>Ga0307377_10000984_pt1 | contig 37772 bp, 43 predicted proteins | sample TR3MG_FD_202535 | JGI IMG/M metagenome (GOLD analysis project Ga0307377, IMG submission 202535) | Soil microbial communities from Risofladan, Vaasa, Finland - TR-3 | ecosystem: Environmental > Terrestrial > Soil > Coastal area > Acid sulfate soil | place: Finland: Risofladan, Vaasa | collected... | reverse complement strand
CGGCAACATCTTCATGTTGGGTTCGACCGCCCCTCACGCGACGTACCAGGCCTGATTTCGTGAACCCCGCCCCACCGACAGCGACGCTGTTGGTGGGGCGGGGCCATTTGTGCTCACGTCGGCAACGGGCGACTCGAGATCAGTCTGGAGAGCACCGCGTGCTCCTTGAGGCCAACGTCCCTGGCTCGCGTGGAGACCTTCGACGTCGCTGACCCGTTGTGGTCGTCGGCCTCAACGGCGACACGAGAGTGAGTCCGTTGCTCGTTCATCGTTTCTGGACCGTGTTCGTGGGCCGACGGGGATGCGCGCGTATCACTGTTCATGTACTCGCCGTCCCCGTAGCGTCACGAGCTCTGGTGTGAAAGTGTGATGATCGTGACGTTGTCGATCTCGCTGATGTTGGGGGTGCGGGACGCACCGGCCGCGGCCCACTGGTACACGACGGCCCTGGGGGCGCGCGAGCTGTGGAATCTGGGATCGGTCATCGGACTGGAGATACGCGGAGCACCCTTCTTCATCCACGAGGCCACCGGTGAGTGGCTCACCAGTCCCCTCGTCAGTCCCTCCGTCATCGGCCAGACGACGGTACGAGTCGAGGTGCTGGTCGACGACCCGGACGATTTCATCGACAAGGCGGTCGCCGCCGGCGCAACGGACTCTGGCGACGGCGTACGAGAACGTCGCGTGCCCTGGGGGCTCCATCGCCAAGGCGGATTCGTCGATCCGTTCGGGCACGTGTGGCTGGTCGGTGATCGTTCGCCGCTCGAGACCCATTCGTCCTAGGAGGGGGAGTCGGCGGGTCGCGAATCCGACGACGGCGTCGCCCTGGGGCGTCAGACGATGGTGATGCCCCAGGGCGTGACCCTTCGCGGTCGAACGGGGGGGGCGTCGGCGGCGACTCTGGTGTCACCGTTGGCGCGTCGCCCGTGGTGACGGTCGGTATCGACCGAGATGAGACCGGTGAAATTTTCGCAAGAAGCTTTAAGGCGTCCTCGAGGTCGACGTCGGTAAAATTGGGTCGCAACGAAGGAGGCGTTTGTGGCCCACCAGTCAGGTCTAGTCTCGTCCGACCAACTCCTGGACGATGCGATCAATCGTAGGCGCGTGCATAGGTCGGTGCCGTGCTCGCCGCAGTAAGTGGATTTGCCGTGATCCGTGCCGGACGCGAGGCGATGTGGTCGACCTAGTGACACGGCGAAGAGATCGTCAGTGACGGCCCTTACCGGTTCGGTGGGGGCGGGCACGAACGAATGGAAGGAGAAGCAATGCCGCTGTCGGAACACGAGAGGAAGATCCTCAGCAGTCTGGAAGAGTCACTCGAGAACGACGCACGTTTCGCGAGCAAGGTTGGTCACGTCCGGTTCTCGGTGCGTCGTCGTCAGACGAGAGTGCTCAGTGTGGTTGGGTTCGTACTGGGAACGACGATCATGGTGACCTTTTACACGCGGTCAGTCGCGACGGGAATCCTTGGTACCGCGATGATGGTCGCTTCGGCCCTCTACTTCGTTTCAACGCTGTCGCGGGCAGATCGCTTCTTCGAGGAGTGAACGAGGGCGCGTGCCAAAACGGGTGGCGTTACCCTGGGCGCTATTGGACTGACCGCTCCGTGGGGTGAGACTCTCGCTTTGGCCATCGATGCGAACGCCCGACGAATGACTCAAGAGGCTCTGTCGGGCGAGTCGACGACGGCAGAGCGACGGTGCGTGCCGTAACGGCCTAACATCTCAGGAACTGTGAAGTTCCACGCCCTCATCATCGACTTACTGTTCATCGTCCTCTTCGTAGGAATCGGCCGCTCCGCCCATGAACACGGCATCACCGTGGCGGGAATGGCCTCGACGCTGTGGCCCTTCGTGGCGGCCCTCGCAGTGGGCTGGTTGTTCACGTTGCAGCGTCAACGATCGGGTGAATCTCCGCTCGACGGCGTGGTCATCGTACTCATCACCGTGTCGCTCGGGATGGTGCTGCGAGTGGTGTCGGGCCAGGGGACCGCGCTGGCCTTCATCATCGTGGCGCTGAGTTTCTTGACGCTCTTCCTGGTTGGCTGGCGGCTTGTCGCGCGAATCGTCATGCGACGTCGCTGACGGGCCTGGTGGTCGCGTCGCTGCGTCGAGGCAGTGACCGAGTGCTGGTGACGCCGACCCAAGCGTCTCGACCGATGTCTCAGAGCAGCACCGTCAACGTCTCCACCGCGACCACCCTCCATCCGTTGTGGAGGGAGGGCCGTGAGGTGATGGCGACGAAGGCACCCTGGTCGGAGGAATCCCGTGAAAGTCCCTGACTCCTTTGACCGATCGCGGGCGCCGTGAGCGTGAGGACCAGGGTGACGAACAATCGATCGCTGCCAGTGCACTCGAGCAAGATGCCCATTGCCGCGATGGCGGTGATTACCGTCCAGGGAGTGGCGACGTGGCGACCATCGACCACGCGAGTCACTCCCGTGTGTCGTCGAACGATATTCTCAACCGATGGATCGGTGGGCGACGTGGGGCAGTTTGCGACGCCGGTCGCCACGTCGACGAGGGTGTCGTGGCTCACTGGGACTGGCGCTCGCGATGTCCGTGGCGGCATTTGAGTTGGCGGTGGTGCCGACGTCGTGGGCTGCGACCTCGCCGAGTTCCGACTGGCTCGGGTACCACGCGAGCCCCGACGGCGCCGGTGTCGCGATCGGCGTGCACGCGGTCGACACCTCGCGCCGGAGATGGACCTCACCGCGGTTGGACGGTGATCTCTATGGCGAGCCCCTGGTGCTGGGCCACGACGTCTTCGTCGCCACCGAGAACGACTCGCTCTACGCGCTCTCGACCTCGAACGGCGCGGTGGTCTGGCGCCGGCACCTGGCGAATGCGGTGGCGTCGTCATCCCTGCCCTGTGGTGACATCTCTCCCGTGGTCGGGATCACCGGAACGCCCGTCATCGACCCGGCACGACACGAGATCTTCCTCATGACATTCGAGAACGACCGCGGCACCGCCCGTCACGTGCTCTACGGGCTCGACGTCATCAGTGGCCGCGTCATGATGCGCCGCGCCGTGGCGACGCCGACGTCCGATCAGACCGCCTATCTCAATCGCAGCGCGCTCGCGCTGGACCACGGCGAGGTGATCTACACCCTGGGCGGCAACTACGGTGATTGCGCCAACTATCACGGCGTGGTCGGGGCGGCTCGAGAGGACGCCCGTGGTCGCATCGCCACCTTCGTCGTCGACCGCGCTCGCGGCCAACGCGAGGGTGCCATCTGGATGGGGGGTGCCGCCGCGGCCGTGGACGGCGCCGGTAACGTCTGGGTGGCCTCGGGCAACGGATCGGTGACGAGCGCGGGCCAGCCCTACGACGACAGTGACGCCGTCTTGGAGTTGTCGCCCGCGATGAGACTCGAGGGCTTCTTCGCCCCATCGACCTGGGTCCAGGACAACGCGAGCGACGCCGACCTCTCGGCCCAGCCGGCGGTGCTGGGCGACGGCGTGGTGGTCGCCACGGGCAAGTCCGGCCAGATCTACCTGCTGCGCGCGACGCACCTCGGTGGAGTGGGCGGGCAGTTGGCCGAGGTCGCCTCGGGTTGTGGGAGCGTGCTCGATGGCGGTGCGGCGCACCAGGGCGATATCGTCTTCCTGCCGTGCGCATCGGGCCCGATCGCGGTGAGAGCGAGCATCGCTGGTGGTCTTGACATACTCTGGCGGGCGCCGTCGGGCGGGGGTCCGCCGATCGTGGTCGGGCGTCGGGTCTGGAGCATCGGTGCGCGGGGCGTCCTCTACGGCTTCGACGCCACCACCGGCGTCGAGGTTCAGCGCGCGTCATTGGGCGCTCTGGCCAATCATTTCTCCACCCCGAGCGTCGGCGCGGACCTGTTGCTCGCGCCGATCGCGCGCCAGGTCGTGGCGTTCGCGGCGCACTGAGACGGGCCATGGTGGCACCCGACCATGAGTGGAACGACGAGCGAGTGTCTGATACCCTAGGGGGTATATATTTATGCCACGGCGCGCGGCGGTCCGCGAGGGAATCGCTCTCGGGTGCGCCGCCGACACGGGTTCATCACCACCGAAAAGAAGGAGAGTAGGAAGTATGTGTCATCGGACAACTTGTCGACGCTGCGGTAAGGCCACTTGGGCGGGCTGTGGCAACCATATCGAGCAAGCCCTCAAGGGCGTCCCCAAGGCGGATCGGTGCAACTGCGCCAACGAGCCCGCCACCGGTGGATTCTTCTCGCGACTGCTCGGACGATGAACGATACCGCCGCCCAGCGATGGCGTCGCGACCTCGAGGCCTGGGCGATACCCGAAGTTATCTTGTCGACAGCGCCGCAGAGTCCGTGGATCCACCCACCAGTCCTCTTCGAGGTCCCCGACGTCATCGCCGCCAGCCCCTCGCACGATCGGGCGCGAGAGGCGTTGGACGATGGCGCGATAGTCCTCGATATCGGGTGCGGCGGCGGCATCGCCGCTTTCGCTCTCACGCCTCCGGCCACTCGCGTCGTGGGCGTCGACCACCAGGGCGAGATGCTCGAGATGTTCACCGCGAACGCCACACGCCGCGGCGTCGTCGCGCAGACGTTCGAGGGTTTCTGGCCGGCGATCGCCGCTGACGTGCCCGTCGCCAACGTCGCCACCGCGCATCACGTGGTCTACAACGTCGGCGACATCGTACCCTTCCTCGCGGCGATGAACGAGCACGCGACTCGACGCGTCGTCCTGGAGATGCCCCGAATGCATCCGCTGTCGAACCTCTCGGGTGCGTGGCGGCACTTCTGGGACCTCGAGCGGCCCGAAGATCCCACCCCCGACGACCTGCGCGCGGTTCTCGCCGAGATGGGCATCGACGCGTCGATCGAACACTGGAACGGACCGATGCGCGTCGAAACGGACCTCGATCAAGCGGCGCACTTCACGCGCATCCGCCTGTGCCTGAGCGAGGACCGCGAGGACGAGGTACGTGAGTACCTGCGCGAGAACCCCGTGGCGCCGACGCGAGAACTCGCCACGATCTGGTGGGACGTCTAGCGCCCGAGCCTACGTCGGACCCCGACAGGCGTCACTCGCCCCGGGCAGTCGGTGGCGGTGTCGCGCGACCAAGGAATACGCGGGCGACGCGATCCAGGACATCGGGGGCACCACGAGCGCGGCCCCGAGGAGTCGCCACGGCAGTGATGCGGCCAGCAGGGCGCGCGCGACGGCGGCGGATCCGGCGTATCGGCGAGGACCATCGATCCACCAGAGCGACCGACCCATCTCCTCAGAGCTCGGCGTCGCGAGTCGGGGCCACTCGGCGTTGACGCGTTGTGACGAGACCGCGAGAGGAGCCGGGGTGCGCCAGCGGCGCTCGATCCAGTGCGCACTCCTCGTGCACACCGCGCAGTCCCCGTCGAAGACGAGGAGGCGCCCAGGGCTCCGCGTCGTCGTGTCCCCTCGTCCTCGAGTGTTCTGACCTCGTGTCGTAGTGTGACCTTATGGGTCGACGACTGCTCTTCGTCCTGGGTCTGATCTGCGCCGCGGCGGGTGGCTGGATCGTTCACCACGAGGGTGCGCTCAACAACGCGTGCAACTCGCAAGTCGCCAATCCAACCCGGGGCTTCACGGTGAGCGCGTCGTGTCTCAATATCGTCTGGCCCTACTCCGAAGGATTCGGTCTGGTCATCCTGGGGGCGGTCTTCGTCTTCGCCGCGTTGATGCTGACGCGTCGGGTGATGGCCGGTGAGCGCCAGTACATGAAGGACCTCAAGTCCGGACGCTTCGACCGCGAGAACGACCACCGCAACGCCTATCACTTCAATCTGCAGATACCCACCCGGATCGGCGTGATGCCACGGGTCGATGACGGCGAGTTCCCGCCGGAGACCTAATGTCGGCTCACGACAGCACCCGGCGACGGAAATTGCGAAGTCCCAGGGTGAGGAACACCGCGCAGAAGACGATGAGGACGGGATAGATGACCGCGAGAGGGAGGTGCGCCTCGTTGGTGAACGCGCCGCGCATCCCCTCGTTGACGTAGAGCAGCGGATTGATCAGTACCAGGGTCTGCAGCCAGTGCCAGGAGCCGAGTTTCACCGGCGCCAGGCGTGACCACTCGTAGTAGGTGCCACCGAGGAAGGTGATGGGCAAGATGATGAAGCCGAACATCAGTCCGATGTTGCGCGGTTCGAAGCTGGTACCGAGCACGAGGCCGAGTGAGCCCATGGCCAGGCACGCCAGGGGGACGAGACTCACCATGACGAACCAGTGAACGTGGATCGACGCCTCCACGCCGCGCGCGTGCACGAGGGTGGCGATGGGCAGGACGATCGCCGCCGAGATCATCCCCTGGATCGCCCCCGACAGGACTTTCTCGAGGGCGACGAGCCAGATGGGGCACGGTGCCTGGACGCGGTCCTCGATCTCGCGGGTGAAGCCGAACTCCTGGGACATCACCAGGGCCACTGACTGCACTCCCTGGAACATGATCGAGATCCCCACCACCCCGGCGACCAGCACCGTGGCGAAGCTGGTTTGCGCGCCGGTGGAACTGCCGCCCACCGACTGACCGATCTTGGGGAACACGAACAAGAACACGAAGCACAGCAGGAACGGCTGGATGACGGTGCGTAGCAGGAAGAGTCGCAGATCCTTTCGAAGGACCGTCACGTCGCGCGACAGCAGTGCGAGGAGGGCCGAGCGGCTCGCCGCGAGAGGGGAGCGGAGCTGGTGTTCGCCGATGTCCTGGTTCGTTGCAGGCCCCATCAGTCGCGCAACTCCTTGCCCGTGAGGTTGATGAAGACCGTCTCGAGCGACGGTTCGGCGATCGAGATGTCCTGGATGAGAACACCGCTGGCCTCGGCCGCCGCGATGACGCGGGTGAGCACGTGCTCGCCACCGGCGACGTGCAGTTCGACGCCGTGCTCGACGCGCCGGACGTGGCGTGCTCCAGCCACCTGCTCAAGGAGCCTCCTCGACAACTGATCGAGGTCGCCCGTCGCGCTGAGCGAGACGATCGTGTCCACGCCCGTCGACTTCTTGAGGCCGTCGGGGGTATCGAGCGCCAAGATCGTGCCGTGGTCCATGATGGCCACGCGGTCACAGAGTTGATCGGCCTCTTGCATGAAGTGCGTCGTCAGCAGGATGGTCTGCCCATCGTGGTTGAGCTCCTCGAGGATCTCCCAGAGCGCCAGACGACTCTGGGGGTCAAGCCCGGCCGTGGGTTCGTCCATGAACAACACCGCCGGTCGGTGCAGGATCGAGCGGGCGACCATCAATCGTTGGGCCATACCGCCCGAGAGTGCGTAGACCGACGCGTGTGCCCACTTCGTCAGCTGGAACCGCTCGAGCAGTCGCGTCGCGGCTCGCTTCGACTCGGCCGAGCCCATGCCGAACAGTCGTCCGTGGAAGTAGAGGTTCTCGAAGACGTCGAGTTGACGGTCGAGGGTGTTGGACTGCGACACCACGCCGATGAACTGCTTGGCCCGGGCCGGGTGGGCGACGACGTCCACGCCCGCCACGTGAGCCGTGCCCGACGTGGGGACCACGCGCGTGGTCAACATGCCCGCGGTCGTGGTCTTGCCCGCACCGTTGGGACCGAGCAGTCCGAAGATCTCGCCCGTGTGGACGCTGAGGTCGAGTCGGTCGACGGCGAGGAAATCGGTGCCGACGTAGCGCTTGGTCAATTGCTCGGTGACGATGACCGGCGAGGTGGAGGGTGGCACGAGGCCAGCCTAAGAGCTGAGTCGTAAGTCCCCGGGTGGGGAGTTACGATCCAGAGCCGAGCCGTGCGCAACCTTCGCGGGACCGAGCTGCCTCAGTCCGTTGGTCGATGGCGCCGTGCTACGGGCGTTTAGACGAGCAGTCCGGTGAGGGTGTCTCACTGACCTGGCGCCTTGGCTCAAGTTGAAGGTCTGGTCGGTACTACGCGATTGTCGGTGGCGAGGTGTTGGTGTCGACCAGTCGGTGCGCGCAGTGGTGGCGTTACACAACTTGAGAGTAGAGATGAAGGCACTCGGCTGAGATGTCGGCGGATGCTGATCGGGTTGGTGGCCGCCCCCCTATCGAATTACGACTCAACCCTTAGCCAGGCGTCGTCGTGGGCGCCCCGCCCGCCCTCGCGGACGCCAAAGGCGAAGGGACGGTTGCGGGACGATCATCGCCGCGGCGAGGACGCGGCAGTGGCGTTCACTAGGGTGGAGTCGTGCGTCGACGTGGACTGGCCTCACTGGCGTGGGCCTCGGTGCAGGACCTCTTCGACCAGCGAACGGCCTTCGGTCGCCTGGCCCTGGTCCACGTGGTGATGATGGCGGGTGACACGCTGGTGACCGTCTCGCTCGCAGGCTCGTTGTTCTTCTCGGTGTCGCCCACCGAGGCGAAGTCCAAGGTACTGGCCTATCTCCTGCTCACCATCGCCCCCTTCGCCGTGGTGTCACCGGTGCTCGGTCCGTTGATCGACCACTCCGCGAACGGGCGCCGGATCCTGGTGGCGGTGTCGGCCAGCGTGCGAGTGCTGCTGTGTTGGTCGATGAGCCAGCATCTCAATTCGCTCTGGCTCTTCCCGGAGGCCTTCGCGGTCCTGATCTCCTCGAAGCTCTACGGGGTGACGCGCGGCGCACTGGTGCCCGAGATGGCGCGCACCGATCAGTTCCACGAACACAGCACCGATGTCGGCCACGCGGGGTGGCCCAACGAGGGCGCGCGCCAGGTCCGCGGATTCGCGGGCTTCAACGCGCAACTCACGCTGCTCGGAACGGTCAGCGGAATCATCGCGGGATCAATCGGCGCCGCGGTGCTCAAGACGCTGGGGGCCACGAGCGTTCTCGTCGTGGCGGCCGCGGTGTTCGCGGCCGGCACCGTCGCGAGTGTGCGACTGCAGCGACCGGCCAAGGTCGTGCGCGACGAAGTGGTCATGAGCCCCGGTGAGCGTGACCTCCAGGTGCTCAGTCCCTTGGGCGAGGGCGAAGTGACCTGGGGGTTGAGCGCCTCGGCGTTGATGCGCTTCGGTGTGGGGTTCGGATCCTTCTTGCTGGCCTTCGGACTCCGACGCGAGCACGCGGGGCTGCAGTGGTTCGCCCTCGCGCTCTCGGCCAGTGCGGTGGGTTCGCTGCTCGGACTCGGACTGGTCACGCGGGTACGAAGCGCCGTGGCCGAGTCGACGCTGCTGGCGTTGGCCGTCATCGTGACTGGTCTCGGTGCCGGCTTGGCCTCGCGCCATCCGACGTTGATCGTCCAGACGGTGCTGGCGGGATGGCTGGGATTGGGTGCGGCCGTGGCCCAGCCCAGTTTCGACGCGATCACCCAGCGACTGGTGCCCACGGGCGCCCAGGGCCGCACGTTCGCTCGGTTCGCCGTGCGTCAGCAGTTGGCGTGGGTGGTCGGGTCACTGATCCCGGTCGCCATCAGTCTCGACTTCGCGGCGGGTGACCAGTTCCTCGCCCTCGTCATGGTGGTCGGTGGCGTGGTGTACGCGACCGGTCGACGGATCAGCCATCACGGAACTTAATTGATTCGCTTCAAGTATGATTAAATCAGATATGGCGATCACCTCGAAACCCGCGCTGACCGCTCCCGATCTGTCGCACCTGCCCCACGTCGTCATCGTGGGCGGTGGCTTCGGGGGGCTCGAAGTCGCTCGAGGACTGGTGGGCCAGCCGGTGCGCGTGACCATCATCGATCGTCATAACTTCCACACCTTCTTGCCATTGCTCTACCAAGTGGCCACCGCGATGCTCGAACCCGCCGAGGTGGCCTACCCCATTCGCACCGTCTTCGGGAAGGCGCCCAACGTGCGATTCCGCCATGGTCAGGTGCATCACGTGGACCACGAGCGCCATCTGGTGGTGCTGGCCGACGAGACGGAACTCGCCTACGACCATCTGGTGGTCGCCACCGGGGCGACGGCCGCCTTCTTCGGGATCCCCGGGGCCTCACAGCACGCCATTCCGCTGTACTCGCTCGCCGACGCCCGCCGGCTCCGCAATCGGCTGTTGTCGTCGCTCGAGCACGCTGACGCGGTGGCCGACACCGCGCCCATCGGTTTGAATTTCGTGATCGTGGGCGGTGGACCGACGGGGGTGGAGACCTCGGGCGCCCTCTCAGAACTCATCAAGACGGTCATCAAGCGCGACGGACTCAAACTCGATCCGACGCGGGTGCGCATCATCTTGGTGGACATGGCACCGAGGCTGCTGACACCCTTCCCCGAGAAGGCCAGTGCCTACGCGCTGCGCGAGCTCGAGCGCATGGGCGTCGAGGTCGAATTCGGTCGCAGCGTCGTCGAGGTCGAGGAGCACGCCATCCGATTCGCCGACGGCGAGAGACTGCGCGTGGCGGCGGTCATCTGGGCCGCCGGCGTCACCGCCAACGGGACCCTGGCGTCCGACGTCCAAAGTGACGCCGGTCCCGGCGGACGGGTGCGGGTGTCGACATCGCTGCAGATCATCGAACGCACCAACGAGTGGGCGGTGGGGGACTCGGCGGCGATCCCCAACGGCGAGGGTGGCTTCTACCCGCAACTGGCGCCCGTGGCGATGCAGTCCGGGCGCCACGTGGCGGCGCAGATCATCCGTCAGTGCGAGGGCAAGCCGCCGCTGCCCTTCAAGTTCCACAACAAGGGCATCATGGCGACGATCGGTCGCCACGCCGCCGTCGCCACGCTGCCCAAGGGTCCGACGGTCAAGGGAACGCTGGGTTGGCTGGCCTGGCTCGGCTTACACCTGTGGTACCTGGTGGGATTCCGCAACAAACTGCGAGTGATGATCAACTGGACCTGGCGCTACTTCGACTGGCCGTCGGGTCCGCGCCTCATCGTGGCCGACGCCGAGACCGCCGATTGAGCGACCCGGTGGGGCGCGTCGCGCCGACGCCCGCCCGGAGTCGCCACGACCGTCGGGGCGAAAGTCATTTTGAACTCTCATTCAGGCGCCCCGTCGGGCGACGTGAAGTACCATTCCAATAAATGCATACTTGAATAACGCGACGTCAAGGACTGTTACCTGATGGGAATGTACGCCATGTTGTCGAGTTGGTCGCCGACGGGTGCGACCACCGGCTTCTCGAACGTGAATGAATGAGGGGCGATGGCTAGGTCGACCATTTTTCATGACGCCGACGCGTCGCGCGCCCGCGAATCGGGTGACGACGTGGTGGTCGTGCTCGGGTCGCGCCGCGAGGCGATCAGCCTGGCCCCGCTCATTCGCGTCATGACGTCGTCGCCGCGATGGAACGTGAGCGTCGTCACGACGGGAGAGGGACTTTCGCCGCTGGCGCGCACCCTGGAGTCACTCGACGTCGTCGCCACCGAGGACCTGGGGATCGATCGTCCGGGGCTATCCTCGGACGCCCTCATCGGCCGCGCCATCGAACGCACCCACGCCGTCGTGTCGCGGCGCCGTCCGAGCGCCATGATCGTCGAGGGCGACTCCACCACGGTCGTGGGGGCGTCGTTGGCCGCGTTCCACGAGGGCGTCATGGTCGCGCACGTCTGCTCGACGGTCATCGTGCCCCGTTCTCGCGTCACGGGTGTCGCGGCGGTCGCGGCGATGAACGCTCGATTGATCGCGCAACTCGCGCAGTTGCACTTCGTTCCCAGCGCGGCCGTGTCGACGTCGCTCCTGCATCAAGGCATCGATCCCCACAGCGTCGTGATCGTCGGCGCACCCGCCATCGACAACTTGCGGTGGATCCTGCGCAACAAGCCGGGTCGTTCGCAGTTCGCCACCGTGAATCGCCGTATCCTGGTCGTCCTGCGTCATAGTGAGACCGTCACGGCGCCGCTCGACATCATCACCCAGGTGACGGCCCGACTCGCGGGCGGCGTCGACGTCGAGATCGTCGTCCCATTGCAACATCGTCTCGTCGTGCGCTCGGTGATCGAAGGGCGGCTCGGGTCCCTGCCGAGGGTGAGACTCACGGGCGACCTCGATTATCGCGACTACGTCGCGACCATGGAGAGCGCGGATATCGTCATCACCGATTCTCCTTCGGTGCAGGCGGAGGCCCTGACCCTGCACAAGCCCTGCGTGAGGGCCTCGGAGGATCTGCTGGACGACTATCGCGAGGCCGCCGCTCTCGAGGAGGACCTGGAGGGCCGGGTGGAGGCGATCTTCGCTGAGAGTCGCCGATTACTCGATGACGAAGACCACTGCGTGGCCGCCGCCAGTGCTCACGACCTCGGCCTCGGCGGACTCGCGGCCAACTCGATGGAACTGCGCTTGCGTTCGGAGTTGGCGACTCGAGGCCAGGGCGGGCGAGTGCGGGGTGATTCCCAACGTGCGGTGTCCGTCGCCAGCGATAACGGGAGGGCGCAGTGAACGATCACGGCGAGGGAGTCGATGAGGGTGCCGAGGTCAACGATCGTCGAGCGACGAGCGAACTCGAGAGACTGCGGGCGACCGCCACGTCGTTGAGCGAACTGTCCATGGGCCTCAATGAGATGGTGGAGACGTTGTCGCGGATCATCGCCCGGGGCGAGACGCGGCTCGAGGATTAGCGGTCGCCGTACTCCTCGAACAATTCGCGAAGACGCCGCAGGGTGTTCTTGGTGACCGAGGCCACGACGGCACTGATGAAGACGGAGCGCTCGACGTGGACGAATCGCTCGATCTTCAACAAAGTGGCGGCGTCCTGGGGGTAGGTGAGGTCCCTCTCCCAACGACTCAGATTGCCCTGGGAGGTGGACAACAGGAGCGCGACCTCGGCCTGGGACTTCTTTGACGCGACCCGTGCGTTCCTCAACAATGTCCCCAGGGTCTGCGCTGACGACCCACTGCCGGGCTTGCCAGTTGCCATTGCTTTACCACTCCATTTTCAACGAGACCGTTGGTTGCGACGCCCGCGCGATTTTCGCGCACCCACGAAGAGCGACCGTTCGCCACACGGCACAGTGACCACAATATCCCCAGCGGCCACGTAGGAAATGCGCTCGTGGCCCGCCACGCGTCCACGCGGCGATGGCTCGTCCGCCACGCGCGCTAGTGCCGCGAGTGGCGTCGAGAACACTGACTCGCGCGGGCTCGTGTTGACGCGTGATGAGTGACATCGACGCAGTGCGTCGTCGACGCTGGTACGACGACGGGCCGGGGCATTGCGTCGATGTGGATTAAGCGTCGCGCGAAATCCCGTAGCGACGGATACGCGCGCCATCCTCGACGTGCAGCGACTCGAGCCGTCCGCCGCGACGTTCGATCACGGCCGCCGAGGCGAGGTTCGAGTCGTCGCAGGTCACGAGGACCGGGTCGACGCCCCGGGCGTTGAGGAGGACGACGCCCTGTCGCAGGATCTCGCTGGCGCAGCCGCGCCGGCGAAAGTTGGGTCGCACCGCGTAGCCGATGTGTCCGCCACTCGCCAAGAGGAAGTCGTTCAGGGCGAAACGAATCGAAATCCGCCCCACGATCTCTCGAACGACCTCGGCCGCCAGTAACACAGTGGCCACCCGGCCTTCGGGCAGGTGGCGTCCTGTCGCGTAGTCGTCGATCACCTGGAGATAGTCCAGCCACGGCCGTGTCGCGTCGTAGCCCCAGAGGAACTCGAAGCCGTCCGCCGCGAGTTCCTCGTGCGCGTGTCGCGCGACCTCCTCGTCCTCGAGGGTGTAGGGGCGAAGGATCAATCCCACCGCAACCACCCTATTCGGTGGGGTCCGACGCCCTCGGCGCACCCCACCGGTGGGTCACCAACGCTGAGTCGTCACCAACGCTGGGTCGTTGGTCGCGTCGATCGGGTCTCAGCCGTTGGCCAGTCGCGCCTCGAGCTGGTCGACTTGCGAGTGTAGTGCGGCCGGCAGACGATCGCCGAACTTGGCGTAGTACTCGCGGATCCCCGGGACCTCGAGGCGCCACTCGTCCACGTCGACGTTCAGCAGTTCGGCCATATCGGCGGCCGTGACGTGGACGCCGGAGACGTCGAGCGACTCCAACGTGGGCAGGTAGCCAATGGGCGTCTCGAGCGCGTCGGCGCCTCCGTCGGTCCGGTCGAACACCCATTCGAGCACGCGGCTGTTCTCGCCGAATCCCGGCCACAGCCAGCGTCCGTCCTCTCCCTTGCGGAACCAGTTCACGTAGAAGATCTTGGGCAGTTTCGCCTCGTCGTGGTCACGCGCGAAGCTCAGCCAGTGCGCGAAGTAGTCGGCCATGTTGTACCCGCAGAAGGGCAGCATCGCGAAGGGGTCGTGTCGAAGGTTGCCCACGGCGCCGACGGCGGCCGCGGTGGTCTCGGAGGCGACGATCGAGCCCATGAAGACGCCGTGGTCCCAGTTGAAGGACTGGGTCACCAGCGGCACGACGCTCGCGCGCCGACCACCGAAGAGGATGGCGTCGATCGGCACGCCGGCGGGGTCCTCCCACTCGGGAGCGATCGCGGGGTCCTGAGCGGCCGGCGCGGTGAAGCGGGAGTTCGGGTGGGCCGCCGCCTTCTCGGAACCCGGCGACCAGGGCTCACCGCGCCAGTCGATGATCGCGGCGTCGGGCAAGTCCATCCCCTCCCACCACACGTCGCCGTCGACGGTGCGCGCGGTGTTGGTGAAGATGGTGTTGCGGGTGACCGTGGCCATCGCGTTGGGATTGGTCACGTCGTTGGTGCCCGGGGCGACGCCGAAGAAGCCGGCCTCGGGGTTGATCGCGTAGAGGCGCCCGTCGGCCCCCGGCTTCATCCAGCAGATGTCGTCGCCAATGGTCTCGACGGTCCAACCCGGCAACGTGGGGACCAGCATGGCCAGGTTGGTCTTGCCGCAAGCGCTGGGGAACGCGGCCGCGACGTACTTGGCCACGCCCTGGGGGTTGGTGAGCTTCAAGATCAGCATGTGTTCGGCCAACCACCCACCCTCGCGGGCCATGACACTCGCGATCCGGAGGGCGAAACACTTCTTGCCCAACAGGGCGTTGCCGCCGTAGCCCGATCCGAAGGAGATGATCTCCTTGGTCTCGGGGAAGTGCACGATGTACTTGTGTTCGGCGTTGCAGGGCCAGGCGACGTCGAGTTCGCCGTCGGCGAGCGGCGCGCCCACCGAGTGCAGGGCCGGCACGAAGTAGCCGTCGTCGCCCAGGAGGTCGAGGACCGGCTGACCCATGCGCGTCATGATCTTCATGCTCACCGCGACGTAGGCGGAGTCGGTGATCTCGACGCCCAGGTGTGCGATGTCCGAACCCAGGGGGCCCATCGAGAATGGCACCACGTACATGGTGCGGCCCTTCATGGAACCCGCGAAGAGACCATTGAGCGTCGCGCGCATCTCCGCGGGATCGCGCCAGTTGTTCGTCGGACCCGCGTCGATCTCGAGTTGCGAGCAGATGAAGGTGCGGTCCTCGACGCGCGCGACGTCGCTCGGATCGGAGGTCGCGTAGTAACTGTTGGGTCGTTTGGCGTCGGAGAGCCGCAGGAAGGTCCCCTGTTGGACCAGTTCCTCGCAGAGCTCGTCGTACTCTCGCTCGGAGCCGTCGCACCAATGGATACGATCGGGTGTAGTGAGTTGCGCTACTTCTTCGACCCAATCAATGAGCTGCTTATTTGAAGTTGGGTACGTCATGGCCAAGATCCCCTTCGTTATCGCCACACCGCTGCAGTGCGGACGCGTTCCTTCCTTGTGCTGCCGTGTCTCTTCACGCTGACTCTCCCTCGGCTGGAGAATCAGCGCGCGTCGAAGATGACATCATCAAGCGTATCGCCGCCATCTTGGGGCGGGGTCCGATTCCTCAGGGTGAACGTCATATCGGCGACGATGCCGCCGTCCTCGCGCCCTTCGTGGGACAGGCGTTGATCTCGACGGACGTCGCCGTGCTCGGCGTCCATCTCGACGAGTCACTCTTCCCCTTGGAGGACCTCGGCTTCAAGGCGGTCGCCGCGGCGGTGTCGGACCTCGCGGCGATGGGCGCACGGCCCAAGGGTGCGGTAATTGCGGTGTCGTCGCCCCCGGGGACCGATCTCGAGGAACTCCATCGGGGCATCGCCGATGCGGCGGTGATCACCTCGTGCCCCATCGTCGGCGGTGACCTCACGCGCGGTCACGACGTGTCGGTGGCGGTGACGGTCTTCGGTGAATGTCCCGGCAAGGGCGCCGTCCTTCGCTCAGGGGCGCGACCCGGTGAAAAGATTTTGGTGACCGGACCCCTGGGCCGGTCGGCCGCGGGACTGCGTCGACGCCGCGCCGGGGCGCCACTCACCGACGAGTTGGTCGTCGCCCATCGGCGCCCCTGGCCGCGCTTGGCCGAGGGGGTCGCCGCTCGCAACGCCGGGGCGAGCGCCATGATGGACCTCTCCGACGGACTGGGGCTCGATTTGAACCGTTTGGCGGACGCCTCGAACGTCGGTTTCGTGCTCGACGACATCCCGGTGGCCGAGGGCGCGACCCCGCAAGAGGCGATCAGCGGTGGCGAGGACTACGAGTTGTTGATCGTCACCCCCAACCTGGAGCGACTGCGGATGATCTTCGCCGATCGCGGACTGCGCCAGCCCATCGTGATCGGCCGGACGGTGCCCGACGTCGCCTCACGGACGCTACGTGGAGAGAAATTCGAACGACTGGGTTGGCAGCACCAACTGTGAGGGCTGGGGCGTATCGCCGGGAGCGCGCTAGGCCGTAGTGCCGGCGCGACGAGCGGGCTTGACGACCTTGCCCGATCGCAGGCAACCCGTGCACACGTTCATACGAACCGGTGTGGCGCCCACCAGGGCGCGTACGCGCTGGATGTTCGGGTTCCAACGGCGCTTGGTGCGACGGTGCGAGTGCGAGACGTTCATGCCGAAGGACGGCTTCTTGCCGCAGATTTCGCAGACTGATGCCATGGTGAACTTCTCCTTCGTCGCCCGCGTCGCCCGTTGCGACGCCTCGTCAAACCGAATGACCATTGTAGCATCGCTACCGATGGCCTCACTCACCACCCTGTCGGCCGCGGATCTCTCGCGAGCCGTCACCACCTACGCCGGGCTGTTGCGCGCCCAGCGCGATGTCATCAATCGACTCAATGTTTATCCGGTTCCCGACGGCGACACCGGCACCAATATGACCCTCACCCTGGAGTCGGTGGTCGCCGACGTCAACGCCCTGGGCACCGAGGTCACCATGTCCGAGGTCTGTCGAGCGATCGCTCAGGGCTCGCTCATGGGCGCGCGCGGCAATTCCGGCGTGATCCTCTCGCAGATGCTGCGCGGCCTGATCCAGGGGTTCTGCGACGACGACATCGACGCCACCCAATTGGCCGCGGGGCTGGTGCGCGCGGACGTCTTGGCGCGTCAGGCGGTGGCGCGACCCGTCGAGGGAACGATCCTCTCGGTCGCGCGGGCCGCCGCCGAGGGGGGGCGCGACTCGTCCTCGCTCGAAGCCGTCGTGCACGGCGCGCGCGACGCCGCGCGCGACGCCCTCGCCCGGACGCCCGAGCAGCTCGCGGTGCTGAAGCAGGCGGGCGTGGTCGACTCCGGTGGGACGGGGCTGGTCCTGTGGTTCGACGCACTCTGTCACGTGGTCTCGGGCGATCCACTGCCGCCCACGCCCGACCTCGAGACCCTGGGCGCGCTGCCGCCGCTGCACGAGGCCGAGGAGTATGAAGAGAGCGGACTCAAGTACGAGGTCATGTTCCTGCTCGACGCCGCGGACGACCGGATGCCGGCGTTCCGCGCGTCCTGGGACGCGCTCGGCGGCTCCATCGTGATCGTCGGTGGCGAAGGGCTCTACAACTGCCACATCCACTCCAATGACGTGGGCGCCGTCATCGAGGCAGCGGTCGAGATCGGTCGGCCCCGACAGATCCGCGTCACCGACCTGTCGGAGCAGGTGATCGAGGAACGATGGGTGCGCGAGGCCAACGTGCTGCCCGAATCACCACCGGCATCCGCGCCGACCACGGCCGTGGTGGCCGTCGTGGTGGGCGAGGGGGTCGGACGGATCTTCCTCACCCTGGGCGTGCGCCAGCTCGTCAAGGGGGGGCAGTCGATGAACCCCTCGACCGGTGAACTCGTCGATGCGGTGCGCGCGACGGGTTCGACGCAGGTCGTGATCCTGCCCAACAACCGCAACATCCGCGCGGTCGCCGAACAGGTGGGCGCCCTTGTCGACCTCGACGTGCGGGTGGTGCCGACCGATTCGATCGTCGAGGGATTCGCGGCCCTGCTCAGCTACGACCCCGACGCCAGCGTCGAGGAGAACTTCAAGTCGATGTCGCTCTCGGCCCAGCACGTCGTCGCCGGCGAGGTCACGCGAGCGGTGCGTGACACCCAGACCGACGCGGGGGACGTCACCCGCGGCGACTGGATCGGGTTGGGCGCCGGTGGGGTGCTCGCCATCGCGTCGAGCCTCGAGGCGGTCAACGCCGAATTGCTGCGTCGCCTGGTCAAGGACGACCACGAACTGTTGACCGTCATCGAGGGCGAAGGGTCCAGCGCTGAGGTCACCGCGGCGTTGAGCGCGTTCGTCACCGGGACCTTCCCGCGACTCTGCGTCGAGGTCCACCACGGCGGTCAGCCCCTCTACCCGTACTTGTTCGGAGTCGAGTAACGGGCGTGGGCGAGCGCGAGCCTCGACGCCTGCGTGCGCTCGCCGCCATCGCCGTGGACCAACTACGCCACGTCGGCCCCAAGCGCACGGCGGCGCTGGCGTCGATGGGCCTCGGGAACGTCTTCGACCTGCTCACCCTCTACCCGCGCCGCTACATCGACCGGACCCGACGCGTCGACCTCTCGGACCTGAGGGTCGGCGACGAGGCCGCGGTGTTCGGTGAGGTCACCGCATCGTCCTCTCGCCGGACCCGACAGGGAAAGTCACTGGTGGACGTCGCCATCGTCGACGGGGGCGAGACCATGAAGATCGCCTTCTTTAACCAACCGTGGCGGGCGGCGCAACTCGTCATTGGGGTCCAGGCCGTCTTCTTCGGCAAGGTGAGCGACTTTCGCGGCACGCGTCAGATGACCAATCCGGTCGTCGACGTGATCGTGGGCGCCACCGGGGAGGACCGCGACGCCAGTCGCGTCGGGGGCGTCGTGGCGCTCTACCCCGCCTCGGGCAAGGCCGGGATCACGAGTTGGGAGATGGGCGGCTTCATCGAGGAGTCCCTCAAGCGCGCGGGCCCGCTGCTCGACCCGCTGGCCGAGGAACTGCGACACGATCATTCGTTGATCGACCGCACGGCGGCGTACTGGGGCATCCATCTGCCGCGCGACGTGGCCGACGTGGCCCCCGCACGTCGTCGCCTCGTCTTCGACGAGTTCCTGCGCCTGCAGCTACTACTCGCCCTGCGCCGGCGACGCCTTGAGGAGACCGCGGCCGGGGTGCGTCATCCCTTCGACGAGGACGACCTCGACGCGGCGCCGGGGTCGTTGGCGCACGCCGACTCCTCCCTGGTGCGCCAGTTCCTGTCGGCCCACCGCTTCGCCTTGACCGGCGCCCAGCGCCGGGTGCTCGGCGAGATCGGACGCGACATGTCGTCGCCACTCCCGATGCACCGCCTGCTGCAGGGCGACGTGGGATCGGGCAAGACGGTCGTCGCCCTGGCGACGTTGCTCATGGCGATCGACGGCGGTCGCCAGGGCGCGTTCATGGCTCCGACCGAGGTGTTGGCCGAACAGCACGTCGCGGCCCTGCGCGCGGACCTCGCGGGTCTGCGCGTGAGGGACGACGCGGTCCTGGGCGGCGATCGCGAGGTGGACGTGCGACTGTTGACCGGTCGGGTCAAGGGCAAGGAGCGCCAGGCGGTCCTGGCGGGTCTGCTCACCGGCGGCGTCGACATCGTCGTGGGCACGCACGCGCTGCTCACCGACGACGTGCGCTTTCGAGCGCTCGGCGCGGTGGTCATCGACGAGCAGCATCGTTTCGGGGTGCGCCAACGCGCGCTGTTGCGCGACAAGGGTCGAGATCACTCGGCCGAGGCGCTCGACCCCGACCTGCTCGTCATGACCGCGACGCCCATCCCGCGCACTGCGGCCATGGTGGTGTTCGGGGACCTGGACCGCAGCGTTCTCGACGAGATGCCCCGAGGCCGCCGTCGCATCATCACCTCGTGGGCGTCCGCACCTGGCGACGTCGAGGACGCGTGGCGCAGGGTGCGCGAGGAGGTGGCCGCCGGACGCCGGGTCTACGTCGTCTGCCCCCTGGTCGAGGAGTCCGAGAGGGTCGAGGCCACCAGTGCCGTCGCCGAACGCACCCGCTTGGCCACGCACGAGCTCAAGGGTCTGAGCGTGGGGCTGTTGCACGGCCAGATGAAGGGTGCCGAGAAGGACGAGGTGATGGCCCAGTTCCGCGCCGGTGAGATTCAGGTGCTGGTCGCCACCGTCGTCATCGAGGTCGGCGTCGACGTGGCCCAGGCCTCGGTGATCGTGATCGAGGACGCCTGGCGCTTCGGGCTGGCGCAATTGCACCAGTTGCGCGGACGCGTCGGGCGCGGTGACGACCAGAGCTACTGCTACCTGCTCGGCGAGTCGCCCAACGACGAAGGGCGACGGCGCCTCGAGGCGCTGGTCGACTCCGACGACGGCTTCGCACTGGCCGAGGTGGACCTCGACATCCGCGGTGAGGGGACCCTGCTGGGCGCGCGCCAACGGGGGCGCAGCGATCTTCGACTGGCCAGCCTGCGTCGAGACGAGGAGCTCTTGAACGATGCACGCCGGGTCGCCCTCGAACTCGTGGCCCGCAACGAGTTGTTGGGCAACGCCGAGTTGGTCGATGAGCTTAGGCTCTTCGTCGACGACGAGGAGGCTCAGTTCCTCTTTCGGTCCTGACCCCCGAGGTCGGCCGAGCGCTGCGACGCCGCCGCGCCCGTCCGGCACCCAAGGGGCGCACGGCGTGACGTACGCTGAAGGGGCGGGCGCGGCGGCGCACGTCTCGGCAGACACGGAGAGAACCCATGAGTGAACAGTCGTCCGAATCCTTCCCGATCACCACCGCCCTGGAATTCTCCGACCGGGTCGTGAGCGACGACCTCGGACTGGTCTTCGGTGTCGTCGTGCGCTCCATGGGCGTCGCCAAGGGCGTCGCGGCGGGCTTTCGGGCGCTCGCCGGCGGTGAGGTGACCCAGTACACCAAACTGGTCGAGGACAGTCGACGCCACGCCCTCGACCGGATGATCGAGAACGCCCGCCTCCTGGGCGCCGACGCCATCGTGGCGATGCGCTTCGATTCCTCGGAGATGGGTCAGGCGCTGACCGAGATCGTCGCCTACGGGACCGCCGTTCGTCTCACGGCGCGCACCGCCGCGAGGTGATCGGCGCCCTCATCGGACTCGTCGTGGTGGGCGCCCTCGCCGTGGCGTTCGTCGTGAGCCTGAGGCTGCGTCGACACGGCGAGAACGACGTCGTCGGCGGTGACTGGACCGCGACGTCGGAGGTCTTCAAGGACCCCACGACCGATCGCATCATGCGCGTGTGGCTCGACGCGGCGGGTGGACGTCACTACGTCGCCGAGAAGTAGGGCCCGCCGGGTCGGCCGGGCGACGTCTCGGGGAGCCCCCGGTAGCGCCTACCCTTGAGGTGTGCGAGTGATTGGTGGCAGTGCCCGAGGTCGGCCCCTGAAGGCCAAGTTGCCGGCCACCGTGCGACCCACGACCGACTACGCCCGTGAGGCCATCTTCTCGATGCTCGAGAGCCGCGGCGGACTGAGTGGCCTGGTCGTGGCGGACCTGTACTGCGGATCGGGCGCCATGGGCATCGAGGCCCTCTCGCGCGGCGCGGCCAAGGCGTACTTCTTCGACACCGACGCGGCCTGCCTCGTGGCGGCCAAGATCAATCTCGAACCCCTGCAACTGTCGGGCGAGGCGGTCTTCATGCGCGCGACGTTGCCGGTCTGGTCCCCGCCGAGCGACGTCGACCTCGTGCTGTGCGACCCCCCCTACGGCCCCCTCGACCTGGACGCGCTGCTCACTGGCGTGCGGGCCCGGCGCGTGGTGGTGGAGAACGACCGCCACATGGACGCCCCGGCGGGCTGGCGCGTCGCGAAGACCAAGCGCTACGGCACTACGCTCGTAACGATGTTGGAACCAGAGGAGGGGGATTCGTGACCATCGGCCTCATCCCGGGATCGTTCGACCCGTTTCACAACGGCCACTTGGAGGTCGTGGAGCGCGCCGCACACATCTTCGACGAGATCGTCGTCGCCGCCATCCGCAATCCCCAGAAGTCCGAAGCCCTCTTCGATCTCGACGAGCGCCGTGACATGATCGCCGAGAGTTGCTCACACATCGCGAGCGTGCGCATCGTGTCGATCTCCACCCTGCTCGTGAACGTCGCGCGCGACGTGAGCGCGACGGCGATCGTCAAGGGCCTGCGGGCCGTCTCGGACTTCGAGAACGAGTTGCAGATGGCCCAGATGAACCGTTCCCTGTCGGGGGTGGAGACCCTGTTCATCCCCTCGAGCTCCGACCATTCCTTCATCGCCTCACGACTGCTGCGCGAAGTGGCGCGATTCGGTGGCGACGTCACCCCCTTCGTCCCCCCGCCCGTGGCCAAACGCCTGGCGGCCAAGTACCCCGGAGGTGTCAGATGAGCGTGTTCGACGGCTACGACGATTTCGATCCCCAAGCGCCCTTCGAGCAGGAATTCACCTACGAGGAGGAGCCCGGCGAGGCGCGTCACGCCCGTCGCGACATCGAACAGGACCTGCGCGACCTGATCGACATCATCTCCAACGCCAAGCAGATGCCCCTGTCGGCGTCGGCGTTGATCCCCCGAGACGAGGTGCTGGCCCTGCTCGATAAGGCCGTGCACAACGTGCCCGACGAGATCCGCGAGGCCCGCTGGGCGCTGCGCGACCGCGAGGCGCTGATGGAGGCCGAGCAGATCAAGGCCATGCAACTGATGGACCAGGTGCGCGCCGAGGCCTCGCGCATGGTCGACAAGACCGAGATCGTGCGCCAGTCGCACCTGCGCGCCGACCAGATCATCGCCGACGCCCAGGCCCGGGCCCGTCAGCTCATCAACCAGTCCGAGGACTTCATCGACGGCAAGCTCGCCGGTTTCGAGATCGTGCTCGAGCGACTCATCAAGACCACCCACTCGGGCCGCGAACGCTTGAGCTCTCAGAGCCTGCCCAGTGCCCTGCTCGAGACGCCCGCGTCCACCGAGGACTACGAGACGCCCCCGACGGTGGAGTCGACGGGCGACTTCTTCTTCGACCAGGACGCCAACTAGGGATGGACCCCTCCTACCTGGTTCCCGTGGCGCAATTGATGCGCGACGTCCCCTCGAGCAACGAGCTCGTCTTCTCGGCGCCCTTCGACGCCGACCACGAGTTCGTCCCGCGCGGCCGCGCCGAGACCGACGTCGAGCCCGACGCGCTCGTCGATGTGGCGGTGCTGCTGCAGAGTTTCAGCGGGGGACTGCGCGTCAAGGGTCGCGTCGCGGCGCCGTGGTTCGGGGTGTGTCGACGCTGTTCGGAGTCGGTGCACGGGAGGGTCGACGTGGCCGTGGACGAGCGATTCGTCGACCATCGCGAGCCCGGTGACGACGATGCCTACCTGATCGAGAACGACGTGGCGGACCTCGCGCCCCTCGTGCACGACGCGATCCTGCTCGAATTGCCCCTCGCGCCGCTGTGCCGCGAGGACTGCCGAGGACTGTGTCCGTATTGTGGAATCGACCGCAATGAGGCCAGTTGTGACTGTTCGGCGCCCGTCGACCCGCGCTGGGCTACACTGGACGGACTTAGATTGGCGGAAGAGACGTCCGCCGAATCCAACGAAGCGTGACGGGTACTCCCGTTCTGGTGAAAGAGAAGATCGATGGCAGTCCCCAAGCGCAAGACCAGTAAGGCCAAGACTCGCAGCCGCCGCGCGGCGAACTGGAAGTTGGCGCTCCCCTCACGCAGTGTCTGTCCCCAGTGCGCCACGTCGAAGTTGCCCCACATCGTGTGTCCGACCTGCGGTTGGTACAAGGGACGCGTCGCGGTCGAGGTCAAGTAAATTGACCCTGCCCATCGCCCTCGACGCGATGGGTGGTGACTTCGCTCCCGAGGAGATCATCAAGGGTGCTCGTCGCGCCGTCGATGAACTCGGGTTGAACGTCACCCTCGTCGGCGTGCCCGAACGCATGGGCGACACCCTCGGTCTCGAGGTCGTCGCCTGCAGCGAAGTGATCGAGATGGAAGACGAGCCCGGCTCGTCGGTGCGCCGCAAGAAGGACTCCTCGCTGGTGCGCGCCGCCGAGTTGGTGCGTGATGGCCGGGCGTCGTCCTTCGTCTCCGCCGGCAACACCGGCGCCACCATGGCCTCGGCCCTGTTGCGTCTGGGTCGTCTGCCCGGGGTGCTGCGCCCCTGCATCGCCACGCCCATTCCCAACCCGGGCCGCGCGCCGAGCACCATGGTCGACGCCGGTGCCAACGCGGACTCCTCGCCTGAGATGCTGGTGCAGTTCGCCAAACTCGCCGCGGCCTTCGCGGCGGCGCGCTTCGACATCGCGGCCCCGAAGGTCGGTCTGCTCTCCATCGGCGAGGAGTCCACCAAGGGCTCCACGCTCGTCAAGGAGGCGCACGAGCTGCTCGCGAAGGACCCGGGCGTCAACTTCTTTGGCAACGTCGAGGGCCGTGACCTCATCCCTTCGCCGGTCGACGTCATCGTGACCGACGGATTCACTGGCAACGTGGCGCTCAAGACCCTCGAGGGGGCGCTCAAGTTCGTGTTCTCGACGATGCTCGAGACCATCGACACCAACGACGAGACCCGCGCGGCGGGCGCAACCCTGGCGCCCTACCTGATGCCGTTGGTCAACACGCTCACCCCCGACTATCAGGGCGGGGCGATGTTGCTGGGTTTGAACGGCATTTGCGTGATCAGTCACGGGGCGTCCAACGCCACCGCGATCATGAACGCCCTTCGTGTGGCGGGCGAGATGGACGCCGCCGGCGTGGTGCAGAAGATGCGCACGGCGATTCGACCTGATCAGGACCTATAGTCCGCACGGGACGCGCGTCGGATGAGTACTCTGGTCTCGTCCGATATAAGGAGTAGGCATGACCTCAGACGTGGAAGGTACCTCGTCACTGGACCGGGCGGCGATCCTCGCTCTCGTGAGTGATCAACTTGCGCAAATCCTCGAAATCAATCCCGTCGACATCGACGAGGACATCCCCTTCGACGTGATGGGGGCCGACTCATTGGCCCTGATCGAATTGGTCGAGGCGCTCGAGAAGTCGCTGTCGAGCCAGGTGGCGGGTTTTCACATCGACGACGAGGACCTCGAGGGTCTCGGGTCGGTGCGCGACGCGGTGGACTACGTCGTCGCCAAACTGCAACTGGCCTAGCGAGGGTCGTCGGAGTTGCCTGACGTCGCCGCTCTCGCCCTGCAACTCGGACTCGCGCCGGGGTCGAGCGCGCTGCGTCAGGCCCTGACCCATTCGAGCTACGCCGCCGAGCACGACGGCCAGTCCAACGAGCGACTCGAGTTCCTCGGTGACGCGGTCGTGAACTTGGCGGTCGCCGATTACATCGTGGGACGCTACCCCCTGGTCAACGAGGGTGCGGCGTCGGTGTTGCGCAGCCGGGTGGTCAACGAGGACTCCCTCGCCGCGGCGGCGCGCGAGCTGTCCCTGGGCGACCTGTTGTTCCTCGGCCGTGGTGTGCTCAAGGAGCGCGGCCACGAGCGGTCCTCGTTGCTGGCCGACACCTTCGAGGCGGTGGTCGCGGCCGTCTACCTCGAGTCGGGCTACGACGCCGCGCGCGACGTGGTGGTGCGCTACCTGGAGTCGACGATCGTCGCGGCCAGCCACGACGACTCCCTCGATCCCAAGACGCGGCTCAAGCGATGGGCCGAGAGCCAGGGACTCGGTACGCCCGAGTACGAGGTGGTGGCCAGTGGGCCCTCGCACGACACCACCTTCGTGGCCACGGTCAGCGTGGGCGCGATCGTCGCCCGGGCGCAGGGCCCCTCGAAGAAACGTGCGGAGGCCAACGCCGCCGCAGTCGCGTGGGAGGAGATGATCGATGCCTGAACTGCCCGAGGTCGAGACCGTGCGCAGTGTCCTGGCCCGCGAGATCGTGAGCAAGAAGATCAAGTTGGTCCACGTCACCGACGGTCGTGCGGTTCGCCGCCACAAGACCGCCAAGGAGTTTCGCGACCAACTCGAGGGGCGCACCATCAAGTCGGTGGAGCGATTGGGCAAGAACATCGTGGTCGAGCTCGACAACGCCCATCACCTGGTGGTGCACCTGGGCATGACCGGTCAGGTTCTGCACGCCAGGAACGCCAAAGAACCCAAGCCCAAGCACACCCACGTGGTGATCGCCTTCACCGCCGGGGACGAGCTGCGCTACGTGGACCAGCGGACCTTCGGCGAACTCTTCGTGGCGACGCCTCCCGGAGAGGACGAGGTCGTCGAGATCTCCAAGTACGCCCGCCTCTCGATCGGTGGTGACGGATTGAGCATCCGGCGTCAGGTGCGTGAGCTCGCCCACCTGGGTATCGACCCCTTCGAGGACCAGGTGGGTTGGGACCGCTTCGCCGCGATCCTGCGTTCGCGCACGCTGGCCCTCAAGACCCTGCTCACCGATCAGGACATCGTCGCGGGTATCGGCAACATCTACGCCGACGAGATCCTCTTCAGCGCCGGTTTGATGTACGACCGGGTGTCGGAGTCGCTCTCGGCCATCGAGATCCGACGGCTGCATCGCACCATCACCGAGGTCCTGACCGAAGCGATCAAACAAGGGGGCACGACGCTCGACGACGAGATGTTCATCGATCCCGACGGGGTGCCCGGTTCGTTCCAGAACTCCCTGCAGGTGCACACTCGCGAGGGGCTGCCCTGCTACCAGTGTCGCACCCCGGTCTCGAAGGTGACCTTCCATCAGCGCGCCACGTACTTCTGCGCCAAGTGCCAAGGGTGACCGCGGCGGCGCGCGACCCGCGCGTTCACCGAGTCGCCCCGGGAAGGTTGCTAGCGTCTACCCGTGTTTCTTAAGCGATTGACCATGAAGGGCTTCAAGTCCTTCGCCGACCAGACCATTCTGGAATTCGAGCCAGGAGTGACCGCGGTGGTCGGTCCGAACGGTTCGGGCAAGTCCAACGTCGTCGACGCCGTGACCTGGGTGCTGGGCGCCCAGAGTACGCGCGCGCTGCGCAGCGCGAAGATGGACGACGTCATCTTCGCGGGGACCGCGCACAAGGTCGCACTGGGCCGCGCCGAGGTCTCGCTCACCCTGGACAACTCCTCGGGCAAGCTGGGCATCGACGGGGCCGAGGTGACGATCTCGCGCACCCTGTTTCGCAACGGGGACTCCGAGTATGCCATCAACGCCACGACGTGTCGACTCCTCGACGTCCAAGAGCTCCTGAGCGACTCGGGCGTGGGCCGCCAGCAACACATGATCATCGGACAGGGTCAGCTCGATTCGATCCTCAACTCCTCCTCGGAGAACCGGCGCGCGGTCATCGAGGAGGCCGCCGGGGTCTTGAAGCACCGCCGCCGCAAGGAACGCGCCGAACGACGTCTCGCCGCGACCCAGGAGAATCTCGAACGCCTGGGGGACCTGGTGCGTGAGGTGCGCCGTCAGATGCGTCCCCTCGAGCGACAAGCCGTCTCGGCGCGCACCTACGCCGAGGTCGAACGCGAGTTGCGCGTGGCTCGCCAGGCCCTCTTCGCCCAACGTCTCGACGTCTTCGAGCAGCGGCGACGGGACCTCGAGGAGATGATCCACTCCTCGAGCGAGCTCGAGCGCGAGTTGCGACTGGAACTGGTGACCCTCGACGCCCAGGCGACGACGGCCGCCGCGGAGATGGCCTCACGCCGCGAGGAGATGCTGGCGTCGACCCTGGGTACGCTCCAGGGCCTGGCCGAGCGCGCCCGCGGGACGCTGTCGGTCATCGCCGAGCGCGAACGCAGTCTGCACGCCGCGTTGATCGCCTCGGCCGACGAGAACGTGATCGCCACCTTGGAGGCGGACGCGGCCAAGCTCGCCGCGGACCTGCTGCTCGTCGAGGCCGACGAGGCGACCCTGCGCGAGATGCGCGACGCGCTACGTGACGCCGAGGCGACGTTCACCGGGGCGCAGGAGGAGCACGAGGGGACGTGGGGTTCGGTCTCGCTCGAGAGCGACCAGAACGCCTGGCGCACCGCGTCACAGCGTGCGACGCTGCTCGAACGCTCCCTCGCCGCAGCCACGGCCAACGAACGCCGTTCCAGCCAGCGACTCGTCGACGCGAAGTCCCAGTGGGACGCGGCGACGGCGTCACTGACCCAGGCCCAGGTCGCCCGCGACGAGGCGATGGCCAACGTGACCGAGTCGTCCGGCCAGCTCGAGGAGGCCCAGTCGGAGGCCACGCGCGCCGAGTCGCGCCGCCAGAGCGCGGACGAGGCCTGGGACCAGGCCTCGGACGTCGCCGCGCGCGCCCAGGCCCGCGCCGAGGCCCTGGCCCGGGCACTCGAGGAGTTGTCGGGTTCGGGGGGGCGCGCCATCATCGGCAACCTCGACGGTGTTCTCGGTGCCTTCCTCGATCTCATCGAGGTCGACGAGGGCTGGGAGCGTGCCGTCGAGTCCGCGGCCGGTGCGTCGGTGGGGGCCATGGTGGTCGACGGTCGCGCCAGCGCTCAAGCGGCCCTCGAAGCTCTTCGCCGCGAGGGTGGCGCCGCACTGATCCTGCCCGTCGCCGAGAACCAGTTGGCGCCCGTGAACGCGCCCGTGAACTGCGTGGCGCTGCGGTCGCTGGTGCGCGCGCGCACCGGGGCACCGGCGCACGTCACGCGCGTGCTCGACGCGCTGTTCTCGCGGGCCTTCGTGGCGCGGACCTGGCAGGACGGCATCGACGTCGCCGTGGCGCATCCAGAGCTCGTCGTGGTGACGCGCGACGGGGACCGCTTCGCCGCCTCAGGGTGGCGCGTCGCGTCGGGGCGCGCCCTGGTGACGCGAGCCAGCGTCGAAGAGGCGCAGCGCGTCGCGCTCGAGGCCGCGCAGGCGCTGGGACCGTGTCGCGAACAACGTACGCTCAGCGCGCGCGCCCTGGAGGAACTGCGCCAACGGGTGAACGCGATCAGCACCGCGCGCGCCCGGGCCCAGGCGGAGTTCGAACGTCGCGATCGCGAGATCGCTCGGCTCCGCCAGCAAGTCACGGAGGGCGACGCGCGCTGCGCCGCGCTACGCGTCGAGGTCGAGTCCGTCGTCGCCGAGCGCCAATTGCTCGACGCGGAGCTGAGCGAACTCCGCGAGGCGTTGCCGGCCCTCGAGCGAGCGGTCAACGAATCGACGGCTCGCCAGGTCCAAGCCGACGCGAGCCGCGCGCGTGTCGAGTCGCTGCGGCGCGAGGTCCAGGACGCGGCGAACGCTCTGAGTCGTCGTGAGGCCGAGTTCGCCGAGCGCCGTCGCCTCATCGAGCAGCGCCGCGGCGAGATCGAGGCGCGTCTCGAGGGACGATCCCTCGAACGAGCCCAGGCCGCGCAACGTCGTGAGTCACTGGAGTTCGACCTGCAGGTGCTCAGCCGCCTGAGCGTCATCGTCACGCAGGCGTCCGAGGACATCCGGTTCTCCCAGGAGGCCTTGGACTCGACCTATCGCGAACAGCTCGAGGCCTCGCGCGCGGGCGCCGAGCGCCTGGAGGCGGTTCGTCGCGCGCGTCAGGGCACCGACGAACGACTGGCCCAGGTCGCCGAGCGCGCGCACCGGGGCCAGATCGAGCTGGCCGAACTGGCCGTCAAGGTCACCAATCTGCACGAGGCGATCCGTCGCGACCTGGGCGTGGAACCCCACCAGATCGAAGCGGTCGACGCACCCGAGCTGGGCGAGGGGGTGAGCCTGGACGCCCACGTGGGCGAGCTCGAGGCGCGCATGACGTCCCTGGGTCCGATCAACCCGCTGGCCCTGGAGGAGCTCGCCGCCCTCGAGGAGCGCTACCAGGAGCTCGACACCCAGGTCGCCGACGTGCGCCACGCGCGACGCGAGCTCCAAGAGGTCGTGCGCGCGCTCGACGAGGAGATCATGCAGACCTTCTCGCTCGCGGTGGCCGACGTCAACGAGCACTTCTCGACGCTGATCGCCATGCTGTTCCCCGGGGGGCAGGGCCGACTGATCCTGACCGAGCCCGACGACCCGCTCAACACCGGGGTCGAGATCGAGGTGCGACCCATGGGTCGCAACGTACGGCGCATCTCGCTACTCTCGGGCGGCGAGCGCTCGATGGCGGCCCTGGCGTTCCTCTTCGCGGTGTTCCGCTCGCGCCCCTCACCCTTCTACATGATGGACGAGGTCGAGGCGGCGCTGGACGACGTGAACCTGCAACGCTTCTTGAGCCTCGTCGACGAGTTCCGTGACGAGGCGCAGCTGCTGATCGTCACGCACCAAAAACGCACCATGGAATCCGCCGACGCCCTTTATGGTGTCACCATGGTCCCGGGCGCGTCATCCAAGGTCGTCTCACAGCGGGTCAAGAAATCACCTCAGGAGGTATCGGCGTGATCGTCGTGTGGATCGTTCTGGCACTGGTGGTGGTGGTGATCGCCCTGGCCCTCGTCATGCGCTCGCGCCGCCGCCGCGCGACAGTGGGCGCGGCGCCCGCGCCACGCGCCGCAATGCCCGAGGTCCTCGTCACCCAGGTGGCGCCGCGTCCCGAGATCGACGACAGCCCGGGGCTGGACCGGCGTCTGGCCTCGTCGCGGACGATCTTCGATCGCGTGCGCACGATCACCAGTGTCGGCGCCTTGACGAAGGAGCAGCTCGACGTCGTCGAGGAGGTACTGCTGCGTTCTGACGTGGGCGTGCGCACGACCAGCGCGCTGCTCGAGGAATTGCGGTCCCACGGCGCCCCCGCGGGCGTCGCGAGCGCGATTCGTGAGTCCCTGATGAGTTCGCTGTCCGGCGACCGTTCGGTGCGCACGAGCGCCGACGAGGGTCGGGTGCCGGTGTGGCTCTTCGTGGGCGTCAACGGAGTGGGCAAGACCACCACGATCGGGAAGTTGGCGTGGCGCGAGACCCAGGCGGGTCGCTCGGTGGTCCTGGCGGCCGGGGACACCTTTCGCGCCGCCGCCGCCGACCAGCTGCAGCTCTGGGCCGACCGCACCGGCGCCGACATCGTGCGCGCCGACGAGGGTGCCGACCCGGGTTCGGTGATCCACGACGCCCTCGGCCGAGCCCAGGCGCGCCACGCCGATCTGGTGCTCGCCGACACCGCGGGACGCCGCGCCAACAGCACGAACCTGCTCGACGAGCTCGCCAAGATCCGCCGGGTCGCCGACCGCGGTCCGGGCCAGGTGGTCGAGACCTTCATGGTCCTCGACGCCACCACCGGTCAGAACGCCCTGTCCCAGGCCCAGGAGTTCCTCGCGGCCGCCCACGTGACCGGCATCGTCCTGACCAAGCTCGACGGCACGGCGCGCGGGGGCATCGTCGTCGCGATCGAGCGCGAACTCGGCATCCCGGTCAAGTTCGTCGGGGTGGGCGAGCGCGCCATGGACCTGCTCGCCTTCGAGCCGATCGCCTTCGTCGATTCGCTCCTGAGCGCCTGAGGGTAGCCTCTACTCCATGTTTGACTCCCTGAGCGGTCGTCTCGAACGACTCGGCGCGTCGTTGCGTTCGCGTGGGCGCCTCAGTGACGCCGACCTCGCCGAAGCCCTCGCCGAGGTCCGTAGCGCCCTCTTGGAGGCCGACGTCGAACTCTCCGTGGTGCGCGCGTTCCTCGACGCGGTGGCCGAACGGGTCCGCGGCGAGAACGTGTCGCAGAGCCTGACCCCGGGACAGCACGTCATCAAGGCCGTGCACGAACAGTTGGTCGAGGTCCTGGGCGGTTCGGCGCTCAAGGTCACCTACGCCTCACGGCCACCGACCGTCGTCCTGCTGGCCGGTCTGCAGGGTGCGGGTAAGACCACGACCGCGGCGAAACTCGCCGCGTGGTTCAAGCAACAGGGTCGTCAGCCCTACCTGGTCGGCACCGACCTGCAGCGACCCGCCGCCGTCGAGCAGTTGCGCGTGCTGGCCGCCCAGATCGGCGTCGAGGTCTATTCCGACAACTCGGACCCGGTCACGGTGGCGCGCACCGGCGTCGCCGAGGCCCTGCGTCTGGGTCGCGACGTGGTGATCATCGACACCGCGGGGCGCCTGGCCATCGACGAGGCGCTGATGGCCGAGGTGCGCGCGATCAGCGCCGCCACCTCACCGCACTACACGTTCCTGGTGATCGACGCCGTCACGGGACAAGACGCGGTGCACACCGCGCGCGCCTTTCACGAGTCCCTGGAACTCTCGGGCGTCGTCGTGACCAAGCTCGACTACGACGCGCGCGGCGGCGCGGTGCTGTCGGCGCGCGGCGTGGTCGGACGACCGGTGGTCTTCGCCTCGACGGGCGAGAAGCTCGCCGACTTCGACCTCTTCCACCCCGATCGCATGGCGTCACGCATCCTGGGGATGGGCGACATCATGTCGCTGATCGAGCAGGCCGAGCGCAGCATGGACCCCGAGGCGATGGCCGAGTCGGCCCAGCGCATGATGAGCGGGGCGTTCACCCTGGACGACTTCATGGCGCAACTCAACCAGATTCGAAAGATGGGTTCCCTGGGCGGACTGATGCGTCTGATGCCGGGTATGACCCGCGACATGCGTGAGGCCGCCAAGAACGTCGACGACGGCCAACTCAACAAGATCGAGGCGATCATCCGGTCGATGACGCGTCACGAGCGACGAGACCCGAGCATCATCGACGGTTCGCGGCGCTCGCGCATCGCCAGGGGTTCGGGTTCGAGCGTGACGGCGGTCAACCAGCTCTTGAAGCAGTTCGACCAGATGAAGAAGATGATGAAACAGATGGGCTCGGGCTCCACGCCCCAACTGCCCGGCGCCATGGGCAAGATGGCCCAGATGGCGGCGCGCGGCGCGGCGGCGCGCGGCGAATCCCTGCCGGCGGGTTTCGAGGCGCTGGCCAGTGGGATGAAGAGCGGGGCCCCCACCGCGGCCCCGGCGGGGGGTGCGAAAGGCAAGAAGAAGAAGGGTGGTCGGGTGACCCCCCCCAAACAACGCTAAACTTGTGCGCTCGGGTACATTGCCCAGTTCTGTTTGCTGAAGAACAAAAGGTCTGAAGGGAATTACGACGTGGCTGTGAAACTTCGTTTGGTACGGATGGGCAAGAAGAAGCAACCGACGTATCGGGTGGTGGCCTCCGACGCCCGCCGCGCGCGTTCGGGCGCCTTCCTCGAGATCGTGGGCACCTACCAGCCGCGCGGCCTCTCGAGCGCCGAGCCCGAGACCATCATCTCGATCGACAACGACAAGGCCGTGGCGTGGTTGCGTCAGGGCGCTCAACCGACGGAGCGCGTGGCCAAACTGCTCAAGGCCAGCGGTGCGTTGGCCTCGTTCGAGGCGGCGAAGGCCGCGAAGTGAGCGACGTGCACGACGACTACGTCGAGGGCGACATCAACACCATCGATGACGACTTCGACGACGCGGACAATGGCGCGTCCGCCCAGGCCATCACCGCCCGGGCCGCGCTGGAGTTCATCGCCACGTCCCTCGCGGACGACCCCTCGGCCGTCTCGGTCGAGGTGAGCGAGCGTCAGGGCAAGGTGGTCCTGTCACTGCAGGTGAGCCCCGAGGACATGGGTCGTGTCATCGGCCGACGCGGCCGCACCGCGCAGGCGATCCGTTCCCTGGTCGCCGCCGCCGGCGCCCGTGACGGCGTCACCGCCACCGTCGACATCGTCGACTAGCCGTGAGCGCCGCCGAGCGCCCCACGCTCGAAGTCGGGCGGATCATCAAGGCCCACGGTCTCAAGGGTCAGGTCATCGTCGACCTGTGGACCGACCGTAGCGAACGCCTGGCCTCCGGTGCGCAACTGCTCAGCGCGCGCGGTGCGCTGCACGTGCGCAGCGCCTCCGCGCACCAGGACCGCTTCCTCGTGTGGTTCGACGAGATCAACAGCCGTGAGGACGCCGACGCCTGGCGCGGGACGGTCCTGTCGGCCCCCAAGCTCGACGCGTCCGACGAGGACGTCATCTGGATCGACGAGCTCTTCGGGGCGTCGGTGGTGGACGCGACGGGCGTCGTGCGCGGCACCGTGGTGGACGTGGAGGCCAATCCGGCCAGTGACCTGCTGGTGCTCGATTCGGGCGCCCTGGTCCCCCTGACCTTCGTCACCTCGGTCGAGGCCAACACCCTGATCGAGGTCGACGTGCCCGACGGGCTGTTCGAATGACGCTACGCGTCGACGTGCTCACGCTCTTTCCCGACGCCCTCACCGGTTACGCCGACACCTCGGTCCTGGGCCGGGCCCGGGAACGCGGCGTCTGGGAGCTCGTGGTGCACGATTTCCGCGACGCCACCGAGGACGTGCACCGCAGTGTGGACGACACCCCCTACGGGGGCGGGGCCGGGATGGTGCTTCGTCCCGAGCCCATCGCGCGCACGATCGACGAGACCCCGGGGCTGCGTCATCCGGTCATCGCCCTCACGCCCTCGGGCGAGAGGTTCACCCACGAGACGGCGACGCGACTGGCGGCACTCGAGGGCTTCACCCTCCTATGCGGGCGCTACGAGGGCTTCGACCAACGCGTGCTCGACACGGTGGTCGACGAGGAGTTGTCCCTGGGGGACTTCGTGCTGGCCGGGGGCGAGCTCGCGGCCCTGTGCGTCATCGAGGCGGTGGTGCGCCTCGTGCCGGGGGCACTGGGCAACGACGCCTCGATCGTCGAGGAGTCCTTCGGTGAGGGGCTGCTTGAGTACCCGCACTACACCAAGCCCGCGACGTGGCGCGGGCTTGAGGTGCCCGAGGTGCTGCGTTCGGGCAATCACGCCGCGATCGAGCGCTGGCGACGCGCCCAGGCCCTGGCGCTCACCATGCAGCGCCGTCCCGACCTGATCGCGCGCCGTGGGGGAGTGAGCGACGACGAGCGCCAATTACTCGAGGAATGGGCCGTGTTGGATTCATCGGGTGAAAACGGCTAAAGTGGTAAATCCCTAGTGATCCGAAAGGGACCGCTCTCATGAATCCGACCGACCTTATTGACCGCGACTCGTTGCGCGACGATATCCCCAATTTCCGTACCGGCGACACCCTGAAGGTGCACGTGCGGGTCGTCGAAGGCACCCGCGAGCGCGTGCAGGTCTTCCAGGGCGCCGTCATCCGTCGCCAGGGTGCCGGTCTCCAGGAGACCTTCACCGTGCGCAAGGTCAGTTTCGGCGTCGGCGTCGAGCGCACCTTCCCGGTGCACGCGCCGACCATTGCCAAGATCGAAGTCGACTCCTACGGTGACGTGCGACGCGCCAAGTTGTACTACCTCCGTGATCTGCGTGGAAAGGCCGCCAAGATCAAGGAGCTCCGCGTCACCGAGCGTCCGTAGTCGCCCGTGGGCGAAGAAGAGCTCGACGACTACGAGTCGACCCTCGAACTGGCCTTGGTCCAGGAGTACAAGGCGGTGGTCGGCATGTTCGATTACGCCGTGGAGACCGATCGACGTTTCTACCTCGCCAACTCCGTCGAACTCGACGTCAAGTCCACGACGCCGGTCATGGTCGAGGTCACCCTCAACGACGCCTGGGTCTGGGACATGTACCGGTCCGCGCGATTCGTGCCGCACGTGCGCGTGTTGACCTTTCGTGACGTCAACGTCGAGAAGCTGCCCAAGGAAGACCTCCAACCCTGAGGGGCGTCATGCGACTCGCGCGACTCGACGTCTCCCTCGCCGAACTCTCCGAGGTGCCCACGCTCGTCTCAGACGACCAACGTCCCGTGGTGCTGCGCGTTCTTGACGCCGATGGCGTCATCGCCCTGGCCAGCGTCGCTGGTCGCTGGTCGGGCTCGTGGGGCGTGTGGCTGAGAGCCGACCAGGGCTACGGTGCGGGTCTGATCGCGCGCGACGTGAAGACCCTGAGCACGTTAGTCGAACTCGATCACGTGGTCATCGACGCCGCCACGGATGCGCCGGCCCACGCCGAGGTTGTGCGGGCGTTGCTGAGTGATGACGAGGTGACGATCCACAACGCGGCCGCGCGCATCACCCGCGCCCACAATCGCCCCGCGCCGCCTCGGCCCGTCACCGTCTGGTATGTCGACGCCGATTCGTTGCGCGATGGCGAGCGCGTGCTGCGTCGCGTCGAGCGTCGCGGCGACGTGACCTTCTTCTCGGACTGAGCTCCTAGCGAGCACGGACGGCTCATGGCCGGCGCCGACGGGGCCCGGTGCTACCCTTCCACGTGATGTCAATGGGCGACAAGGGAACTGTGGACGACGTCGGCCAATTCGATGAACTGGATCGACAGATCGCCGTCGCATTGCAGGTGAATGGCCGCGCCAGTTGGCGGCTGGTGGCCAAGTGCCTCGAAGTGCCCGAGCGGACCGTCGCCCGCCGCGGTCAAGCCCTGTTGGACAACGGGATCGTGCGGGTCTCGACGTATCTCGACACGACACGCGTGGGCAGCGCACGGCCGTTGATCCTGGTGGCCTTCACCGAACCGGGCCGCTCGCTCGAGATCGCCAGCCTCATCGCCACGCGGCCCGACGCCTCGTCGGTGTCGGTCCTCGAGGGGACCGACCATCTGGTCAGCATGTTGATCCCGTCGGACGACTCGTCGCGGCACAAGTTGCTCTTCCGCGACATACCCTCGATCGAGGGACTCAAGGATACGACGGTCTCGACCGTGTTGCGGTACTTTCGAACCGGTTACGACTGGTCGGCGCGCGAGATGCCCGCCGACGCGCGTCAGCTCATGATGGACCTCCCGAGGTCCGACCCCGAACGCACCGACGCGGTGTTCCTGGACCGCGAGGATTGGAGCTTGATCAATGAGCTGGCCCGCGACGGTCGTGAGAGCGTCGCGGCGCTCTCCAAGTCGCTCGGTCTGGCGACCCAGACCATCCAGCGGCGCATGAACAACCTCTTCGAGTCCGGCGCGATCCATATCCGCACCGAGGTCAGTCCGGGCCTCTTCGGCCTGAGCGTGGAGGTGCTCGTCTGGATCCAAACCGCGCCCGACGAAGTCGAACCGTTGGGGCGGGCGCTGGCTCGTCATTCGGCGGTGCGCTTCTGCGCGGCCACCACCGGACCCTCGCAACTGCTCCTCAACTGCCTCTTCGCCGATGAGAACGCCCTCTACGAGTTCTTGACGGACTACTTGGGTTCGCACGGCGCCAGTCGGGTGGCCGACGTGGCGCTCGTGATCATCCCGCTGCGACGGGGTCCCATGATTATGCCAATTCCTAAATTTTGACGTGAGTTAATGGCGATTTAACACAGAAATGTTTGCCAATATGGCGATATCTGTGTAATGTGTCCGGATTAAGCAATCCAGTGAGAAGGACACCGACACATGACCCGTGGTATCTATTTCGAGTTCCAAGACGGACCGGAGGTCTTCGCCGCCCTCAAGAGTGAGGACGCTCCCGTGAGCTCGAAGTTGATCTGGGACGCGCTGGCCGCGCCCGTGACGATGCTCGCGACCCACGCGATGTTCGCGGGCCCCGAGATCATGATGGATCTGCCCGAGTCGGCGCGCACCTTCGACCCCCGGGAGGTACCCGCCGAGAACCAGCAGGTGATTCCCAGTGCGGGTGACGTCATCTGGTACTACCAGGCACCGAATCAGATGGCTGGTCTGACGAACGAGGTGTGGGAGATCGGTCTCTTCTACGGCAACGGCGGACGAATCTTCGGACCCCTGGGCTGGACGCCCTGCAACATCGTGGCGTCGGTGCGCGAGGGACTCGAGGAGTTTGCCGCGGCGTGTGCCCAGATCCGTCTCAGCGGTGCCAAATACGTCACGCTTCGCCGCGCCGAGTGACCGTGGCACCGCGCTCATCATTCGTAGTACCCACCCAACATCAAAGAACAGAAAGGCAACACATGATCACATCAATCAGGAGGCTGGCGTTGACCGGTGTCGCGGCGGCGGTGACGGCGACGACCTTGGTCGGCACGTCACTGGCGTCAGCGTCACCCGTCATCACCCTGCCCAAACA
>Ga0307377_10000983_pt1 | contig 37774 bp, 70 predicted proteins | sample TR3MG_FD_202535 | JGI IMG/M metagenome (GOLD analysis project Ga0307377, IMG submission 202535) | Soil microbial communities from Risofladan, Vaasa, Finland - TR-3 | ecosystem: Environmental > Terrestrial > Soil > Coastal area > Acid sulfate soil | place: Finland: Risofladan, Vaasa | collected... | reverse complement strand
GTGAAATCAGATGTTTTAATAGATTCATGCAATCTGCTATTCCGTGAATTCATATCAACCATGCCATCTATATATTCATCGCCCGTTATATCAATATATGCTCTTTTGATTGAACCGTGCCATCTATCAACACCCTCAACTAACTTACCATCATCATCCCTAACGTCACAAAGAATATCCATTGATGCCTGTATACTATCAAGCTGTTTGTCCCTTACATCAGTAATAACTTTAACTCTTGTCTGCCCACCTGCAGATACTTCTTTGAACTGTGATACTGCTTTTTCCATTGAATCTATTTTCTTTTTCAATTCATCCTCTTCAAAAATCCTGCCTTTGAAATCCTCTGTCAACTGTTCTTTAAACTGTGAAGGAAGTGCCGATTCATCAAGAAGTTTTTTCAAAAGCATTTCACACCGTTCCTGTGTAAGTGCTTCTTTAAGAGCCTTGAGTTCTGCTTCAACAATCTTTTTCATGTCATCATTTGTTTTTGGCTCAACTTTAACAGGTGCTATCTTGGCAGTTTTAGCCTCTTCTCTAATAGCATACTCAATGTCCGTTACCTTTTTAATCACATCACTAACATTTTCCTCTGTCAACTCAATCTTGAAACGAGCATCTTTCTTTGAAGCTTCTGCCAAAATCTTTTTTGCAACTTCCAAATCAGCCTTCTCTACTTCAATACCTTCAACCAAATCACCATAAATCCGAGCAATCATTTCCAATAACAGTCTATACATTTTCTGTTCCTCTCTAAAAATAGACTCTATTAAACTTAAAAATTTACCCCCTGCACTTGGGTATGTTACACAATCTATACTATTTAATGTTTTAACACCTAAAACATTTATTACATTACTTGAACCATCAAATCCTTCCTCAACATCTCCATCTCCATCTATTGATAATCCAAACGGCATTTTTATATTTTTCTTATATGCGGTTTTCAATAAACTCTTTATCTTTTCCGCTCCTTCATCAAGATGCAATTCCGCTATTACCTGATTCCCAATCTTCTTTGCATTTTTAAACCATCCAACAATATTTTCAACAAATCCCTTTACAAATTTCCTTGCCGTTTCTGGTAAATGATTCAACATTGATTCTAACTTAAAAGCATTACATTTTATTGGAGCACCACCCTTGTCTGCTTCATTTATAATCCTAACTATATCATCAAGTGAATTATCTGTGTAAACCGTACTATTATAACTCTTCCCTTTTTCTATTACCGCAACTTTCCAAACAGAACCATCCCCTTCTTGTGCTTCCAATAATACAAAAGGACATTCTGATTCTTTCATTAAAAATTCAAGGTCTGAATGTGAAGCATAATTTATATCTTGTTTCCATTGTGCAATTAACTTCATGTAATCTGATTTTAACTTTTCAGCTAAACCCATACTGTCCATCACTTCCATCACTGCTTGTTTATTAAAACCTGCTTTAACTATTTTGCTTGCATTAGTTTTATCTAATCCATACTGATCTACAAGCAATGCTCTCAATACCTTTTCAACTCCACCTTCAATATCAATCTGTTCTGCTACTCCCATTTTATTTACAATGTATTTATAAAAACTTTCTGATTCCTCTTTTATCTTGCCACCATGATAAAATCTTATTGTTTGTATTTCTGAAGTTTTATTATCACCTGCACCTTTAATCCCAAAAATAACAAGACATCCACCTGCTTCATTAAAATTAAAAGGCGCTTTATCTGCCTTGAAAGAATCATACTGTTTAGGGTCTGTCTGTCTGAAACTGAAATAATTTTCCATCTTTTCAAAATCACTTGTTTTAAAATCATGTTCCTTTAACCATGACATTGCACTATCTTTTGTCCATTTCTTTGTCGCTTCTCCTAATGCTTCGTTCATATGTTTAAACATTTCTATTTGATCAAGTCTTTTTTCCGCTTCTGCTTTTGTTGAATAACACCCCATCCTTTTACCTGCTTCTGAAAATACACACCATTCATTCTTGTTAAGTGTTTTTTTAATCACTTCAAGTAAAGTATCAACATCAACTTCATAATTTAATTGTTCAAATAGAAATCTTAACATTGATTATCCTTTCAGTATCCCTGCTTTTAAATCGTATTTATATTTACCGCCTTCATGCATTGCTATTATAAATTCATCCCCAATAACCTTACATGAAAATATATCACTTTCAAGTAATTCCATATATGTCTGCGGTACTACTGTCGCACCATTTAATTTTTTAACTTTTGTTTTTACTTTTGAATTTCTTATTCTTTCAATAGCCCATTGTTTATCATATACTTCTTCTATCTGGACCCTTTTTTGATTCTTATAAACATTAAATATCTTTTTTAATTCATCAATTGACATATCAATACTGATATTTTCTATTCCCAACTTCTGCATCTCATCAACAAGCCGTTGTCTTAATACTCTTTCTTTCACTTCTCCTTCTGCTTCTTCTAATATACTTTTCATTTCTTTTTCTTTAGATTTGCCATATTCCATTTTTTTATCTCCCTTAAAAAAACTAAACATTTACCATCGTCTTACTTCTAAGATACGATTCATCAGGCATCTTTGCAGAATGAGCGCATCCACAATTACATACTTCACTTGCCGGAGCATTAGGATCATGCGGAAACATTAATGACTGCCCTGTATTCCCATTATAAAATGGTTCAATCATTGGGACAGATACTCCATCCAGTGCAACATGTCCCGGGCGCGGTCTCTGTCCTATACCCCATACTCCATGATGCCATACTTTTTCTGCTTCAGGTATAATTTCCATTACACCTCTCATTTGTAATTCAGTAGCAAAACTTTGCATTTTAGATGTTTCAGTTCTAAATATAGTCCATGCTCTTTCATTTAATGTGCTGAATCCTAACTTCTCTCCACCTAACTGTCCTGCAATTTTATCAACAATAGATGATCTCGTATCCCCAATTGTTATACCCTGCATTATCTCACTAATTATATTTCTCGCTACCTGCTCTGTTACACCAACTATATTTGTACTTGCTATATTCCATGTCGCCCTGATTGCTTCATCCATAAATACAGGAGTGAAAAAAGAAGGTTCCGTAAACATTAAACTCACATCAAGATTATTCTTCATCGGTTCTATTACAATATTTATTCCCGATTTTGCACTATCCCTTAATGAATTAAGCAATGTTGCATTATATTCTATATTGAAATTTTTTAAAAGATTTTCTATTTCTCCTGACATCTTTGTCAATTCTAACTTTAACCATGCTTCCTCACTTATTGAAAATATCTTATATCTAATCCTACGCTGTATATCATCAAGCATTTCTATAACCTTAATACTATAAGCATTCATAGTATTTTTATAATCATTCAATAATTCATACACTTCTTCTGCGTATACTATTTGACGTTCACTGTTTCTACCTGCCATATTATACTGTTTTAGCGTCTACCTTCTGCCCAATTTTTTTACCACTACCAAACTCTATATCTTTTGCCATTTTATCAACGGCAAGGAAATAATCATCAAGCTGTCCTGCATTATCAATTTCATCCTTGCCAGGTACTTTTAATAAACTTTTCAATTCATCATCTACTTTTAATGCTGTTAAATCCATTCCATATTTATTTGATAATTTTACAAATTCCTCTGCCGCATCTGAACCTGCAACCCAATTTTGAGCAACTGCAATAACAAGTGCCTTCGCTGTTTCAAGCATTACTTGTGCTCTTAATTTCCTGTCAACTCCTGCAACTGATGGATAACTAAACTTCACTGCATTAACATATTTTTTTATTTCACTTGATGTTGAATTAGGAAACTTTTTCTCAAACTGATACCGTACAAGTGTTTTCAGCATCTTATCCGTTATACCCTGTTTCCGTTCAAGTCTTTTTTCAATCGGATTGTTCTGCTCTTTAGCTGTTGCCAAATTAGCGTTTCCACCCTGAACAACCCAGTGCTCTGGTATTCCAACTGCAACAAGAATATATCTTGATAATAATCCAACAAACTTATCTATTTCTACTGCTTTAATATCCGGTGTATGCAATTTCATTTCAACATTTTGATTGTGTTTAAATATAACATTTTTTCTTGGATCAGGTACATTGAACTCATCAATCTCTTTTTCTGTTTTGTTTTTTATTAAAACGTCTGCAATAAATTGATACATCAATAATGCTTTTTCAGTTGCTTGAAATAAAAATTGATCCAATAAATCAAGATGCTCTATCATGGTTGTTAATTCTGAATAACCTCTTGTCTGTGTTGGTAATCTGTTTATTTGAAATAAAAATACATCACCTTCATATTTTTTACCTGCTCCAACATTCCTTGCATATTCTGGAACTGCTAATTTTCCACCAACCTCTTGAATAACTCCGTATACTCTTTCATCACCTGCGGCATCAAGTGTTAAAATAACTTGTGATAATCTTTTACTGTTTGTTTTATCCCTCATTATCCTGTCAACTTCTCTCGGATCAACAATACCAAGTTTAACTATATTTGTTGTTTCAACTACAGCAGGTGGATAAATCTGTTCACCAAGAACATATAACTCATTCAACATCCCTTCAAGATACAAATCAAAATCATTATCAAAATCAGTCCAAAAATCCTCCATTACTATTTCTAATTTTTTCTTGTGTTCATCAGCAATGGTATAAGTTAATTTTGCACCAATTACAAAATCAGTAACTAATTCAATTACACGTTTTGCATAAGGGAATGTTTTAAAAGCATCATAACATTGTTTCTGTACTTCCTGATAATTGAGTACAGTTAAATCTGACCTATCCTCCGAATCCTGCCCATATATATTTTTATTCAAATCACCAGTGAATAAATAACTCTCTTGTATCTTCCTGCGTTTCTTTTCTGTTTGTGTTTCTTCTAATTCTTCTCGTATCTTGTTTAATTCAGTTTTAACCTCACTTAGTTTCTTGGAGCTTACTAAACCAAACATATACTTCCTTTATTAAATGCTCTTTCATCCCTATTATTGCATATATACTATAATATGTCAAATTTATTGGCGGTGTAACAACTACAACTGCCATATTTCCATGATATTATAAACCATTAAAAATATGTGTAATATTTAACGTTTTTTTTATAACATAAACCATTGATTTTAAAGGTAGTTATCCAAAATTATTAGCGACTAATAATTTTGACCTTTTTGAGTGCTTTGTTCAGGTCTTATCTTTTGGAATGTTTTATAGTTAATTCCAAGTGTTTTTGCAGAATCCTTCATTTTACCGTTATTTGTTCTTATGGATATATTTGCTATTTCTTCATCAAACATCTCACGCATTAAATAATAAACTGTTCCTGTTTTAAATTCGCTGAAATGCTTTTTTATAACGGAACGAATATCTTTACGGAATTTATTTTTATCTTCTTCTAAGGCCATAATTTCTTTTTACAAGTCCTATTCTTTCATGTGTTATTTTTCTTGAAATAAGTTTTTTACTTTCAACTTCAATATCTCTTTTGCTTTTTTTCTCTGTTTCATCCTTTTTGAAATTACCACCAAATAAAATAGCATCCTGTGTTTTCATCCATGCCAACATACTAAAGGCATCCGTAAATCTAAAGTGATCAATACTTGCCTTGCTCCACTTGTATTCATTCTTGTCATTCTCAAATATCCTCGTTATTGATTCCATACTCTTTAACCAAAATCCATCAAGTATTGATTCATAACCTTTAGGTAAAATATTAAGTTTCATTTTTATATTCTTCATTGATTCATCAAGCATCCATGTCCTGTCAGTTTTTATAACACCTAATTCCTCATTCTCTTCAAATCCAATTAATTTTAAATTTCCTGATTTGCCCTCTAATTCCTCAATCAATATTACATCACATATCCCAAACATATCTTCTCTAAGCTTTTGCATTAAATGTCTCTCTGGTTTTATTCCAACACATAATGTTTTTATATTAAACAATTCAATTTTCTCTTTAACCTCTTCAAGTGAATTTAATCTATAAGCATTTAAAAATAATCTTTTCCTCTTTCCTTCTTTCTTTGCAGATATATCAATCTGTAAATCAAACTTCTCTCCAACATCCAATCCTCCTATCGTGGGTAATCTACTTGAATTTCTCACAACATAATCATATACTAATCTATCCAACATATCTTTTGTTATCTTTGCTCCTGTTCCTGTATATGGTAAACCTAATTTCTTATTATAAAAAATCATTGTTTTATAATCATTACCTTCTGCATCTTTTAACTCTATCCATAATTCAGATATTTTACTATTAAGTTTCATTATCTTTGAAATATGATAACTTGTTCTCTTGAAATTATCCCCTTCCTTAATCCATTTACCTTTTCCTCTATCCTGTAATGTTTTACAATGAGGACACCTGATATATATATCTCTATATAAATTTTCATTCCATTCAGTATCATACAATTCATAAGTAAGATGATTCCCGTCATTGTCTTTATTCTCTTTAACAACTATCTTAAAAAAATCTGCTCCAATCCATTCCTTGCATTCTTTGCATAAAAAATACCATTCCTTTTTTGTGCTCTCTTTCCATAATTCTTCTATGCCTACATTTTCAACTGTTGGATTCCCAACAATCAATTTAATTTTATAATTACTATTCTCTGTTCTTGTATCTGCAAGTTTAACATTCTCCTGATTGCATGAATCAAACTCATCTACAATAATAATATCAGCAGGGAATTCATCAAACTGCGGCTTGCTTCCTGATATAACAAATTTCCAATTCGCTTCTCCTATCTGCCTCAAATATTTATTTCTTCTATCATCTTTTTCCATTACTTTATATTCGGGTACTTTATCAAACAATTCATCTATTCTGCTTTTAACAAAACTATTCTTTGCTTCACCTGTGCTGAATACATGGAATACATTCAATCCTGAATCAACACTTGCTAATCCTTTTATCAATGCAAATTCACTCTTGCCCGTTTGCACACTTGACATAACGATTATTTCTTGGCTCTCATCAAAATACATTTCTTTTAAATATGGCATGTGGTTGAAATGCATTCTCTCTCCACTTGTTGACAGGTGATACTTATCAAAAAACAATATACCTGTATTCACCATATCGGTTATTACAACTTTTCTTAATTCATCCTGATCATTAAAATCCATTGCTTGCCCTTTATTCAAACAGCATATCTTTTCTTTAATAACAATACGTGCCTTTTCTTTTAACTCTGCAATCCTGTTTTCGTATTCTGTTTTTTATCATGAAATTCCGTACCGCTGTAATACTGCACTCGAGTATCACTGCCATTTCTGAATATGTTCTGTTTTTATTTCCTCTCACATCCTGCACTGTCAATCCTTTTACTTTTCTTCCCATATCTATTTGTACCCTTTATTCAAAATCCGCTAATTCTTCATCATCAAAAAACTTTTCCTTTAATGCTTTGTTTATTTCAATGTCAGATTGTGCTATCTTTTCACGTTCTTCTTTTGTCGCTTCTTCTAATTGCTTCCTCCTGCTACCTTCGCCAATCATTGCATTTTGTTGATTCACATTTATCATCGGATTACTTACCTGATCCTCTTCCTTTGTTTTCATCCCCAATGACCTCTTCGTATCATTTATTAAATCAGATAAATCCGCTCTAACATACATATTGCTTGGATCCTTAGTAAGTTTAATTATTAAATTTACAAGTGATTTTGTTACTGCTGTTTTCATTTTTGCTAATTCTTCAATCTGGTCTCTTGCCTCTGCACTTATAACATTACTTGCTCCATCAACAATCTTTTCAATTAAACCTAATTCCTTTTTCCTTTTTAATGCAATCCAATCAAACCGTGATGAAGCTCTTTTAATTGTATGTGATGTCGGCCTTTTCTCTCCAAACTTCTCAACCCTATCATCACTCCATTTAATATATTCATCAACTGTTTCAAAAGAACCCCCAACATATTCTTTCGTTAAAACCTTCCAATCAAAACTCGGTCTGTTCTTTTTGCCATTACTATCTTTATTATCTTCCTCTTTACTTTCTTCTTTATCTTCTTCTTTATCTTCTTCTCCTTTATCATTATCAATTTCATCAATAATCTTTTCATAATAATCATCTGTTCTCTCATTCATTTTTTTATTCCTTTTTCTAATATTTCTTTTTTTAATATTTCTGCAATCGCTTTCATTTGATTCGGCATTACTGCATTACCTATTCTTTGTTTTGCATCAATCCATTTTCCAGAAAAAATAAAATCATCAGGAAAAGAAGATAATCTTTTCATTTCTGCTATACTTAAAACTCTATTTTCTGTTGGATGAATTAACATTCCAAAACCTATTGCTGCCTTTAATTTCGCTAAAGTAGGACAAGGCTTATGATAATATATTCTAATTGTTTGATAACCTTTACCATTAACATCACTCAATGATTGTCCCTGTTTCATTTTATTAACATATAATTTTACTGATTTAGTCAATTCAGGAACTTCTTCAAATTTTACATTTTTTAATGCTTCTTTTACTGTTATTACATTATAATTTGGTTTTGGAAATATAGGTTCTTTATTTAAATCTTTTCTAATTCCTATAAAAAATAATCTTTGTCTATTTTGCGGAACATTATAATACATTGCATTAAGCAATTTGCATTTAACATTATAATCTAATTCTTTTAATGTTTTCATTATTTCTATAAATTTACCTTTCATTTTTCCTTTTATCATTCCAGAAACATTTTCCATAATAAATATTTTTGGTTCTAAATCATTAATAAGTCTAACATATTCTTTAAATAAATCATTTCTTTCATCAATAACTTTTCTTTTTCCTGCTGTTGAAAATCCCTGACATGGAGGACTGCCATCTAATATATCAAGTTCTCCTTTTTTTATATTACAAAAATTAATAATATCTTGTCCTTTTATTGTTTTTATATCTTTATTCCAAAAAGGTATTTCAGGAAAATTTATTCTAAATGTTTCTTCTGCATTTTTATCAAAATCAATTGCTAATAATTCTTTAAATCCTGCTAATTTATATCCCAATGAAGAACCGCCGCATCCTGCAAATATACTTATTACTGTAAATTTATTCATTTATTTATATCCTAAAAATTTATTACCATTTATATCCACACTTTGGACATTCATTCATTGTTCCAATATTCTCATCATATTCCTTCTCATTATTATCGCCACCCCAATCAAAATCAAGCAAGTTTTTCATGTTCTCTAATTCCTCAATCGAATATGGTAACGTTATCTCCAATTCTTCTAATGGGAAATCCATTGATATATCTTTTATTGTCTCTGCTAATTTAACAGGATCACTATCAAACTTCGTTTCATTTATTTCAATGGCAATCCTCTTTGCCCTTGATAATGATATCTTCCCTAATTTTATGCATGGAACTTCATCTATACCTAATTCATTATAAGCATCTAACCTATGATTACCGTCTAATACAACAAGCTTCCCTTCTTTATTTTCATAAATAATACTCGCTTGTAATATACCGTTTTCTTTTATGTTCTCTTTTAATTTTCGTGCCATATCCTGATTATCTGTTTTATAATTCCATTCAGCCTTATGCAATTCTTCTCTCTTAATCAAAATAACCTTAAATGCACTCATATAATCCCTTTCATTCTATACATTAGTAAAATACATAATACATTTGTTAATTATCAATTCCTTTATTCCTCTATTCCTCTATTCCTCTATTCCTCTATTCCTCTATTCCTCTATTATCCCTTGATAATAATAATTCCCTCCCTCTCCTATCCTATAATGATGATACCTGAACCTTATATCTTCTCCCATCATCTTGCTCTTAAACATCGCATACCAAACATTCACCCCTACCTCAATTCCTACCGCACTTATCACAACCTTTAATTCCGGTATCATTTCACCCTCATACTCCATCCCATCATACCTTCCCCCAATAAATTGCTTACCCTTACTCATTACCATTATTCACCGCCACCAACATAACTGCCTCCGCATCTACATACCACTACATCCGTTTCTAAATTAACCTCTCTATCCTGCTTATCTTTTATTATGTTCATTCCACATTCTAAACACTTCGCCCTCGTTAATACTCCCTCAACATCTATTCTGTAATGCAAACTCTTGCTTTGTAACTCTAATAGATCCTCTACAAACGCAACAACAAGATTCTCTAGCTTATTTACATATCTCTTAACATCCTTACTTCCTACCTCAAATATATGCTCTCTTAACCTCATATCCTCATCTGTCAATATACCAATATCCCTTATATCACTCATTTCATATCCTCCTTGCATTTTAAAAATATATAGTCAACCATTTTTACCACTATTGAAACTACGGGATAATATACATTTCACATCAGTATTGACAATATTCCGGTAGGCTTTACTCCTATACCGTACCTGTGAAGCTATGAGTCGTGCTGTACGGGCACATCTATACAATATTACAGTGATACACCTGATTAGAATAGTTATGCTCTTATAAACGATTATACAATACATCATACAATACATAATATAACAATGCAGGATAACATATCTATATAATGCCATACCAATACAATCTCCTATAATAGATATGCCCTTACAATCAATTATACAATACCTCACACACATTATAACCTATTCTCCTTTGCTGTATACGATTGAATTATTATCAATATCAATTATCTCTACTGATATAACAGATTGATTATATTGCTCCCTCAATACTATATCAATACCGTCAAACAATTCCTCTATCATTACGGTGCTTGTTATATTAAATCTACACATCTCTTTACCATACATTATATCATATATTACCTTTCTTACTTCATCAATACTATATTCACTCAATGCCTTATCTATCTCAACACTAATAATAAAATTAAATGTCTCAACATCTATATCATTATATTTACCTCTTACCTTTAATATCCACATAACATTATCTCCTTAACAACTATCATTCCTCTATCCTTTATCCTTTACCCTGATCCTTTGCCGTTTATATTGTATACCCCTACCCCTGTTTCGTCCCGACCGCTCGGCCAAGGGTATGAAATGGGGTATAAAAGAGCGGTGAAATTTATATTTGAATGAGTAATAGCAGTTAAAAAAGGTATCATGCAAATACATGAATAGAGGAGGTATGCGGTAGCAGTTAAGGTAATCATTATAATTAAATAAGATAATAAATTGAGTTATAAATGCGAAGTACAATAAAAGAGAGTTAATACTATGTATGGTACTATTCATAATATCATTCATAATTGATATTCTTTTCAATGTTATTACTATGATACATTATCATTATTCTTTGTTCTTTATCTTTGTTAATCTATCTATCAATTCATCTATTTTCATTGCTTATTCCTTATTATGATTCTTTTCAATGTTATTGTTTAATGATACTTTTTTTGGTTCTATACGTATTATTATTTCCATTCCTCTATCTGTATTTAATCCTGTTATTATGAATTCTCCTTTACATTCAATCGCTTTCATCATTAACCGTACTATCCCTCTATCAATTAAATACTCCATTGATTTATTATCTTTATTTATGTAACATTCATTTGTTAACAGCACCTTTCTATGCAACGATCCATTATAAGAGCATTTCTCGTAAAGATTACGTATATATTCAAGCATTACTTGTTCTCCTTTACTTATCGTTATGTAAATTCTTTTCAATATCATTCATTGTCCTTTGTAATTCTCTTTCCTCTATTCCATCATGTCAATACTGTTGTTCTTCTTGTATTTGCTCTTCTTGTTCTCTTTCCCTTTGTCTCTCTTCTTCAACATATCTTTGATGTATCATTTCCTCTTGTTCTTGTCTTTCCATTAATTCCCTTTGTTTTCTTTCTTGTTCCTGCTCTTTTATACCATCAAAATATGCCCTGTCTCTTGCTCTATCTGAATATTCCTCATATTCATAATCCCTATACCTGCCATAATAACCCTTCCTGTACGCATCCTCCTCCTCATAACTGCTATAATGCTTTTTCATTTCTTATCCCTTATTATGTTTATACCAACTGCTTTTAATATTTTATCAACTACAAACACTTTTTTATCCTCTATCATTTCTTCATGTACTTCTGCTTCACATTCTAATCCAAATACTATTCTATTAAACTTAACCTTTGCATAACAAATATTATCATCTAAATATATATCCGTAATATGCCCTTCTATATTGTTTATAGTGTCTTGTTGTATAGTCTGTACTCGTTCCATCCATCCATCCCATAATCTAATAAATGCTTTTCCATCCTTTACTTGTTCCTTTAATTGTTTCACGCATTCCATGCTATATATGTTCCTGTTCTTTGTCGGTACTCCAACCTCAAATAATGGCACTGTTATTATATCATTATTCATTACTATACTTTCACAAGATATGAATTGTCCTTAATCGCTTTTATTAAACATTCATTGCATACATCCATTATTCCACCTTTGCCATAACATTCATATATAACCTCTATTTTCTTTTTGTTAATCAATATATCCATTTGAGTTTTTCTGTCTGTTCTGCCTATTTTCTTGTCACATATATCACATATCCTTCTTCGTGCCATTACTCTTTCTCCTTTTTATCCATTATTATTAACATTACTATTACAAATATTATAAACAATATCATTACTGCTTCAGGATTCATTTAACTGTACCACTTTATTATATCATCAAATGCTTCTGTTATATCCTCATCGTTTATATATTCCAATAATGCTTCGTCTGCTTCTTCATGCCCTTTATGATGATCATTATTATCCTTACATTTACTTAATCTTTTTAATAACAACTCTTTCTTTTTCATATATTACTTTCCTTTATTGCCTTTATTAAACATTTCTCACATATCTCTATCTTTGTTATTCTATCTGATATACCTTGCTTTTTAATGTAACAATCATACATAACTATTACTTTTTCATTATTAAATAATCCCCCTATCCTTCTCTGCCTCTTATGCATTTCCTCCATGTCCTTACTACATATATAACATTTAATTCTATTTGCCATCCACAGCCTCGCTTTCTCTCCTCTTCATCAATTTATCATGTATCATCATCCAAAAATTAGCCACATCAGCACATTCATTCATTGCTTGTTCATAATCAAGGTCTTTACAAGACTCGATAAACTCTTCTTTTTCTTCATCCGCTCTGTTCATAAGCGATGCAATCGGGCATCTGTCCCAACCACCTTTATGTCTATTCTTTTCAAGTTTAAATTGCATACGTTCTGCAAATAGTTTTATTTCTTTACTTAATTCACTCATCGACCGCCTCGCTTTCTTCTGACAGATATCTGATTCTCTTATTGCAACTTTTAGCATGATCTATCTCACCTTTTGTTGACTCACCAATATATCCATTAACGTCTAACACAAGTATTTCATCAGATATATCAATTTTTCTTTTATGAAGCCAGTCAAGTTTTTCTTTTGTTTTCTTAAATTCTTCTTCGCTTAAATGACCAAAAATATCATCATCTGTTTTCGTATCACAACCAATAGACAACACAATCTTTCCCTTTAACGTTTCTCTTAAATTGGCACTTACAAATTCATCTTTAAATTTTGTGCTTCCACACAAAGTAACGATAACAGGTTTTTCACTCATTCTCCACCTCGCTTTCCAAATTATGATATGCATGCCATACTACACCCGTCCCATTGCATGACCTGCATTTGTCAGGAATAGTGCTTGTACTACTGTAATACGGACTGGTCGTAGAATAGAAACCATTCGGGACAATACCTCTGCCATTGCATACCGGACATTTATGCGGCATTAATTTTATATCACTCATTCTCCACCTCGATTTCCTTTATCGGTTTTACATATTTCCTCATTTCCTCCGTAACAAGCAATCTTCCGTCAACGATCTGAATGTCGTTCAGGATATACTTTAATTCCTCTATCTGTTCAAGATAATATTTATGTGTCAGGTCTGCTCTTTCTTTAATCCGTGCTCTTAATTGCTCATTCTCATGCTTTAAACATTCAATCTCCTCATCCTTCTTTGCCATCATTTTATCAAATACTTCAGCGGTATAAACTGCCTTGCTGGACCCGTTCAAACATTCTGTTAACGCCTCAATTTCATCGAGCAATTCATTGTTCTCTATTTCCAAATCGTGACACCTATCCATCCATGCCGCGATATGTTTATTGCCGTTTCTCAATTCCTCGTTCTCTTTGCGGAGTTCCTTTGTCATTATTTTATGATTTTCAAGATTTCCACCAACCGCATATAGCTTTTCAGCCAATGATTGATGGAGTCTTACTCCTATGTCAATTTGCGTCTTCAATTCATCATTCTCTTTGTTTATCTGTCTTATTTGGTTAGCTACCCAGTCAGGTACTTTTTTGCATAACGTAGTTAGCGTTACCTTGTTCCCATCAGCATCATGGTATCTTTTTGTTTTGCTCATTCTCCACCTCGCTTTCTATCTTTTCTTGTTTGCTATTAATTTATTACCAAATTTAATAAGTTCCTTTTTCTCTTTTTCTTCTCTTCTAATCCATTCATTATATTTTCTTTTATTTAAATATTTTAATATCCCTCTTTCTGCAATATCAATTAACACTCTCGGCTCTAATGCATCCAATTCCCAACTTTTATTCCCATATTTTTTTATATACCATTTCGCTCTTGGGTCTTTTATTTTTGCAGGGTTTGGCGGTGGATTATATTCATTTATTTGTTCCATATTTAAAGCAAGTTGTTCAACATTAAATTCATCTGCATATAATTCCATATCAACTGTTATAAATTCTCTTATCCTATCATTTATATCCCTAATCATATCCAATCCTGACGGATCATGGTCTCCTAAATAAAGAATAATAGTTTTTTTACCTTCTATTATTTTGTTTTTTATTCGTTTTGATAAATCATATATTGTTGAAGAACTTGAATATCCTTTATTTACACCAAAATAAATATGATACTTGTCTGCAATAGGTTTAATAATACTCTCCATGGCTTGTTTTTCACAATATAATTCTACATAATATTTTTGATCTTTCCACCGTGGTAATCTGTAAGCATAAATAGCGCTTTCAATAAGTTCCTTAACGTTTTCCCATTCAGGATGTTTTAACGGTGTTCTACCCCTATCCTCTATCGCATCCCAATCAATTAAACCTGCATATTTTGAATCCGTTATAATTTTACATATCCGTTTATATATTTCATCTGCATTAGGAATAATATCCTTCGCTACTAATTGATAATAAATTTGTCTATTTGTTAATGTTATATTTTGATTGCAATAATCATTGACAATGTTAATTATTTGATTAATCAATTCATGCTGATTTGCTTCAAAAATACTTTCATTTCCAGTGTTGTCTATATATGTTATTGCCAATTTTTCTCTATAATTCCAATCTCTAATAAACTCTTTCATCCCCTTGCTCCTTTACATAACAGAATTCAATCCTGTTTACTGGGATTGAATCAGGATTAACATATTTATAATGACCTATTTTTTTATACATATCAATAAATTCATCCACTGACATATCGGGAAATCCCTCCTTAACTACATCATCCTGTGTTATATCAGATAATCGCTCTTTCCTTGTGGATATTATCCTTATCGGTTTTATCTTCTGTATCTTTTCTCCCTTTTTAAATCCCATACATTTTTTGCATGTCATTACAATATCGCCCGGCTTTAAGAACCACCATCCATTTCTTCTTGTAATTGTTTTTGATTCATTTTCTATTTGCTCTGTTGTATATGCAACACTCATATTTCTCATGTTTAGCCTTTAATTTTAGGAAACTGGTTCCATTCCTTACCTTGTATTTTCCTGCCTGTATTTGGTGATGCTTTTCCCCATCCCTTAAAGAAAAATGGTACATTTGCTTTTACACATTGATCCCGTAAATTCATTATACTGTACGAAGGAATAGCCCTCGCTCCATGTCCATTCTCTCCACCACATATAACCCAATCTAATTTAGGTTTTTCTTCTGTCAATATTGCATACTTATTATAATAACCCAAATATTTTTCTAATAACATCATTCTTAACATCGGTTCTGCACTAACAAATCGTATTCTTGCAGGAATTTTAAATAGTACAGGTATCCTTTCATCTGCCCTTTCTTGATTCTCTGCTGTAATTCCAACCCATACATTATCTGTTAAATAATCTTTCCTATAAAATTCTTTGTTACCATCAACCCCAATAGGAAAATGATAATTAAAATATGCCAGTGCTCTTTTAGGTCTCTTTGTCAATAATAAATATGTATGCTGTTTTGCTAATAACGCAATACTTAAAACATCATCAATCGTTTCATCACAAATAGCTTCATGAAATAAATCTCCCATACTGCATACAAATATCTTTTTCGGTTTTTTCCATTTCAAAGGTTCTTTTAATTTATCTTTATGATACGTTACCTTGAAAGGTTCATTTTTATCATATCCAAATCTACCTTTCATTCTGTATGACATTCTTTTTGCGTAACAATTCTTGCATCCTTCGCTAATCGGAGTACATCCTGTAATCGGATTCCATGATTCATCACACCATTCTATTTTAGTCATTTTTTTTCTTCCCATTCCTTTTTGCCATACACTCTTACTTTGCCTGTTTTTGTTATATATATCTCCAAACCATTCTTGTGTCTTGGAGTTTTTATAAATAATACAATCCATCCTTTTTTCTCATCGCTACAACATCTTTCTATTTTAGCACTTCCCCATTCAAATCCATATTTCGTTTCTTTATAATGTATCATTCTTCCAATTCCTTATTTATAGCATCAATATTATCTTGTATATAATTAAATACTTCCTTGAAATCCCTCTCAATCCATTCCTGCTCATTTAACCAATCAAGATAATCAGCAGGTACATCTTTCATCTTTATATATTTATATTTACCAAAAAGCATTAAATCATTATCAGTTAACATTTTATTTATCTTTTAATATATTATATCGAAATTTATCTGGACTATAAAAACAAAAACTAAACCCCCATTTATAAAATATTGTTATTTTTAATGAAACAAATTCAAAACATCTTAAAGTAAATTCCTTATAAATTAGACTTGTTCTAATCTGTATTATTCCCATATCTATATTTAAATGCAAATAAGGTATCATCAATAAAAATAACTTCTTAATCTTTCTTATTATCTTTTTCATTTATTTCCCTTAATTAAAGGCAGTGAGACAGTCGGTCTGCAAAGTGTCGCACAAGTCAATGTGTCGCTTCAGGCTACCATGCCACTCACTGCCTTAATCATAATTTCTCTTTTCAAAAATCACTTATATATAAATATCGTTTTGTTATTTCATATTTTCTCCTTTCAATAAACACAAATAATTATTTAATATAACTAATCAACTTACACTATATATGTTTAAATTCATTCTATTTCATATAGTGTAAAATTTAACTTATTTTTAATATGCAATGTTTACACCCCTAAAATAATAAAAACAATACAATTGTTTTATTGGTTTCTCCCTCTTGTTTTGATGCAATTATTTTACTTCTTCTTTTTAACGGATTTTTTAATAGATTTTGGATTGTTTATCTTATCAATCTTCCCTTTTGTATCTGTTAATCCTTTTATCATTTCCTTTTTTGTAACTTTCAATTCATTCAATTTGCTATCAACTTTATCTTTATTAACAGTAAGTATCTCAATGTTCTTGTCCAATTCCTCAATCTTCTTTTCATAAGCAATAACTTTTCTTTCCAGTGCAGGTATTCCTAATTCAATCTTCTCATCCATTTTCTGTCTCCTGTATAAAATCCTAAAAAACAATCGTACCTTATCAAACATTTCCAATCTCACTTTCATTATTCCACTTTATACCAACTTTGTCAAGTATTTCTATTATTTTTTTTATCCTTGTCCCTCCCATTCCCTTTATATTTTCTATTTCATTTACTCCATATTTCAATAAATCTGTAATCTTTATTATCCCCTGTTTGTTTAATATCGTTATAATCGTTTTAGGTATATCCGTATTTGATAAATCAATATTCTCATATCCAATCAAAACTCTTTCCTCTTTAACTTCAATTTTAACTTCACTTTCCTGCTTATTTATTCTTAATATTTTTTCTAAATCTTCTCTTGTGCAATCTCCTGCACTCAACCTTATACTCTCCCCACATTTACACACTCTGATAATTAATCCCTTCTTAAATAAATCATCAACAACATTTCCTATTTGTGTTCCACATTTAATACATATCCTCATGTTATGTTCCTTATAATTTACTGAATTGCAAATCCAATAACTTTTCTCTTACAACACCAATTATTGATTGAGGTGGAAACATCATACATTGATAATAATCACACTCATCCCAATCAGCGGTTAATCTCCATCCATTATTTTGGCATGGTTGCTTTTCACACTTTGAACCTGATATTATTGTTGAAAATTTATGGAATCCCCATACACCATATCTATCAACTTTTATATTCGTATTCTTTTCTATGTTTGTTCCTCCAAATATACCAACATTTTCAATCCCTATTAAATTAACAAAATGAAATAATCCACTATCCATTGTTATCACAACTTTAGCTTTTGAAACAAAATCAAATGTTTCCTCTAATGATAAATGAGTATAATCATCACATCCATAAATATATTCGTCCTTATGCCCAACACATGCTATTTTATAATCATTTTTCAATTCATCAATAATTTCATTCATTCTTAAATAACGTTTCTTTATCCATCTTAAATTGTGCTTGCTCCCTACACAAATAACAATATCATAAGTAGGTAAAAAATCATTGTAATCATCACCTCGTATCTTTCTCCAATTCAATGGTAAAAACTCATTAAAATATCTTTTTATATCAGCATCATTTTTCCCTAACTGGTATAACATTTCATTGTTTCTATCAACTTCTGAACCAAATGCATAATTCTTTATCTCTGCCAATACTGGTATATTATTTATTCTTCGTGGTCTGCAACAAAACAATCCCTTATACCTTTTACTGATTTCATCATCTAATGAACCTCCTTTTGTTACTACTAAACAATCATTCCCAAAATACTTTGTAATTATTTCATAAAACTTTATATTCCCTTCATTATCACGATCTGAAAACGCAAAGAATATATCAACATTTTCAAACATCTCAATCAATACCCTATAAATTAAATATGTTTCTATTTGATTACCTAATCCTTCATCTGTTTGAAAAGCATATATATCTTTATTCTTTTTTGTTTTTAAATTGTATTCTCTTTTAAAACTTTTATTTTCTTCTTCCTCTTTTAATATATACGATACTGGCTTGTTATCATAATATTCTTCTTCCCAAATCTTCTTTCCTTTAAAACCTCCATAATGTATTATCATCGGATCATCAAACACTCTTCCTTCTTGCATATCATAAGCATATACAACTTTATCTTCAGGTATTATTTGTATCTCATCATGTTTTAAATAAGAATAACATGCCAAATTAAATGCAAGCAATGTGCCTCTTTTATAATGATTAGATATTTCTTGACATAATTTGCAAACATTAAAAAAATCTCTTACTTTGTCATTTACTTCAAATACAAACGGAGTTGCTATATATTTAAAATCTATTCCCGGATTGCAAAGTATTTTCCTCAATATTGGAAATTCATCTATGTCAAAATGTGTTATTGATACTGCAAAAGTATATTCATTAAACATTCTTTCAAAATCAAATCCTTTATGCACTATAACATCAGAATCTAAATATATTATTTTATCTCCATCTTTGAAAAAATCATTATCAAGTAATTGAAATTGCAACCATCTGCTATCATCTAATGTTTTTGCTTCTGCTGTAAATATTTTTTCTATTTTAATAATCCTGCAATTACAATAAATATCATCATCAGGAGTTAATACAATTATTTCCCCCTTATATCCAATTTCTCTTAATGAATAAATCAATCTGTATGTGTATTTCAAATAATTCTTACTGGTTATTGTCACTATATAATTCATTTCTTCCTCGCTATTATATTTAATCCCCTACCATACTCCCATTCTTTTACAACTTCAAATCCATTCGTTTCAAATATACTTCTCAATCTATCTTTATCAAATAACTGATAATGATAATTGCCTTCATAATCCTGCTTCCCAAATACACATTGACTAAATCTATGACAATTACTCTGCTCTTTAAATAGCTTCCTCGCAATACCTTCTTTATATTCCTTGTAATTCAATTCAAAATTAGGTACTTGTGCTTCTATTTCACCTCCCTTTTTTAATACTCTATACAGTTCCTTTATCAATGTATCTGTGTAATCCAATGGGAAATGCTCTATTATATCCTGTGCAAATATAAAATCCAATTCTCCATTCTTAAATGGTAAACCATCTTTTATATCACATACAATATCCACTCCTTGATTTTCTCTGAAGTCAAGATTTATAAATCCTTCCCTTGTGTCTTTACCGCATCCTAAATTTAATTTTTTCATTCTATTCTCCTTTTTGAGCCATCCTTGCAAAATGCCCACTTCTGTATCTCCCATATTTCTATTGGCATATTATGAGTATTTCTTCTTGCCCATGCTCTTTGTCTCTGCTTTATTGTTGAGTATTTTCCTGCTGTTGTAAACAATACATCAATCCTATTAGCATATTCTTTTTTATTACTCATTCTATCTCTTGGTACTGAAAAATAATCATTATTAAATATTCTCAAATAGTCAATATCATTCATATAAGTATCATTTTTTATTTTAAATTTCTCAATAATGTCAGCATTATAATCTGGAACATGAAATCTATATCTATGCGTCCATATTCCATTCACATTTATCAATCCCTCATGATACTCTTTCATATTGTAATTTAATGCTACGGTATAATGATTCCTGTTTATTCTGCGTTCACTTTTATTTAAAAAACTTGCATACTTTTGATTAGCATATATCCCCTTCATTTCTATTGTGCTGTCCTGTTGAGAATAACACGTTGCATATAAATTTACCTCCTTTATTTTAACTATTAAATATACAAAACTTATTATATTATTATCAACTATCTCTTTTTTTATTTCTTTAACTTCTTTTATCTCTACCCTCTCCTGCTTATCACTATAATCTTCACCAAAATCAAACCCTTTATCATCTGTATCCATTTTGTTCTCTACATTCAAACCATTAACTTTACATCCTGTTAAATGTGATAACATCAAATACCAACTAATTACTATTGCAATTAATAAAAACAATATCGCTTTCATTACTAATCCTTTTTTATAATGTTCTTTAATTTTTCTATTTCATCTTTCATAATAAATAATTCATTGACTATATTATAAAATATTTCCTTTTCATGCAATGATTTAATATCATGTAAATCATTTACAAATTTCAAAAAAGACTTCTTATCGTGTCCAACGCTCTTTGTATTTGGTTTTTCCATTTTATCAATAACCTTCTTCTATAATGTAAATCTAACTTTAACCATCCCTCATTCAATTCTTGTGTCTCTCTTATATCTTTTTCTATTTCCTCAATCAATTCATCTGATAATGATTTCATTTTTTCTCTTTTACTAACTTTGTTTTTTTATCGGCAAATACAGTATGGCAATCAATACATTTATAAAGATATTTATTGTTAGCATCATCTTTTAATAAATACCTTACATCAGTACTAAAACATTTAGGACATTTAATTTTGTTCTTCTTCTTCATTCATCTTTTCCTTATCTTCTCGCATTTGCAACAATCTTTTATTTCCATATTACATTGATAATTATAAACATGTTTAATACTATGTTCACAACTTAATATAAATTCTTTTGTTCTTTCAACATGGACAGGACATTTCCTGTTCGGGCATATCATGTTTTTTACACCTTTAACATAGCGAAAATGATAAACCATATCATCATTGCTTCCATAATAATTGACATAATATATGCTATCTCAAAATTTCTTTCTTTCGATCTACATAATTTATTACAATAATCAAGTAATGCCATTGTATTCACAACTAACAAAAACCAACCAAATAATATAAACATCACATCTCCAACTTTTCTGCCATGTAATATCTTAACCAGTTCAATTTTTCCTCAATAACATTTTTATATATTAACATTGATTGCATATTTACTGGATCATTTATTTCAACATCCATTAATTCCAAATATTTTATCCCACTAAAAAAAGCACTAATCATTTTACCACACCTATAATAATAAGCAAACAATAAAAATTGATTATCTACTGTTTCTCCTGCTATAATTATATGACGGTTTAATATCGTATCACACGTTTCCCACTGTCCTACCGCCATACTTGCCATTACATACGTAACTAAAAATCTATTCTTATCCTGCTGTTCTTTATTTGATAATGTTGCAAATAGATTCAATCCCTCTCTACCATACCTTACAGCTTCTTCATCCTTCCCTATTACTTGTAACATCTTTAACACATTATAATAATCTTCTATCGTGCCTTTATTTGCATTTATTTTATCAAGTATTGCTACTACAAGTTTCTCTGTTCTTTCTTTTCTTTTTTTACTTTTATCAATATCTGCAAAACCATAATGTATTATTTCACAATTCAAACTGTTATCTCTTTGTAATACACTTGGATCAAAAGTAAATTGGTTATGAACATTCCCCTTGTATTCTCCTGATTTTCTCGTAGGAAAACATCTACATTGATTTAATCCACCAAGTGTTGTTTCTCCTATTACCTGATTCACTCTTATCATAAATGCTCTATCCAAATCAGAATTTAATATTATATCTCTAATTTTTTTATTGTCACTTGCCAATCCTTCATCTCCATCTATTATAAATGTCCAACTGTATTGGCATTTTTTTAAACTTTTATTTCTTGATTCACTAAAATCAAAATCCCCATTATAAACATTTTCATATATTTTAACTTTATCATATTGTTCAAGAATCCCCCTTGTCCCATCATTACTGTTCTTATCTAACAATACAATTATTTCATCCGCTAAATCTTTTACACTGTCAATACAGATTTTTATATGCTTATCTTCATTTTCAACTATCATTGCAACCGATATTCCATGTTTCATTTATTTGTTTCCTCATATATTGATAATGTTTTTTCTGCATTTACTTTTATTTCATGATGTTTATTAGCCATTTCCTGTATAGTTGCATAATGATCATGCTTCCCTGTTATATAATCATATAAATCCCTTAATGCCTTATACAATTCATCCTCCATTGATTCAATTTTACTTTCCATTCTTATTTTCTTTTCTTCGGTCTCCATTTTCCTTTTCTCCTTGTTCTAACATATAACTTTCAAATATCAAATCCTTATCATGCCCTCTACCAAAAAAACCTATCTGTCTTTTTTTTGCATCTTCATATATTTCCAATGATACTTTAACCTCTTTTAATTCTAATTTCCCTTTTGGTTCTACTTTTTTATATTTATTTTTTGCACTTAACTTGTCATAATATGGTAATAACTTCTCCTTTACCTCTTTATCAAACGTCCATTTATATCTATCTAATTTATAATTATCCTTATTCTTTACTTTTTTATTAAACTCTTCCATCCCATCATATAAAAATCCAACTTGATTTTCATTTATAAACTTTTCCTGCTGTTCAAATCCCTTCTTGCAAGCTACTGGTAATCCTGCTGAAATATATTCAAATAATTTATTTGGTAATCCCATATCTAAATGCACTTGATTTATTTGATTTTTACTGAATGGTAATATCCCAATGTCATACTGTGACAATTCAGTTATAAGATTTTCATAATTGCAATGCCCCATGTTTTTATAATTACTAAATCCTTCTAACTTTTTATACTCATCTGATATTGCAGGAGCGTATACATACACCTCGTGTCCTGCCCTTAATAATTCTCTGAACTCTGGTATAAAAAATCTATGACTATTCGGATCTTCTGATACTCCACCTGCATAAACAATCTTTAACTTATCCCCTTCTTTCTTCTTCTTTAACTCTTTAGGTATATATTTTTCTAATGGCGCATTATAAATAACTATATTTTCTGATTGTGATTCTCCAACCTTGCTTCTTATATAATCCCTTTGTACTTCTGAAACATAAATAACTAAATCAGATAATATATTAGCACCAATTGAATTTACTAAATACTCTTGTGAAATCTGTTGTCTCCCTGCAACCCAATCATGACAATCATGTATTACCTTTACCCCCGTCCCTTTTGCATACGCTATCGCCATCATTGTAAGCATATCAGATTCATTATGACAATGCACTATATCAAAATATGGTAACGTAAATGAAATTCCTGCTACTGATGTCGCATAAAAAACTTCCTTATAACAATCTAATGGTAATGTATAATATTGCTCTAATGTATTATAAAGCATACCCAAATAAACTTCATGCCCTAAATCATTTAATACATTAGCATATTTCCAATTCCTAATACATGGCATTTTTTGAAGCATCAAAATTTTGGACATATTTATCCTTAATGGAATATAATTATAACAATACTACCTTGAAACGTTTTGCCAATTTACATAATAATACTTGAGCCATTACTTCTTCTTTGTTTATCATATCTTTTAATTTATCATAAAAATCATCTTCCATATTTATTATCATTATTTTAGTAATTATTATTTGATCTGCTTGCCTTAATTCTGCTTGTATATCTACAACAATTCCAATAGCAATTGAATCCTCTTTTTCTTTCCCCCATAAACCATTCTTTAAATATAATTCTTCACCTAATCCTGCAATTAAACCAACACTTTTAACTTCACATATATTGATATGCCTTACTCCATCCATTGTGAAATCCCATATACTCTCATATTGACCGTTTTCAATTTTTATTTTATTCACTCTTTGATTCCTTTATTCCCAAGAAAATCAATATCTAATGCATAATGTTCATCATTTATATAAAACCGTACATGCGAACACTCTGCTTCAATAGTTGATTTTCCTTCTCCTATACACGGTATCATAGTAATAAATATCATCTTCGCACAAACTGGACAATGAATAATCATACTATGAAATGTACTTTCAAAATCAATTACCGTTTCATATTTTTTACTCATTTTTAATACCTTTCTTTTTTATATTCAACTGTTCAAGAAAATCCGCTATATCATCATGGCACTGATGCGTGTATGCCGTTCCGGGATTCGGGCAGTATTCGTATTCCCTCCATTCCCTGTTGTACGCCACAAAGCCGAGCACGTGACCGCTTCTGCTGAAGCACGTCCATTCAAAACCGGGATCAATCGTGCACACCCTGAATTTAATATGCGCATAGTCTGTTTTTAGCTCACTCATCCACCGCCTCGCTTTCTTTATCATTAAATCTATATTTATCATAATAACTATTCTTTTTTTCTTCTGTTACCCACCCTTGCTTGTTGCAAAATTCACACTTCTTGAAATCTGAAGGTACCGGTAGCCCCGTTCCATTGACATTCAAAAACCCTCCCATACCCATACAAGAAGGACATTCAACCAACGGTGGATTATGTGTATGTTCTAAATGATCTTGATGTGCCAAAAAAACTAAATCACTGCTAATTACTGCCACTTCCCAAAATCCATTATCTATATAGCCCTGCAATTCACAATGAAAATTATATGGTTTTATAAATCTAACCCTATGTCCTGATTTAAACTCCTGCTTTGGTTCACTCATTATTGAAATCCCCTTAACACCAAAACGTTCTACCACAATCATTACACGCATATTCTTCACCATCTATTTCTGGTAAATTACGACTTGCATCTGCCTCCTGATACCCACCACCAATACAAATAATATTCCTTGAACCGCATTCACATTTTGTAAATATATGTTCACCATTTACTTCTTTAATTATTTTTTTATATGAATCAGCACACTTAGCTATACAATGATAACCATTCCCTTTACTTGCTGTTTTCCCTGCATAATTAAAACATTCATCTGTATGTTTATGTTTCTTCAATGCTTGCTTTAATTTTATTACCATATCCTGTAATTCATTTTCTCGTTTATGCTTTAAACATGGACTATCTATGTTTTCATCACAAGTACATCTTTGTTTATCAAAATTAAGTTTCTTTTCCAATTCCTCGTTCTCTTTGCGGAGCTGTTCAATTTCTTTTGTTTTGTTTTCTGTAAGATTAAAATGCTTCTCGCAATATTTTACCATTCCTATCCTGCGTTCCATACAATCCGGAGCGCTACATTCTTGCATTCTTCTTATATGTTCTTGCGCACATCCACCACAATAATAAGCATCAAGATATTTCGTAACATTTTGAGGAAAACACCAACTGCCACATAAATAACATTTTATCTCACTCATCTTTTTTCCCATTTTCTGTAAAATATTTTTTTGATATTTTAATAAATCCTCTTGTTTTTCTTCCTCCCAAAATCGTAGCACGTAATGAATCATTAGATGATGTTCCATATAATAATGCAATATATGATGCCAATTCATACATAGTATAATTTTCTATTTTATCTTTAATATATTTTACTAAATTATCACAAGTTTTTTCTCCATTCATACCTAAACATTTAAATTCTTCAAGTGCTATATCCGCATCCAAATCAAGAATCCGATTCATATCAATATCTTTTTCTATTTTAAAATCTTTAAAATTGAAATCCTTAATGTCCATAGTCTATTTCTCCTATCATTTTTTCCAAATCAATAACATCTTTCATCTCATCATATTTAATATGTGTTTTGTTTTCGTTTATAAATTTATTCTTTAATGATATAGCAGAAATCCATCTCTTCTGTAAATCTCTTTTCCCTGCCATTTTAAAAAATATAAACAATACTCCAATCCCGCTCTTTGTTCTTGAAAATTCCAACAAATCAGTGTATTGATGTCTTGTATCTTTATGAGTGATCCATTTCTTTAAATTAAAACCTCTACCCTTTACATATTTAAATTCAATTGCAAAACCTTTTATAACTACAATCCTGTCAAAAGGTTTTTTGTAATTAACTATACCACCTTCTGATATGTACGGAGTATCAGTTAACCTCTCACTCCATATGCTATACTTTTCAAGTATATGATCAGCCCATTTTTTGCTGTTTTCTTTTTCTCTTTGACTGCTCATTATATATACCACCACCCATATTTTAATCCAATAATAAATACAATAACAGGTAATACCCCTTTCCAAAATAATTCTCTTTCTATTATATATTCATCACTACCTCCATATAATTCTTTATTGTAATTATTGTCTATACCTTCTGATTGTATTATCATAGCAAATATACACTGCGAAAACAATAAAACAATTACTATTGCAATAATCACTTTCATAAATTACTCCTTAAAAAATAAGGATAACAGGAAAAGGAAAAAGAAATGGTTTTTGTGATGAAAAAATCCTGTTATCCTTATCATATCTGCTTTACCTTTGTTAATCCATTACTCAATGAAAACTCATATACCTTATCTGCTACTGGTAATAATTCTTTTCTATGCGTAATCAAAATAATCTGTATTCCTAACTTCACATTTAATTGTTTTAAAAATTCTCCTGTTGCTTCTAAATATTCCTCACTAACATTTCTGAATGGTTCATCCAAAAACAATACTTGTCTCTGTTTCGGTCTCACTAATGATAAAACCAATATCTGATATAATACACTAACAATATTTACCAATCCTCCACCATGTGCACTTGCTATATCCGTTTCTAATTCTTCTCCATTTATCATTGTTATTATTCTTGGTTTTATAACTGCCTGTCCTCTGCTTATTCCGAACTCTAACTTACTCCTGTAATCCTTACCAAAAATCAATCTCAATCCTTTAGTAACTATATTATCAATCTTCTCTCTTAATATCTGTTCTTTTAATATAGCATACTTTCTTAATATATCAAGTACTTTCCCAATCATTTTATATTCTTCAATGCATTTCAAATATTCATCCTCTGCATTATCAGTCTGCTCTTTCAATAATTCGATCCTGCCCTTTAATCCATTCCGTGATTCTTCTGCATTAGTTAACTGTTCTTCAATCTTATTCAATATGCTCATAATATGTCATCCAATACATTATCTAAATCATCATCCAAATCATCATCTTTTTTTTCATCAATTATACTTGCTGTCTCTTTGTCAATATCACTTTCAGCTTCTTCTGTTAATAATACATCCTTTTCTACGGAATTTAACTTATCAAACAACAATTCCAATTCGCTTTGCAATTCTTCTGTACGTTTATCAATTTCCTTTATACCTTTAATCCCATACTTCTTTAATTCAACCTCCAATTCTTCTTTCTGTTCCTTTAATGTTTTTAATCTTTCTTCTGCCCTTGCCTTTTCATCCTTTGCTTCATCAAGTTTTTCTTTTAATTCTTGTAAATTCATTCTTTTTCCTCCAAATAACTATATACCTTTTTTTGCACTTCTTTACTTTCATCTTTTAATATTTCTTTCAATATATCCTCATCACTTGATAACTCCATTTCCTTTATACTCTTTGCAAACTTCTCAACATCTTCTACATTTAATGTTTCTCTTTTTACTTCACTTAACCATACATCTTTTTCTATCGGTACATCAATAAAACTTGTTTTCTTTCCTTCAATATATAATATTTTTGGTTGTTTATTTATTTCATTATTATCCATTGCTACCCTCGCTATTGAACCTATGTTTATTATTTTTCTTTCTTCATCCTGCCAAAAGCTATGATTATGTCCATTAACTAATATATCCGCATTTACCTCTACCTGATTAACGCTTACTGAATCATAAGGTGTCTTTTTATTCGTTAACATTCCATGCGTTAAATGTATATGATAATCACAATCCTTTACCATTACATCATACGTTTCAGGTACATCATAATTTATACAATAATGCTTCCCTGTTATCGCTACTCCATCAAACATAAAATAAGTATGCTCTGGCATCGGTATAAACTTTTTTGCTTTAATTAACACTCCAATAGGTAATACATCGGTATTCATTGCATAATATCCCTGCACATCATGGTTTCCTAATATACCATATATTTTATTATCACCTATCGTTTCCATTAACATATTTACTTCTTTAAATGTAACTCCATATTTTCTATGGAATAAATCACCACAACATAAAACCATTGCATCTAATTCTTTTGCCTTATCAAGTATCCATTTCAATTTACCTAATATTAATTCACCATAATCATCTGTTCTCATTATAGGTGGTTTTAAACTATAATGCAAACAACTAAATGCTATCGCTTTAAACAATTTCTTTTCCTTCCAATATATCTTCTGCTTCTTTTACTTTTGATATTTCTTTCATTATAAATTCCATTATATTTTCAAGCCTTTTAGAACAAAAAGCATAGTCAATATTTCTTTTTTCAAGAGCATCCTTTAATTTTAAAAATGATATTATTTCAGATAAACAATAATTATCATTATAAATAGTTAAAAAAGTAACTTTTCTTGTTTTAGCACTTCTACTTTTTAATCTTTGTAATGCAATCCTTCTTCCTGCTTTTGAATTAAAATTATCCAATAAACTACATACTGAACCTGTAATAGCAATATATCCATCATATTGAGTATTCCTTTTATACAATGACACTCCTATTGCTAATACCCCTATTCTTTGTCTATAATTATTTTCATCTAATTTTGATAATAAATAAAAATGCTGTTCAATATCATATTTAATTTCTTCTTTTATTTTACTCATTTCTTTTCCTTTGCATTTTTAATTTCCCTTATCATCTTCTGGATCATCTGCTTTAATCCTCGTTTGTCTTTTTTCTCGGTTTTCATATAAATTCTGTAAAACAATGATTCATAAGTTCCACATATTTTCGGATACAATAGGCATTTACATCTACCCCAATAATAATAATAAATACAACAAAAAGCACATACAGAACCTACACCAAATCCATACATTTTCTCACAATCAGGATATGCTTTTAAAATAGTTCTCCATTTTTTAAGACTACCTCTTTTTGCTTTTTCTAATTTACTGCTCATCCCCTTTCCCCTTTCCAATCATCACATACAGTTAATGCAGTAACCAAACACATCTTTGTCTTATCAGATTTTTCCCTGCAAAACATACTCAAATTATGAACACCTCTTCTAATACAATTACCACACGTTTCTGTTGTCTTTGAAATCATAATATCTTTTGCCATTTCTTTCTTCCTTCAAATATTCCAATATTGCTTTTCGCTCCCACAAACATCACATACACCAAGTTCATCAATTTTCTTTTTTATTTCATCTACTTCCATTCCAAAACCATTACACCTATCCTCTACACGTTTAAACTTAACTATTGCTTCAGAAAACTGTGATTTCAATTTTAACAGCATTTCATAATCTGCTATACACTTTATACCTTTATTAATAGATATGCCCTTATAAACGTTTATACGGCGCTCTATGCCCCTTACCTTGCCTATTATCTCATCATATCTGCTATATACCCTTTTTGCATGAGTTATTTCATCAATTTTACTATTATATCCCTTAAAATTAATTCCTTTATATTTCTTATTTATTGCTGTATATTTTGATATGCTTATCTTCAATTCAGAATACTTTATTTTTATACTTCCTATCGCATCAAGTTCCTCATCTATATCAACTGCCAATCTATATATCTCTTTTAATTGTTCATAACATTTATCAATATGAATAAACTCTTTTTCTTCCGTTAATAACTGCTCTTTATATTCATCAATCTTTTCCTGTACTACTGTTATTCTCTTCTTTAAATTCTTCGCATCCTTTTCCGCTTCTCTCAATCCATTATATACAACATGAATATTTGAAATCGCACCTATGATTTTAGCATTATCAGCAGGATTCCCTTGAACAATAAATGCAGAATCTAACTGTCCAGAAAAATTTAAAAATGCTCTTACATCCTTACCAAAAACAAATTCACCCATATTTAAATGTTCCCGTACTTCATCAGGAACATTCCTACCACATCTTTCCCATTTCTTATCTCCAATTTCATATCCGTTTTCTTGTGTAGATTGTATCCATTTTACATCATTAGCTTGCACTACTGTTCTTTTCTCTCCCTGTGTTATATATTCATTTCCTGATTGATTTTCTGTAAGTGCTTTTACCGCTCTAAAAAATGCTGATTTCCCACTATCCGTCATCCCAGTAATAGCCGTGATATTACCCAAAATGATTTCAACATCTTTTAGGGATTGATAATTACTTATTTTTAATTCTTGTATTCCATCTATCATTTATAAACATCCTAATTTTATCATTTGAATTGATAAATTCAATAACTTCCTTCTTTCCTCTAAATGATTTCTTACCTATAACAAACGATTGCCCTTGTCTTTTTACTATATTTAATTCCGTTCCTAATCTAAGTCCTTCCTCCCCTTTAATTATTCCTTTACCTCTAACTATTATATATTCACAATTCCTCAAATAATCCCCCTGTGCAACTTTATTTCTAACACACCATATATTACTTATAATTCCATCATCAAAAATCTTATCCTTCTTTTGCGTTATTGACAATCTTATACTTGAGGAATATTTTATCTGCCTACCTCCGGGTGTATAATATCGCTCTCCACCAAATCCAATTCCAATTTTATCTTTTTTATGATTTAATAATATCAATGTTATACCCATTGGTTTTAATATCTTCTCTGCTTTCCTTAAAAAAATCGTAACCTTTTGAGAGAGAGAACCGATAGTATTATCCTTTAAATCTTTTTCAATCTGTTCATTAGTGATTGCGCTTCCTATTGTATCAATAATCAACAAATCATATTTCTCGTTCTTTTTTAAACTATGAAAAAAATTATCAATTCCCTCCTCAAAAGTTTCTGGACATTCCAATTTACTTAATTTTGCTCCTATTCCTTTCACATAATTCTCATCCAATTCATGCTCATAGTCAATATAATAAGTTTTACTGAAACACTTACTTAATTCCAGTGCCAGTGTTGTTTTTCCGCAACCTTCGAATCCAAATATTTCAATAATCTTGCCTACTGGTATTCCATTGCCGAGCATTTCATTTAACAATATGAAATCAGTTTTTATCCACTTCTGTATTTTCATTAGAACGGCACTCCCCCTTCTATATCCATATCTAACTCATCAAGTATATCCTCAACCGTATCTCCTTTTTCTTTTTTGTCCTCCTTTTCATGTTCATTTAAACTTTTGCGGATTGCTCTATCTCCCTCTGATAGTTCATCTGGAATATCAAGGCTTTCCTCTATTGATATTGCATTTTCTGTTTCTATCGTATCATGATTTGTTATAGGAGCACCGCCCAATATCTCTTTCTGTTTTTCGAGACTTGTCGGACTTGTAAAATATTCCAACTGTTTCTTTACAGCAGGATAACTAACAAGCATATCTTTTCTTACCTTACTCTTTACTAATGTCGGTCTCAATTCAATCTTCTGAAAAGTTTCATCATCGCAAGTAACAATCAAATCATGTTTTTGTATTGAATCATTTTTTATCTGTTCATAATCCTCTATGATGCCTGATAATGATTTCCATTTATCTTTTCCAAACAACCATACTTTCGCTTCTCCAACCTCACTATAATTGCCAGTATTTTTATTGACTTCTCGTTCCGCTATATGAACAACCACACAACCGATCTTCAATGCCCTATCATAATTTTCATCACAAAACAAACAACGTCCCTCCACTTTACTGCAATTCACAAATAGCTTTTTCTCTTTTACACTATGAGTAAAATATTTAATCGGCTTCGTAATTATCCGTATAACATCCTTAAACTTTTCTCTCCCTCTATATCTTTGTGCATCAGTTCCAAATTCTTTACTTGTGTCCGGGTCTCCCCAATCTGTTTCTCTTGACATTTTATTACTCCTTAAAAAACATTTTTAAAACATTTTCATTGTGACTTTCAACACCTCTTGCAACACCAATAAGAAATTTATATTCTCCTATTTTATCATAATCCGTTCCTGCCAAATTCAACTCAATCATTGCTGATCTCGCTTCTGCATTTTTACCCTTTTGTACTTCTTCTGATATTACCAATTCGTTCTTTTTCTTTTCATATTCCTTTTCAAGATCAAATAATTTTTGATTTATTTTAATCTTGATTGTCAATAGATTTTTGCTTCTTTTTAAATTCTCTTCTTTGTCCAAATCAAAAGCACAATCCTTTATCGCATCAATAACCTTATCAAGTGATTCCATTATTTTCTCCCTTCTTCTACAATTTTATCAAAATCTTTTATTTCCTTAAATAAATTCGTTATTGATTTCATTGGATTTTTTACCATTTCATTATCAAGAATAAATGTTATCTGTACTTTATTCGTATGGACTTCCATTGCAACATTCTCTGGTAAATCAACCCTCTTTATCTTTTTGAGTTTTCTAATTTTTTTACTTTTCGCTCTTGGTTTTTTTGAAACATTAAATATCTGACTAATTCTGCCTTGACTTAATCCGTACATTTTGGCAAGTTCTTCCTGTGTAATTTTCTTTTCACTCTCTTTTATTTTTCTTATCAATATCACCTTAACTTGTTCTGTGCTTAAATTCTCTCTTATAAAATTAGCAATAATAGATGCATCATCAAACTTTTTATCACTAACAATGCAAGGGATTTCTTTTATAGATAAATCCATAAATGCCTTTACCCTTCTCTCTCCATCCAAAACTTCTTTTTTCTTATTTATAATTATCGGTACTAATAATCCGTAATTATGAATTGATTCTTTTAATTCCTCAATTGATTCTTTATTTATTACCCTGTTCCCTTTACTAAATTTTAATTGATCAATCGGCACATGACTTGATATAACTGCGTCAATTTTTGTTTCTGGTTTTTTGCTTTTAACTTTTTCCTCATCTGTTTTCTTTTCATCAACTTCCTTACCGCCTTCTCTTTCCTCTATCTCATCCAACAAATCCTGAATGTCTTTATCTTTGTCATTTTCACTCATCTTAAATTCCTTTCAAATTTACATAATATATGTTAAAAAACACAACGAATCTTATAGTACAAAATTATATTTTTATCAATGTATCTTTATATATCTTTTTTAACTCCTGTTTGTGATATGATACATTAAACTTGCTACATTCCAAATGCTCCGCTACCCTACCAATATCGCCATTAAAAACCTTTAAAGCAGTCCATACTTTATTCAAACTGATTGATTTCTTTTTTAATTGTAATTCCATGTCATTTAAAATATCATTATAATAACTGTCTTTGGATATTCCTGATTTATGACAACCATATTTTTCTATCAATATCCTATCCCTGTTTATTCTATTAACAATCATATTAACAGTATTTTTTGCAATACCAATAAAATACTTCTTTGCTTCTTGGATTTCTCTATTTTGACTTCCCTGTATTATATTCAATAAACATTCCTGAAACACCTCATCAAAATCATGCAACACATTATACTTCTTTATTATCTTTTTCAAGTAATTTTTTAACATTGGTATCAATTCTATTATCTCCTGTTCATACTTCATTTGTCGCTCCTAACATATACTCTACCATCAATTTTTATCACCTTTATATATCCGATACCTTTTCTGTAATTAAAAATACTTCTACTTATCTTTTTGCTTTTACAATACTCATCAACCGTTATCAAGTTATCTTTCCTAAAATACTTATTTTTTAATGATTCAATATTTTCCTCACTCAAAGCATACCTTCCCATAATATTCAATGGTTTTAATCTTCCTGAATGTATTTCGTAATAAATTCTTTGTTGTGGTACTTTCAATATTTCACTTGCTTGTTCAATAGTATACATTTTCATAACTCTCTCCTTAAAAATTCGGTTCTTGTGTAAAATCCAATGTACCTTTATCATATTTTTTTACAGCTTCAAGATACGTTTCCTGATTTAACTTATCCTTCCAACTATTCCAGTATGCAACTAATAACATTACATCATTTAATCCTAATTTAATTCCAAATTCCATTGTTGCAATACATAAATATCTATAACATATCGGATAATCACTCATTCTCCACCTCGCTTTCTTTGTTTTTCATCAATTCAATTCTTACTATTTTTTCCCATTTATCTATTATTTCTTTTTTTATAATTTCATCTATCGAATCCCATTCATCATGCAATCCTTTTCTATCGCTAAGGTCATTAATTATCTCTTTTACAATATTATTACTTTTTGTTTTTTCTTTATCTTCTTTGTTCTCTATTTCCTGATATAATTCATAACTCCAATCTGATATCTTAGGTCTTTTACATCTATAACACAATATTCCCAAATCTCTTTCTCCTGATATGGGATTGTAATATGTTACAATAGTATCATCATGTCCAAAGAAAAAACATTTTAAAAATATAATCAAATCATTTATCTTACTTTTTATTTTTCTCATTTCTTTTCTCCCTTTAATTCTTTGTATCGTTTTAATTTATTTAATAAATGCTGTGCTTCCTTGCATGATATATGATAAATCATATCTCCAATCATCAAAACAAATCGCTTCTTGTTTGTTTTACTACGTTGAATTGTTATCATTTCTTTTCCCCCTTTTCTGCAATAAATAATAAACCACAAATAAATGCAAAAATATAAAATGCAATCCCTTGTATATTATTCTTTGCTGTCGGTATCATTACCGAACTTATTATAAGCATCATTAAAAACCATTTCTCCCATTTACTCATATCATTCTCCTTTTAATACTTCTTTAATATCTTTTTCTGTTATCCCTGTTATTTCCTCGAATATTTTATAATCAAAATTGGGCAGTTTTATCGTGAGTTCAATATCAATCTTACTTGCCTCTTTAAATGCAACCGCCCATGCCTCTTTGTATGTATATGTTTTTAAATAGCCCCTAATTAATGCCTTTTTATTATCGCTTTTCTTTTCTTCGTCAGTGTAATTTATCCATTCGGTTAACACAATATTTTTAAAATAATATGGGAATTTAATTTTATCTCTTTTTATTTTACATGATTTATTAAACATTAAAAATAGTGGCTCTTTGTCCGTATTGAAATAACCCGTGTGATACTGACCGCTATTCCAGTCACCGCTATTCCAGTCACCGCTATTCCTGCCACCGCTATTACTGCCACCGCTATTACTGCCACCGCTATTACTGTTACCGCTATTCCTGTCACCGCTATTACTGCCACCGCTATTATTGTCACCGCTATTCCTGTCACCGCTATTCCAGTCACCGCTATTCCTGTTACCGCTATTCCTGCCACCGCTATTATTGTCACCGCTATTCCTGTCACCGCTATTACTGTAACCGCTATTCCTGCCACCGCTATTCCAGTCACCGCTATTCCTGTTACCGCTATTCCTGCCACCGCTATTCCTGTCACCGCTATTCCTGTCACCGCTATTACTGTAACCGCTATTCCTGTCACCGCTATTACTGTCACCGCTATTACTGTAACCGCTATTCCAGTCACCGCTATTACTGCCACCGCTATTCCTGTCACCGCTATTACTGTAACCGCTATTACTGTAACCGCTATTCCAGTCACCGCTATTACTGTTACCGCTATTCCTGTCACCGCTATTGTATAGACCGGTATTATTGTTACCGCCATTGTATAGACCGGTATTATTTAATCCGGTATTTGTTTCATGCGGTTTTAGCAATCGCACCTGACCACACACGCATTTATCTCCACGATACCGCACAACACCCCTAGCCTCGGCCCTATACACGACTGTAGAAGTATTATTCAGCCAATTTGCAGGGTTAGTTGTTAAATGATACCCGACACAACACATTTTTAAATCAGCTTTTTTCATTTTCTTCGTCCATTTTCCGGGTTTCCATGTGCCGTCTTTTTTTAGTTTTGGCAAATCATACACATAAGCTCCACCGTTACAGCTTTTATCGCCGTTTAATACCTTGTATAATTTCTTTTCCATTGTTTCCATTTCTTTCTCCCTTTAAAATAATTTCTTAAACATTCTTGCTTTATTGAAACTATCATTCTTTAGAAATTCTTCTTCAAAACAACTTACATTTTCAACGCAAAATTGGACTATACCCCATATGTCTGCTGATTTAGCTTTAATAATAATTCCTCCGCACTTTTCTATATTGGCTATATGAATCTTAAATTCATCCTTGCTGTTTATATTAAACTTTATAGCAATAATATTAGAATTCACCATTTCCCATCTCCTTTTAAAAAATACTTTATCAATATCCACCTCTTGCACAATAACTATCCACTTTTGTATTATATCCATTATGCCAGTTTTCAAATGCTTCTGTTCCTGCTTCATAAGGACAAGATAATCTGCTTTTTCTTTCGCTACAAGCAATAGCACCTTGACCGTAATGTGATCTCTCATACATTTTCAACCATACCTCTATTTTATCATATTCTTTTTTATCTTTAATCATATCATATCTCTTTAAACAAACCTTCTATCTTCTTGTCTCGAAAACACTTTGCCAAATCTCTTTATCCTAATATGCTTACATATAACACATACAGAATTATAAACAGGATTATCTGGCACTATCTCAAAACTATTACAATTATCACAATAAATTCTCTTGTATCCCTTTTTGATTTTATTCTTTTTCATTTTTATTTGCCCTTTATATAACCTTTTTTTAATATCCTTGTATTAACACCTTTTGCATAAGGAGACAAAAAATCTATACTGGATATTTTAAAATATCTATTGTTTAAAGTATAAAGTTTTTCTTTTAAATCTTTTAATTTTTCAAATGATTGAA
>Ga0307377_10000982_pt1 | contig 37778 bp, 22 predicted proteins | sample TR3MG_FD_202535 | JGI IMG/M metagenome (GOLD analysis project Ga0307377, IMG submission 202535) | Soil microbial communities from Risofladan, Vaasa, Finland - TR-3 | ecosystem: Environmental > Terrestrial > Soil > Coastal area > Acid sulfate soil | place: Finland: Risofladan, Vaasa | collected... | reverse complement strand
ATTGATTTTTTTACTTCCATGCCCAATTCTGCAGTCATTTCGCCCGGTACTCCCGCTAAAAGCAAATCTCCAATTCTTACAGCTCCCAATCCTACTTCTGTCGGACTTAACATTTCCATTACAATTTTTACCGTATTTTCATTTAAACCGTATTCATCTCCTCCGGTTTTCATAAACGAAGGATGTGCCGTATGTTCGGGTAATGTGATCGTATTATAACTGTATTTAAAATCTTTAACCTTTCTGGGTTTTATCTCATTAAATAAATCAAAGGCTTTAACTGCTATTCTTTTGCCATAGATTTCAATTTTTTTGTACCCTTCAATTGCTTCGTTCAGGATTGGTGACTGGTCTCCTTCTGCACCATTAAAAAACATCGCTGTTACTCCGTTGCCAATTAAATCCTGAAGTTCGCTTTGGAGGTAGCCTGGCCATTCACCAGAGACCAGCATATCTTTTCCTCCCAGGAAAGTAGGATGGGCAGTCCAATTTACCAGAACGGCCAGCGGTTTGCCATCCGTCAGGTCAATCCTGGTAACTATCAGCTCTTTATCAACATCAGGATCTTTTCGCCGGTTACGGTTAAGTCCGTCAATTAGCCTGCTTTCTGTTCCGATTTTTACCGGTTGGTAGTTCCGGTCAACTTCTTTTACCAAAGCTTCAAGTTTATCCAACAGAAATTCAAGTAGTTCCGGTTGAAATATTCCAATCTGAGGACTATTCAGGACGTTCTTGCTGTTCAGAGCGGCCATTTCGAGGCTTCCGTGTGAATGGCTGGGCAAAAGCATAATATTTTCCATGTTCCATCCCTCACCTGAAACTCTTTTTATCAGATCACTTTTAACATTTGATGGAAGCCCGAGAATATCAAGTGTTATGATCGCATACTTTCGGTTTCCCTTCCTTAATGCCAGAGCTTTTGCCCAAATCCTGTCATGGATAGCTTCTGCCGGCTTATTCATCCGTTCGCCATAACCACCTAACGTATATTTCATCTCAATTGGTGGAGTAATATCGACAGCAGATACACTGGCAGTCAGATTAGCTCCTTTTGAAGGAAAATTGATTGCTAATAACAATAATACACCTGTAATTAAAAGTAGATTTTTCATCGCATTTCTATTTATTATTAATCCTGACCCAAATACGTGAGCGAGGCGCCATTTCTAATTTGATCTCTTTTCCTTCAGCCGGAATTGTTTTTCCCGAAAAGCCATCAACATACTCTGCTGCCTGTGGAAGCCGAATGTTTACAGTCGTATTCTCCTGATTGTAATTATGGATAATAAAACTACGATTGGAAAGTTGCTGCATTGAAACCCGGGATGGTGCATCAATAACAGGTTCATCCACCGAATGAAATGCAGAACGTATGGTATTAACCCATGATTTCGGAAGTTCGAGCAATCCCAATTGTCTCGGACAAAGCAAAACTTCGCCCACCGCATCAAAATCTTTTTGGGAAAAAGTATGTGAATTAAGTACAAAAACAGTTCTGCTCTGATTCTGAATCAGGAAGGGATTATTGGCCGGATCTGCTGTCTGAAGAAGAATATTGGCCCCATCCGGAACGATTTGATAATCCATGTTTAATGGGAATTTCAACTTCTGTGAATTACCCTCCGAAATTATTGTTTCTGCTACAGATTGTAAACTTGGCAGAGGCCATTTAATCTGGGCAAGTTGCGCTAGTTTTTCGCCGCAATTGGCATTTGCAATAAAACCTGTTGTCATTATTATTTTTGCCCCATTATCTAAAGATTTCATAATTTTCGCCAGAATATCATGGTCAGTTGCGGCCTGAGTTGGCAGGAAAATTACTTTAGCGTTTTCGGGGTATTTCGAATCGGGGACAAGCGAAACCCCTAACATTCCAATATAGTCCAACAAGTAAAGATCACCCCCCGCATCGCTATTAGGTGGTTTATATCCTACAACGCCCTGAACAGGATTTTTGGCTATTGTTTCAGCTAAATCGGCAAGTTTTTCAAAATCCTGCCGCAGGAGATGATGACCAGGATGCCCTGTTACAAAACTATCGAAATTGAAAATTACCAGTTCTTTTGCTCCGGCAAGTACAGACTGGTAGGCCTGTTCGATAAAATCATTATCGGTACAATCTCCATGATCGAACCATGCACCTCCGATTTTATTTCCCGCAAGGGTCGAAATCCAACGGAAATTTATAAACCCTTCGTAGGGTTGAACAAAACCAAAGCGCTGGGTAAATTGTCCGCGTGTTTCAGTACCTACCCAAACCCCGTCAAATAGTTTTGGTTCACTTACAACATCGTATCCGAAAAGATGAAAACGGTCGTACCATTGGGGGTATTTTATGATGATTTTAATTGCCGGATTCTTTTCTTTGGCTGGCTTTATAAAAACTGACTGTGAAAGTTCTGTTAAAAGTGACCGCCTGTACTCCGACCAGCTCCTGCCTCCTTTGGCACTCTTCGATTCCAGGCTTGTATCGGCAGTACAAAGGAAGTCATCAACAATGAAAGTGTCGAAAAATGGTGCTGAGTCCTCCATTACTTTTCGCAAGTCGTTTTGAGTTTTTGGATTTTGCCAGTTGAACCAGGTCAATGGTCCTTTCTGGGGTACACCAAAATCACCTCCCGGTACTGTAGCAATACCACCCACAACCTCGAATCTGTTCTCTTTTAGAAACAAAACACTGCTTCTTATTACCTCTGGCGAAATGACTAATCCGCTGCGGTAAACCTCCATATAAACTTTTGTTATCCCATTACAACGCAAAAGAGATACAACTTCCCGCCGGCCTGTTTCTGTTGTAAACATCTGCTCGACAGTTTGGGCGGTGACATATACACTTAAGCGTAAGTCCGATTTTCTTGCAACCGCAAGATTCCAGATATCACTTGAAGACTGTTTCGATTGTTTACAGCCCGGAATTAAGACCAGGGCAAAAAGGATCAATGCGATACTTACTGTTTTCATACTATTATCAATATTACTTTGAGACCTCAATTTTCCAATCCATAAATTCAACCCAATATTGTTGTTTATCAGGTCCCCCGGCTGCCAGGCCAAGGTCTATCGCTTCAGCAATTCCGGGAATATCTGTTGTGTGTCTTTCGATTATCCAGTTTTTCCCGTCAAGGCTTATGTAACCACTAAAGCTATTGCCATGACGTACAATTTTCAAATAAACCGGTGTTTTGGAATTCTCGGGAAGGTTCTGACTGCTTGCTTTATGCATACAACCGTTTGCAAATTCATCGTATTCAATTCCTGCGCGTCCGGGGGTACCGAATACCAATACAGAACCTTTACTTCCTGGCTGTACATCAAAGCTTTGAGAAATATCGTTACGTATAAAGAGTCCCGAACGGAACCACTCGTGCGTACGATCTCCGAACCGATTAATTTTTACTGTTGCCACGAAATCACCTTTAATTCCTTTTAAATAAACAGCCGCGTAAGAATCCTCAGCATGGAAAAAATCCGAACCACCGGCTGTGATTTTAAACCTATTAGCTTTGGTATCTGCCTCAATTTCATATGGTTTTGCCTTTGCTGAACAATATTGATGTATTTCCATCCGGGAGATATCAAGGGTTACAGCTTCAAAAACCGTCAGATTTTTCTCCGCACTGTTTTCAATCCGCAGATTATGGTTCCCGATAGGAGGTTCAATTTCAAAACTAATCTCCCGCGACTCTTTTTCTTTCAGTTCAATTGAATGGCTTCCAACTTTCGAATTATCGAGAAAAAGCGTAGCAATCATTTTCCAGGGTACTGAAGTCAGATTTTTCGCGGTAGCGGTTGCTTTAAGTTTCTCTCCTTTTAAAAGCCGGCTGTCCGATAATTTAATATCTTCAAAAACAACTGATGGTTTATTTCCTTCAATTTTAACAGACTGATAAGGTGTTGAACCGATTGCCAGCTGATGATCCCCTTCCTCATAAATTCTGATCTCAAATTCAATTCTTCGGCTATTGTTTTTTATAACCGGGAAAAGTTTCTTTTCATAAACCTTTCCGTCAAGATAAAGTTCTATTGATGCTGCTCCTGTTGCTCCCCGGTTAAAAACATCTGCTGAAAGGTGAATAGCGCTCCCGGCAACAACAGCTCCGGATGCTGATTTTGATGCAGCTTCAATCTTCGGGTCGCTTACTTCAAACACCGGGACTCCATCAATAATCGTTTCCGGGGCATTAACCGGGGCTTCAATTTTGAAATTATTCCGGTAGGTATTATCCTCGATAAGAGCTGCACAAAGTTTCATCTCACCCTGTTCAAGGTTGTAAAAGATATTCTCCTCCGAAGTCCAGTCCGAAGACATATTATCAAACCAAAAACCGACATTATCGTTAAAGAATCCTGCGCGTACATCATGAATCAGGTTTCCTCGGACAACAGAATTAAAAGTCAATCCGGCAGTTTTGATGGCACCCGAGTCATCAGCATCGCGCTGAACATCATCGAGGTGGTTATACTCAACGAGATATCCGCCATCAATCGCCTCTTCCTGATTGGCCCAGCCACCAACGTCGATTCCGTAACGGCCTCTCGTTTTGGTAATGTAGTTATGCGAAATCGTAGTCATTAAGGTATAATCAGCATAAATATTTATGCCTCCGCAATCGTAAAGTTTGTTATAAGATATGATGGTCTCCCTGATTATTTCCCTTCCATCGCCAGGTTTGGCAGGGCCGTTTACATAAATACCACCGTTATCTAAAGTTTCGAAATGGTTATTGAGAATACGGGTTTGGTAACAACCCTTTTTTACGGAGATCCCTGTACCGTTGCACGAACGAACTTCGCCTCCAACAAATTCACAGGCATGGGCAAACTCATAGCTGATTGCGCAGTTTCCGGCAGTTGCACCCTCAAAGGTCAATCCGTAAAATCGTAAATTACGGACAGGTTGTCCCATCTTTCCACGAACCTCGACTAATTGGTTTATTATTGGGACTCCTGCTTTAACCTGATTCGGATCATTAATTCCATTGGCCGGGATATAGCTTATCTCCTTCAGTTTCTTATCGAAAAACCACTCTCCGGGGGCATCTAGTAGCGCTTTTACATTTTCAACATAATACCGTGGCGGGACAATTACAACTCCCTCCTGCGGTGATCTGAAAGTGGCAATCCCGTTTTTTTCATCCACGTTCGTGATTGTATTAATACCCGTATGCCAGCGTAAAAGCATGATCACACGGTTGTTCTCCATCTCTTTCCATGATTTGATATCTCCTTTGTTAAAATAAAGTTCACCCGTTGTTTTTGATATAGCCGGAGGGACAAAATAACCTTCATTTGGGGTGCGGGCAAGTACTTGTCTTTTACCGTTTATCATAAGCATTGCAGCAGTGTCGGCATAAAATCGGGCAGTCCATATTTTTCCGGTTTTCTTCCAATCCGAGACAGGAACTCCTCCTGAAATAACAGGTTTCTCGCCCGGATAAGCAGCATAGGTTACATAATGGTCTTTAAGTTTATGGTATTCGAAGGCACCTGTGGGAAGATTGGTTTCAACCCTTTCTCCACCATCTTCAGGCTCAAAAACCAGTGGTTGTTTTAAAGAATAGTTGCCTTCGCGGATATAAACAAGAATATCCTTGCCTCTTCCTAATGGATGTGGCGAACCAATCCAACGTTTCTCGACTGGTGGATCTTTCGGGAAAAATACCTTCGATTTCAATTCACGTACCGCTTTTTGTGCGCGTTCGATGGTTAAAAACGGACCATCGGTTTTCGCGGCATTCGGTTCCGGCAGTGTTCCGTACCAACGATCGTCCCCCTTAAGGGAAACATAAAAATCTGCCTTTTCGGGGTAGCTGAATTGTTGCCATTTCTCACCTCTCAGGAGTTTTCCATCATGAGGCTGGTCTGGAGTTTGTGAAAATGCACAAAGACTCAGCAGTCCAGCAAAAAAAACCAGCCCGGATGAATATAAATTAACCCAAAATGAGTCTCTTTTATTAAGTTCGGATGGAATCCACGTGTTTTTAAATGAGTTTACGTTATTGCAGAAAGATACTCTTATCATAACCAGATTTATTAGTTTGTGTTTATAGCTTTGATGTTTTATTAATCAAACATATTTAATTTGACTGAATTTATTCAATGGGTTTTTGTCTATTCATTATGGTTTTTTAACTCATTCAACAGGTTGAAATTCATTCCAGGATAATTATTGGCTAATTAACTATAGAAATATAGTAAAAAAACAGAAGCCTTTCAGTACAAAAGATTATTACTTTGTATAAAACGGCACAATTCTGATTGTTTTGGAAGAATAGCAGACGCTTTCATAAAATTGCACCAAATGAAGAGAAACACTTTACTTCTGGGATTCCTTATTTTAACAGGAAATATTTTTGCAGTTCAAAGTTTTCCGGGAATTGAAAGAGATTCATTAGAGGTAAATTTCAAAACCCCGCCCACTGATTGTTGGCCACATACCCGCTGGTGGTGGCCGGGAAATCCGGTTTCAAAAGAAGAGATAACCCATGAACTTGAGGAGATGCGAAGTCATGGCATCCGTGGTGTTGAACAAATTACAATGGATCCTGTCTACGAAAAAGGGAATATCCCTTATCTGTCCGATGAATTTATGGAGATGTTGAAACATACCGTAAAAGAGGCAAAGCGATTGGGCATGGAAGTTTCATTGAACTTTGGTGGTCCAGGCTGGATTATTGGCGGAGAGTGGGTTAAGGAAGAAGACAAGAGTAAAGATATGGTTCCAACCTTTATAGATATAACAGGAAACCAAATCTATAATGGAAATTTGCCTGATGAATTAACCAAAACTAAAAGATCATGGGAACGTTTCACCCCGAAACTCGACGGTAATGAAACCTTACTGGCTGTTATCGCTGGCAAAATTGAACGTGATGGCAAAATCAATGAAAAGTCACTTGTTAATCTCACAGGCAATGTTACCGGAAATAAAATAGTCTGGAAAGTTCTTGAAGGAGAATGGCGTTTGATGGCCTTTTGGTTAAAGAAAAATGGAATAAGCAATGCCGTTGATCATTTCAGTAAACGCGCTATGGAAGGATATTGTGAATATTTGGGGAACAAATTTTACAATGCTTTTGGTGATGAATTTGGAAAAACTGTTGAGTCATTGTTTGCAGACAGTTTTGAATTGGCTAATCTTTCCAGTGGCATCAATTGGTCAACAGAGTTATTGGAAGAGTTTAAAAATGAGAAGGGATATGATCTTACGACTTATCTTCCGGCTATCTGGTGGGAAGTAAGTAATATTTCACCGAAAATCAGGTATGATGTTAATGAATTCTTACATAAAACAGGGTTAAATGTATTTTTCAAAACTTTTCTGGAATGGTGCGAGTCTCATCATATTCAAGGGCGGATTCAAGCTTATGGTTTTAATACAGATAACATTGAAGCATCGGGGATGACCCATATCCCTGAAATGGAGATAACAGCTGGGGAGAAAGATGCTGCCGACTGGTTCGATACAAGAATTGGACCTAAGAAATATGTAGCATCGGGAGCACATATCTATGGCCGGAAAATTGTTTCAGCTGAAGTTTATACTTTCATCCATTGGGAACGATATCGCGAAACACTTGAAGAATTAAAGATTGCCAGCGACGGTTATCTCCTGTCGGGGGCAACAAAGTTTTACAATCACGGATTTAATTTTTCTCCCGAAAAAATTGTTTCACCAACACGTTCGCTACCCTTTGCAGCTTATATTCAACCTCAAAATGTCTGGTGGGACTATTATCCCAGGCTGGCTGAATATATCGCCCGTTGCTCCTATTTGCTGAGGCAGGGCGATTTTGCACCCGACATCGCACTTTATTCCCCTTTGGCAAACCAATGGGCATTAAATGTATTGAACCCGCGCAAATGGACACGCGAATTCGATTGGGGAGAACTTGGTAATCTTCTCATTTCAAACGGCTATGATTACGATCTGATTAATGATGATGCATTACAAAATATGGCCAAAATTGAAGATGGGAAAATTAAAATTCAAAATATTGAATACAAACTGCTTATCCTTCCCAATGTAGAGACTATTCCGTTGAAAACGCTCCAATTCATTGAAAAATATGTTGATATGGGTGGCGTAGTCATCGCGTTGGAACGTTTACCTGAAAAATCTACGGGTTATATAGATTACAAGCAAACAGACGAAAAGGTAAAAGAGCTTACAAATAATTTATTCAATAAACCAAAATTACCAAATGGGAAAGCGAATAATCCTTATGGCGTTAAAGAACCTAAAATAGAAGAAGGTGTATTAATGAATCCTTACGGAAATGGGAGGACCTATCAACTTAAAAATGTAATCGACCGTCAGATATGGTGGGATAAACGCAGCAGTACACTCGATCCTTTTCTGGAGACTATCCGTAAACATATTGCCCCCGATTTTGGGATCGATTTTGCCTGGGAAGGCATGCGTAAAAACGAAGGATTAACCTTTATTCACCGGAAATTGGCAGAGAAGGATATTTACTTTGTTTCCAATATCCAGGATAAACAGAGCACCATACCTGTAACTTTCCGCGTGAAAAACAAAGTGATACGGAAATGGAATCCATATACAGGTGAAATCACTCCAATTCTCAGCTTTAGCGAACCAAAAGAGGGAATTAAAGTTCCTCTCAACCTGGCTCCTTATGAATCGATGTTTGTCGAATTTTCCCCCGGTGAACCTGAAACGTATGTAACAAAAACAGATTTTTATCAAATTACTGAAGCAAAGAAGAACGAAATAAAAGCTTATGCTCTGCAAAATGGAACATACTTCACTTCCATAAAATCCCATAACGGTGAGAAAAAAATAACTTCAGTGGTTTCAGGAATTCCAGCTCCTTATCTGATCTCCGGAAAATGGAAAATTGAACTGAAAGGAAATGAATTTCCACTTTTTACCAAACAGTCTGATTTTCTGTATTCATGGACTGAGGACCCTTTAACCAGAAATTTCAGTGGTACAGGCCGATACGAAATAAACTTTAAACTTTCATCCGGCTACATCAAAAAAGAGCTCAAACTATTTCTTGATTTAGGAAAAGTAGGGAATATTGCTGAAGTGAGTTTAAATGATAAAAATATTGGTACTACCTGGATGCGAGATCAAAAACTGGATGTAACTGAAGCTGTAAAAGAAGGTGACAACAAATTAGTAATATTGGTTACCAACACGTTGATCAATCGGGTCTCGGCAATGAAAGAACCGCCACCTGTACCCGAAGATATTGTTTCGCGATTTGGAAACGGTGCAATAATTACAGAAATCCCCCGGGAATTTGGATTTAAGCCATTACCTGCATCAGGTTTGATGGGACCTGTACAAATAGTGCCGGTAAAAGTAGTTACAGCTATTTTTTAAAGAAAACTTTGCGAAACATCAAGGATTAAATGGTTTAAAAAATGAAGTGCAAAAATAGGCTTTTAATAATCATGTATTAAATTTGTGTCAAACAACGGCACAAAACAAAATAGTTTTTAGAGGTGCCTTATAGATATTTAACGCTTCATAAGTTCCAATCATGATGAGGTTTTTTCTCGTTTGTTTCGGTATTCTGCTATCAGTTCCATCCTTCACTCAGGATAGAACATTTGACCTGATGCCTGTACCCCGGGCCATTAAGTCCACGGCAGATCATTGTCGCATTACAAAGAGCTTTACAATTGGGGTGACCGGTAATCCCGGCGATCGCGTGTATAAAGAAGCAACCCGTGCATTGCGCCGATTGGACAACCGGATGGGATTTTTCTTTAAGCAGGGGAACATTACATCAAAAGACAATAACACCTTCGCAAGCTTACTTGTTGAAGTAAAACGACCGGCTGAGCTCAGATTATATGAGGATGAGAGCTATCAGCTTTTTTCAGGCGCAAAACAGGTTAAGATTGTTGCCAACACCGATCTGGGAGCCATCCGCGGCTTAGAAACGCTTCATCAATTACTAAGCGTTGATGATGCCGGCTATTATTTCCCTGGCGTTGAGATTAGCGATGCTCCCCGTTTCCCCTGGCGCGGTCTTCTGCTCGATATTACCCTTCACTGGATGCCAATGGATGTGGTTAAGCGCACACTCGATGGAATGGCAGCTGTAAAGATGAATGTCTTACACCTGCACCTTACAGAAGATCAGATGTTTGGGATTGAGTCGAAAGTATTTCCACGCCTGCACGAAGTTGGAGCTGAAGGGAATTATTATAGCCAGGAGGATATTAAGGAAGTTATTACCTATGCAGATCAACGTGGCATCCGCGTAGTGCCTGAGTTTGATATACCTGGTCATTGCACGTCATGGCTCAAGGCCTACCCTGAATTGGCAAGTGTGAAAAGAGACTCTGAATTGCAGCGATATTTTGGCGTGTTCGACCCTGCATTGGATGTTACAAAAGACTATACATACGAATTTCTGGATAAGCTCTTTACCGAGATGTCACAGCTTTTCCCAGATGAGTATTTTCATATTGGAGGCGATGAAAATACGGGCAAGGATTGGGATCGTAATCCCAATATAAAAGCCTATATGAAGAAGAAGGGTATGAAAACGTATCGTGAATTGGAAACAGAATTCATACAGCGGTTGCTTCCTATTCTGCAAAAAAATGGTAAAAAGATGATGGGGTGGGACGAGATATTGAGGTCTGGGGTTCCGCATGATATTATGATCCAATCATGGCGCGGCACAGAATCGCTTGTTGAGGCTGCCCAAAAAGGATACACGGGATTATTATCTACAGGTTATTATATTGATCTCATTCAGCCTGCCGATTTTCATTATCTGGTCGATCCGATTCCTGCCAATACTGTGCTTACAGTGGAGCAACAGAAGTTCATTGTGGGTGGAGAAGCCACCATGTGGACCGAGCATGTTACTCCGGAAACCGTTGACTCACGTATATGGCCACGCACAGCAGCCATTGCCGAAAGACTGTGGTCTGCTTCAACCGTTACGAATGTTGATGATATGTACCGAAGATTAGACCATGTAAGTCTCTTGCTAGAAGGTCTTGGCTCAACGCATATTAAAAATAAAGGCATGCTCATGCGCCGTCTTGCAAATTCGTATGATACAAAAGCCTTGGAAGTGCTCGTTGACGTAATAGAACCATTAAAAATTTATGAACGCAATGCAGGGGATACAATGTATACAGTTTTTTCGCCCTACACTAAAATTGCTGATGTAGCTACACCCGATCAAAAAGTTGCGCGCGATTTCAGAAAGAATGTCTCAATTTATTGTGCGACAAGGGACTCACTATTGGAAAAAGATATCATTGAGCATCTTTATCTGTGGAAAGCGAATCACGTCAGTTTCCTGAAATTGATAAAAAGATCACCGGTATTGACCGAAGCAGCCGGCCTTTCTGAAAACCTGGCAAAGATTGCCAATGTAGGTCTCCAGGCAATCGGCTATATGAATAATCATTATTCGCCGCCCACAGGCTGGAAAACTGAAAGCATGAAGATCACAAAAAATGCAAAGGAACAAGGCGGACGATGCGACCTCCAGGTGGTTACAGCCATCGAAGAATTGGTTAGTGCAGCAGACAAGTAGCCTTCAGGCTCAGCCTGATAGCTGGGTTAATGTTGGTAAAAAGAAACAGTGATTTGTAATGAGTAAAGATAATAGTCAATTAATTACCGATAAATGAAAAAAGTTGCCCTGGTTGGTTTCGGCTTTATGGGATTAACCCACACAATCAATATTCTTAGAAATAAACATCTGCAGTTGGTTGCCATTGTTGATAAAAACATCGAAAATATTGAGAAGAATCTCATTGACCAGGTTGGTAATTTTTCGACCGGGAGTATTTCAAAAGAGTCGCTCAGTGGAATAAAGATGTACTCAACAATAGATGAATGTATCCTGCATGAACGTACGGATGCATTCTTTATTTGTGTGCATACCGATCTGCATTTTGAGATGGCTGAAAAGGCACTAAGTGCCGGCAATCATGTATTTCTGGAAAAACCATTTTGTTTGGAAATACCGCAGGGAGAAGCATTGATGAAGCTTGCCATACAGCATAATCTTCTGCTGATGGTGGGCCATGTAGTGCGCTTTATGCCAGCCTACCGGCAATTAAAACAGTGGATCAGTTCGGGAGAATTCGGTGCCTTACGATTCCTCTCCCTCTCAAGGTATTCGGGCCTGCCGGCATGGGGTCAATGGAAAGAAAAACAGCTGGCTTTCGGGTCATCGGGTGGCGCCTTGTTTGAACTGGTAATTCATGACATTGATTTTGTACTTTCTGTACTAGGAGAACCGGATACTATCAGAAGCATAATCCTCCCGGGAAAACTGAGCAACCAGGATTATGTAAGCGCATTCTGGAGGTATAATAAATCAGGTGTTGAGGTTAAGATTGAGGGTGGCAATACTTTCCATTCTACTTTCCCTTTTCAGGCAGGGTTTGCTGCACAATTTGAGAAAGCAAGTGCTTTGTACACCAGTTTAAAGCCGGAAACCATTAGTATTTCAACAGACCTTGAAACAAAACATGTGCCTGCAGGCGATGCAAATGACGGCTTTAATAACGAAGTCGAATACTTTACCTCCTGTATGGAAGCAAAAAGTTCACCTCTTGAATGCACACCCGAGTCGGCCCTATTAACTATTAAAATTTGTTATGATCATTTAAAAACAAAAAAATTCTAAAACATAACTTACTTAACTGAAATGAAAGAAGAAAAATTAGCCTTTTTGGGAGGACAAAAAACAATTGACCATAGCTTCCCCTGGCCCATCTTTGATGAGGCAGAAGTGAATGCTGTTGCCGACATTATCAGGAGCGGTGAATGGGGTAACCCTAACTGTGATGGTTATGTGGCTTCTTTTGAGAAAGAATTTTCAGAATTCTGCGGAACAAAATATGCAATAAGTTGCGTAAATGGCTCTGTTGCCCTGCGTTTGGCCCTTATGGCATGTGGAGTGCGTCCTGGCGACGAAGTGATTGTTCCGCCTTATACCTTTATTGCCACTGCATCAATAGTGATGGAAGCTAATTGTGTTCCGGTGTTTGCCGATATAGAGCCGGATACATACAACCTCGATCCGGTAGCTGTTGAAAAAGTGATAACAGAACGCACTAAGGCAATTATCCCGGTACATTTCGCAGGGCAGGCTTGCAATATGGATGCCTTGATGGCTATCGCCAGGAAGCATAATCTGAAGGTTATAGAAGATGCCTGTCATGCGCACGGTGGCGTATACAAGGGGAAGAAGCTTGGTAGTATTGGCGATGCAGGTTGCTTCAGCTTTCAGTCATCAAAAAACCTTACCAGTGGTGAAGGTGGGATAGTGATTACAAACAATAAGGAAATTTTTGATTTGGTAAATTCCCTTCACAACGTTGGGCGTGTTCAGGGTGGCCAATGGTACGAACACCACAACCTGGGCTGCAATTACAGAATAACCCAGATGCAGGCAGTACTTTTATCGCATCAGTTAAAACGGCTTGAAGAACAAACTCAATTGCGCAATAAAAACGGGTTATACCTCAGTTCACTGCTTGAAAAAATTAATGGTATTTCACCCCTTACACGTGGACATGGAGAGACTCTGCATACCTACCATCTGTATATCTTCAGGTACGACAAATCGAAATTTAATGACTTGCCTAAGACCGAATTTGCCAAAATGCTGGCGGCAGAAGGAGTTCCTTCTTTCATGGGCTACCCGGAACCCCTGTACAAGCAACCTGTATTTCAGAAAAAGAATATTTTCTGTTATGCAATTCCCGAATATGTTGACTACACGAATGTTTGTTGCCCGGTTACAGAAAAGGCCTGTTATGAAGAAGCCGTGTGGATTATGCAGCATGCCATGCTTGGTACAAAAGAAGATATGGGAAAATTTGCAGAAGCTATTCTGAAAATCCAGCGAATTGTATGCAATACCCAGGCATAACCAGGGAAATGGATTATAAAGAAATTTTTTACGTTAACCCAACAACTATAACAAATGAATCAGGCAACTTTTAATGAAAGTAGCGGGCGATTGATTTCGCTGGATGCTTTTCGTGGAATTACAATAGCAGCAATGCTTTTAGTGAATTTCCCCGGTAATGGGGGTTATGTTTATGCACCCCTTAAGCATACTCACTGGAATGGAATAACACCCACGGATCTGATTGCTCCATTCTTTTTATTTATTGTGGGTGTTGCCATTGCTTTTGCCTATACAAAAAGGCTGGATGCCGGCATGAGTCCTTCAAAGATGTACCCCAGACTTATTGGCAGGTCTCTGAAGATATTCGCGGTTGGAATGTTCTTAAATATTTTAGGATTAATCCCTGATTTTAATTTTGCAGATATTCGCTACACCGGCACATTGCACAGGATCGCCATCGTATTCCTGGTTTGCGGTTTCCTTTTCCTGAATACACGTTGGAAAACGCAAGCCATCATAGGAGCTGTGGTCCTAATCGTTTACTGGCTTGCAATGACTCTTATTCCTACCCCGGGCTATGGCAAAGTAATGTTTGAACCCGGAATAAATCTGGCGGCATGGATTGATAGTAAATTTCTGCCTGGTAAAATGTGGCAGGGTACCTGGGATCCGGAAGGAATATTAAGCACATTCCCTTCCATTGTTACAGGTATCACAGGTATGTTGGCCGGAACATTATTATTGAAAGTAAAATCACAGGAATACAAGGTGATCTATTTGTTTACATTCGGATTTGTATCAACCATCCTTGGTGTAATCTGGAACTGGGTTTTCCCATTGAATGAAAATCTATGGACCAGTTCTTTTGTCCTTTTTACTTCCGGACTGGCTTCTATGACGCTTGCAGCTTCAATCTTCCTGGTTGATATCTTTCAATATAAGAAAAATGCACAATTTGGTGTGATATATGGCTCCAATGCCATTACCATTTATGTTCTGGCTGATATTTTTGCACTGCTGTTTTATGGTGTTGAAATTGCAGGAAGCAGTTTGAATGATCATTTCTTTAATTTTTTTACTTCCCTCGGGGGCGCTCCTAAATTCGTAAGTATGGTGTATGCGTTGATCTATGTCGGGATTAATTTCATACCTGCTTACTTTCTCTATAAAAAGAAGATTTTTATCAAATTATAACAGACGTTGTTTTGTGTATGATCATGAAAAAACTACCCATAAGCTGAATTGGAAAAACGAATTCAATCATTAAATGGAGCAAAACCAATGAGAGTTAAATCATCTATGAACTTACCAACTGCAACAAATAAAAATGGTTACCTGTTATCAATCAGTATTATCGGTGCCTTATTCTTTATTTTCGGTTTTGTAACCTGGCTAAACGGGATATTAATTCCATACCTGCAAATTTCCTGCGAGCTTACCAACTTCCAGGCAGTATTCGTAGCATTTGCCTTTTATATCTCCTATACATTGATGGCATTACCTTCCTCCTGGATTTTAGAAAAAACCGGATTTAAGTCGGGCATTATGCTGGGCCTGGTTATTATGGCTCTGGGAACCTTGATCTTTGTCCCGGCTGCTTTACTCCGTACCTTTTCCATTTTCCTGGTTGGCCTGTTTGTAATGGGAACAGGGTTTGCTCTTCTTTAAACCGCTGTCAATCCCTATATCACCATTCTGGGTCGGAGAGAAACTGCAGCGGTACGTTTTAGTATTATGGGAATCTGCAATAATCTGGCAGGTGCTATCGGTCCTTTAATCCTTGCCTATTACATACTGAATGATGGTGATGCTTTTGTTTCCAGTCTTAAATCAATGGATGCAACCGCGCAGACCCTGGCGCTCGATAATTTGGCCCGGCGGGTTATCGGACCCTATATTGTGATGACAATTATTCTTTTAGCATTGGGAATTCTGATTAAATTTTCCCCTTTGCCTGAGGTTGATGAAGAGAAGGATGAGGCTGCTGATCATAAAACCGATACCAGGACCAGTATTTTCCAATATCCACATCTGATTCTTGGCGTGCTTGCCTTGTTTTTTTATGTTGGTGCCGAAGTAATTGCCGGAAATACTATTGTTAGTTATGGTCTTTCACTGGGAGTTCCCATTGATTCGGCCAAATCCTATACAACCATGGTTATGATAACCATGCTGATTGGATACGTGTTGGGTATCCTGTTGATCCCCAGAGTGGTTTCATATCACACGGTTCTTTCTGTTTCTGCCATCCTGGGCGTGGTATTCACTATTTCGGCAATGATGGTTCCGGCGCAATTAACCATGACGCTGCCACTGGTCGATATCCGTTTACCATTTACCATTTTATTTGTTGCTCTGCTTGGACTGTCAAATTCATTGATATGGCCTACTATTTGGCCTTTGGCAATTCATAACCTTGGTCGTTTTATAAAACTGGGCTCAGCTATGATGATTATGGCAATTGCAGGGGGAGCCATTCTCCCGCTGCTATGGGGGTATTTGTCAGACACCTGGTCAGCACAACAGGCCTATTGGATGCTCGTTCCTTCCTACCTGGTAATTCTTTATTATTCACTCTACGGGCATAAGGTTCGCTACTGGAAACAACCTGTCTAAAAGCTTTCCATGGCCCTGTGCCTGAATGTATTTTGAAACTACAGTCAATCCCGTGTAACTCGTTAATCGTTCCTCCGTGGAATTTTTATCGGCTTTCCTGCCGTAAATTCAATTGTATTATTACTTTTATCTTGCGTCTATGGGGTGAGTGTTTTATTCTTAGATGAATATTTTAGTTTAGAAATTCATGTAAAAGTTAAAAAATATGATTAAAAGAGAGGAATATGCTTCCTGGCTTTTTGTTGTGTTCCCTGCAATTACAATGTTACTCGGATGGGGGCTGAGGGGACATATCGGGGGTGGCCCTTTTGGTGCTATGATCCCCGGTGCAATGGTTGCTTTAAGTCTGTCCATGTTATTGGAACTTCCTCCCGGAATAGCTTCCGTGTTTGTGGTTTTTGGTGTTGTTGGCATTGGGTTGGGAGGTGAAATGACGTATGGGCAAACACTTGGGTTTTTGATAAAACCTGATACCATGTGGTGGGGAACGCTCGGGACAACTGTCAAAGGTGCGGTTTGGGGCTTGCTTGGCGGAATTATTTTGGGACTTGGACTGATTTATAATCGTTTGTCTAAAAGGACAATAATTATAGCTTTTTTGTTGCTGTTGGCCGGAATGTTGATCGGCTTTAAACTCATCAACCAGCCAATGATTATCTACTTCTCTGATCCCGCTAATCCCCGTTCAGAATCGTGGGGCGCTCTTCTTGTCGGGGCAATTGCTCTTTTAATTTTTCTTAAAAGTAAAATTGAGACTGCCGGTTTTAAAATCATTTTTTGCTTTGCTTTTTGGGGATTAATAGGCGGCGGATTAGGTTTCGGGCTTGGCGGCTTTTGGATGGTGCTGGGTAGCCATCTGCCCAAAGATGTTATTTTTCAAAGCTGGTGGAAAGCAATGGAGTTTACTTTCGGTATGCTGCTTGGAGGGGCTCTGGGGTATGCAGCATGGCTTAGTAGGAGGGAAATTGTCCCTGAAAAAGTAAATTCTTCTGCTGAATCGGTTTTAACTTCCAAAACGATCTTAAAGGAATTTACTGTTACGCTTATAATCGGGCTTTTGATTTATTGGTTTTTTTCCTTCTGGTTAGATCCCCTTATTGAGGCAGGTAGCGGTTCTAAAGGCTTCTCTATGGTAGGATTAAGAGATATTGCTATACTCCTTTCAAATTTCGCTTTCTTTGGATTAATCATCATCATTGCAGTGATGCGTTTCCCGGCTGTTGCCTGGCAAATAGCGATTACATTAACTTTTTGTCATGCAGCAATCGACCTGATCCGCGATTTGTATCCGGATACTGCATCCAGCTCTCCTGTTGCCACCCGGATTGCCCTGGTTTTTATGATGACATTAGTTGTCGCTGTTTTGACAGCCCTATTTCAACGGCGAAAGTATATATTGCATACTCTGTTTCTGCTTCTGGTTTGGTCCACAGTAGTTGTTTCTTTTTTGAGGTTGGTAATTAATCCCGAAAATTTAAATGTTTCAGGTTTGTCTTTTTGCAAAATTGTTTGTGGAAAATTTATTGTGGATATTATATTCGTGGTTTCTGCTTTTATTGTTTCATGGATTTCAATTCAGAAAATCAGAAAACCTTAAATGTGAATTCGAAAAAAAAATCAAACCTTAAAATAATTAAATGAGAAAAAAAAATCTTTTTATTAGATGGCTGTTCCTGATTACAGCGCAATTAGTATTGCAAGCCTGCTCAGGCAGGAATCAACTACCTCAATTACGCAAAGACAAAATTGAAACGGTTATTGCGGCCATGACCCCTGAAGAAAAAATTGGTATGATCGTTGGCGATGGGAAATTTTTGCCGGCCGCTGATCCCAAAACTATAGAACAAGGGTTAGGTATTATTATAGCCAACCAAAATTCAAAAATGGCAATACCACGACTTTCCCTGTGAAGTATGAAGACGTACCCTCCGCGGGTACCTTCCCCGGAGAGCCAGCAGAAAACCCGATCAACACGTTCTACAAGGATGGTATTTATGTAGGTTATCGCTACTATGATACCTTCAACGTACCTACTGCCTACGAGTTTGGCTACGGTATGTCGTACACGACCTTCAAATATTCCGACCTGACGTTGAGCAGCACCAGCTTCTCCACCAAAATGAAAATTATCGTAATAGTGAAAAACACCGGGACGGTGCCCGGCAAAGAGGTTGTTCAACTATACCTTGCAGCACCCACTTCGGAGATTGAGAAACCAGCCCAGGAATTAAAAGGATTTGCAAAAACAAAGCTGCTACAGCCTGGAGAGAGCCAGCAACTATCTTTTGAACTGGATGCACGTTCACTTGCTTCCTTCTGGAGCGGAATCAGCGCATGGGTGGCAGATAAGGGCGATTACGAAGTGCGTATCGGTGCTTCATCTAACAATATCCGCCTTAAAGCCTCGTTTAATTTGCCAAAAGATATAATTGTAGAAAAAGTACACGATGTGATGTACCCCAACTTTGCAATGAAAGAGCTGAGCCAGTTTAATAAACAGTAACACATGAAAATTAAATCTTCGATATCAATTCTGTTGTTTTTTTTCTTTCAGAGTGTTTCGGTGTTTGCTCAGAAGACAGAAGAAAAACCTCTATACCTTGATTATAAGCAACCCTTTAAAGTACGGGTAGATGATTTGCTCTCAAGAATGACCTTGGAAGAAAAATTATCCCAGATGATGACCCGGATCCCAACGGATCTGACACGCTTTGGAATCCCCGGATATCAATGGGGAGGGGAAGCAGGTCATTGTGTCATTGCCCGTTCAGGTGATGTGGCTACAATATTTCCGCAAGCTATTGCACAGGCTGCCACCTGGAATAAAAAAACCGTTTACGAAGTTGCTACTGCAATGTCGGATGAATCGAGGGCACGGGTTCATGCGGGTATACCAAAAACCGGCCTTACTTTCTGGGCACCAGTTGTAGAAATGGCCCGCGATCCGCGTTGGGGAAGGACAGAGGAATGTTATGGGGAAGATCCGTATTTAACTTCTCAATTGAGCCTTGCTTTTGTAAAGGGACTTCAGGGCAATCATCCCAAATATTTGAAAACCATTGCAGCACCAAAACATTTTGCGGCGAATAACGAAGAGTGGAACCGACATAACGGTTCTTCCGAGATTGACGAACAGCTATTGCGCGAGTATTACCTTTGGCCCTATCAGGTACTTGTAGAAGAGGGTAAAGTGGAGCAAATAATGGCCGCATATAACAGGTTGAATGGTGTTCCTTGTGTTGGTAATAAACAACTTTTGACTGATATTCTGCGTAAGGAGTGGGGCTTTGACGGGACCGTTGTTTCCGATTGCAATGGTATTAAAGATTTGTATGAAGGCCATAAATATGTCGCTAATGTTCTGGAAGCGATTGCACTTGCAATAAATTCCGGACTTGACTTAGAATGTGGTGATTGTTTTAAGGCATCCCTGGCAGAGGTCGTTGCTAAAGGTTTGGTTTCTGAAGCTACAATTGATACAGCTGTACATCGGATTCTTCTCTCCCGTTTCCGTTTAGGATTATACGATCCGGCTGAAATGGTTCCATATACGAAGATTCCTCATTCAGCTGTTGATGGCCCGGAAAATCGTGAGATTGCTAGGAATGCTGGACGCGAAGCCATCGTGTTGTTAAAAAATGATGGCAATCTTTTGCCATTGGATAGAAATAAGGTCAAATCAGTTGCTGTAATTGGTCCCAATGCTTCAGTTTGTCAAATGGGCGGTTACACGGGGGCCTATTCAAAAGCAATCTCTCCTCTCGAAGGAATCATTAACAAGCTCGATAGCTCAAAAGTCCATTATATTAAAGGAACGGATATTAAAATTTCACTGCCTGTAATTCCAACTGAGTACCTGATTCCTCCTGATGCCAGGCCTGGAGAACATGGTTTGCGGGGAGAATATTTCAACAATACAGATTGTTCGGGTGATCCTGTATTAGTGCGTATTGATCCGATAATTGATTTTAATTTTGGCAGAGGGGCCCCTGATCCTGCAATTCCTGTTGATTATTATTCTGTAAGATGGACAGGCCGGTTTATTGCTCCGGTTTCGGGTACCTATTTTATTGGAGGGGATTTTGACGATGCTATCCGACTTTATTTTAATGGGGAAAAAATTATCGATAAAACGAACAACAGAAACCGGTCATCTGATGCTGTGAAAATTGAACTGGAGTCGGAAAAACAGTATGATCTGCGGATTGAGTATACCGAACAATGGTATAATGCCCAGGTCAAACTATGGGGTGCACCTCAGAATCCCGACAAATTCAGAGAGGCAGTTGAGGCTGCCCGAAATGCTGATATGGCTATTGTGATTTTAGGGACTGATGAGAGTGTTGAAAAAGAAGGCGTTGACCGTTCAGACCTGGAATTGCCTGGCGATCAGGAAGATTTGGTTAAGGCAGTGTTTAAAGCAAATCCTAAAACAATCGTGGTTTTACAGAATGGAAGTGCGTTGTCTGTTAACTGGCTGAATGAGAATGTCCCTGCAATCCTTGAAACATGGTACAATGGCGAAGAAGCAGGCAATGCCCTTGCCGATGTAATCTTCGGAAATTTTAATCCCGGAGGAAGGTTACCACTAACGTTCTATAAATCAGTTGAAAAATTTCCCTCAATAAGCGATTATGATATCCGAAAAGGGCGGACTTACATGTATGGAAATAGCGTTAGTGACAAATCACAAATTAGTGAGGTATTATATCCTTTCGGGTATGGGCTCAGTTATACTCAATTTACATATGGAAAATTGCAGGTTACATCCAAAAAAATTGACGCGGCAGGAAATATAACTGTAAAAATTGCCGTGAAAAATGTTGGTGACCGCTTTGGAGATGAAGTAGTACAACTTTATGTAAGGGAGGAAAAATCCAGTGTTCGCAGACCTGAAAAACAACTGGTTGGCTTTGAGAGAATATCGCTGAAGTCCAATGAAAGTAAAACGGTTGAGTTTGTTTTTCCGGCAAAAGATTTGGCTTTTTGGGATGTACACAAAAAATCTTTTGTCGTCGAACCGGGGGTATTTACGATAATGGCCGGTAGTTCTTCTGCGGATATAAAATCCACTAAACAGTTTAAAATAATCAAGTAGTTGTGCTACTGAAAATTGAGACCAACCGAATATCTCAAAACTCAGACAGCTCAGATGAAGTACAAAACGTATATTACATTCAAATTAAATAAATAAGGGATATGAAATTTATAAAACGAATATTAAGGTACTTGATTTATGGGATTTTATCTCTGCTGTTAGTCTCGTCATTGGTGATTTTAGGCATATTCATCAGGTATAAGAGTACTGTTGGTCTAAAACCGGGTCATTTGCATGTTTCTGCTAAACCGGGGGAAATGGGACAATGGGTGAATCCTTTTATCGGCACAGGTGGTTTTCCCACTTATACCAGTGCTGACGATATTCCGGGGGCAACGCTTCCTTTCGGGATGGTCCGGTTGAGCCCTGATACAAAATTCTTTCTTGGTTCCTATTTTACCGAAGGAAATACGATCAGTACTGCCGGATATTATTATGGCGATAACAAAATAATCGGATTCAGCCATACAAGGTTGATAGGTACCGGAGCATTTGAAGGTGGACACTTCAGAGTTGTTCCTGCCATTGGCGAAGACGGCCAGAAGAATTATCGGGAAGGGCGATTTAGTAGATTTTCTCATAAAGAAGAGGTCGCTTTTCCCGGCTATTATGCCGTGAAGCTTCCTAAACAGGGTGTACTTGCAGAACTGACAGCTAGTGAACGTGTCGGGATCCATCGATATACTTTTTCAATGAATGACGTACCTCATATTCTAATTGATGTTTCAAGTGCAAATGGCCGTGGTAAAACTACTGAAGGAGAGGTGCAAATTAATTCTGAACAACAGGAGGTTGTGGGTGCCATACGGACATTCGGTTCATTTGCCAGCCGATATGGAGGTGTTAAGGTTTATTTTGCAGCCAGGTTTAATCAGCCCTTCTCTGCTTATAGTGTATGGTCGGGCAATAACCTTTTTAGAAACCAAACATCTGTTGAAGGTGAGAAAGTCGGGGTTGATTTAAGTTTTAATAAAGTCGGTCCCGGACTGGTTGTGGAGCTTAGAATGGGTATATCGTATGTAAGTATAGAAAATGCACGAGCCAATCTTGAAGCTGAAGCGGGTGGTGTTAGTTTTGATAATATGCTTTCTAAAGCGAAACAGGCATGGGAAGAGAAACTATCTCTTATCAAAATAGAAGGGGGAAACGATGAGCAAAAGCATATTTTTTACACTGCCCTTTACCATTCTCTCCAAATGCCTACTCTCTTTAATGATGTGAATGGTAACTACATGGGATTTGATAAGAAGGTCCATAAAGCTACTGGTTACAGGTATTTTACCGATTTATCTTTGTGGGATACATTCCGTACAATACATCCGCTCTTTACTTTAATTGCTCCAAAAGACCAGCGTGATATGATGATATCGCTGGTGAAAATGTGCGAGCAGGGAGGAGTCCTTCCAAGATGGCCTTCAGGATATGGCTATACCGGTTCAATGCTTGGGGCTTCTGCCGATATTGTGATTACGGAATCTTATCTGAAAGGGATTCATGATTTTGATGTGGAAACTGCATATCAGGCAATGCGGAAAGCGGCTTTGGGTATTGACATTCCAAAAGAAGGTTTTAAGCCAAGAGCAGGTATGATTGAATGTCTGAAATATCAGTATTGTCCTGCTGATCTGATGGATCAGGCAGTCAGCAAAACACTTGAATATGCTTATGCCGACGATGCCATTTCAAAACTGGCAAAGGCGCTTGGGTATGAAGAAGATGCAAAATTGTTTTCCGGGCATTCCAGATATTATCGTAATGTATGGAATCCGGAAAGCCAATACTTCCAGGTGCGAAATGCTTCGGGCGAATTTGATAAAAAATTTAAACCGCTAAAATTAACTTACACCGATCCTAAGCATGAATATACTAACGCCTATGTTGAAGGTAGTGCCTTGCAATGGCGTTGGGCGGTATTTTTTGATCCGGAAGGTTTGATTTCCTTATTTAAAGACAGGGAATATTTTGTGAATGAGCTTAATGATTTTTTTGCTCTTTCCAACCCGAGACGAGGAAACTGGAGTCCCGGTTCATATTACTGGCACGGGAATGAACCCGATCTGCATGCAGCGTATCTTTTCAACACGGCCGGCCGGCCGGATCTGACCCAGAAATGGGTGCGCTGGATTCTCGATAATAAATACGGCGCATGTTACGATGGCGTTGATGGCGACGATGACGCAGGAACGTTATCGTCATGGTTTGTATTCAGCTCTCTGGGATTTTATCCGGTGGCCGGATCTGACCTATATCAGATTGGAGCTCCTCTTTTCAAAAAGGCTGAAATTAAAATCGGGGACAAGCTTCTCACAATTGTAGCGGATAATTATTCTCCTGAAAATAAATATGTTCGTAAGGTGTGGTTAAATGGCGTCCTTCTCGATCGTTTTTGGTTTAAGCATGCTGAAATTGCCCAAGGTGGTATATTACGTTTTGAGATGAGGGATATGTCTTTCGACCGCAATACACTGAAAAAATCGGATCCGGAACCTGATTACAGTAATCTTAGTAATTGGGCAGCATCACCTTTTAAAGAAGATACCAGCGATAGCATTCCGGATTTTTTGAAAGAAGAGATCAGGGACCAACGTGCCGATGTTTTTTTTATCCATCCGACTTCCTATTATTCAAAAGCTGAAAATGCTCCCTGGAATGCAGATCTAAGCGATACAGTAACCAACCAGGAGACCGATTCCAAATCGATACTGTTTCAGGCAACAGTGTTCAATGGCAGTTGCCGGGTTTTTGCACCACGCTACCGTCAGGCTAATATGAAAACCTTTTATGTTTTCGATACACCCATCGCCAAAGAGACTTTTAATCTTGCTTACAGCGATGTAAGGAAGGCTTTTCTTTATTTTCTGAAAAATTACAACGAAAACCGTCCCATCATTATCGCCTCCCACAGTCAGGGAAGCCTCCATGCCATCAGGCTATTGCAGGAATTTTTTGACGGGAAACCTTTGCAAAAAAGGTTAGTTTGTGCCTATGTGGTTGGTTATCAAATAGAGAAGAACGCATTTAAAAAAATTCCGGTAGGAGAGAATGCCGATCAGACCGGATGTTTTGTCGGATGGCGCAGCTATGTGAAGGGAGAGATCCCAAAAGGTGTTGAAGCAGAGAACGAAAATTCGGTTTGTGTTAACCCGTTGTCGTGGACAACTTCCGAACAGTGGGCATCGCCGGAGCTTCACCTGGGCGTAATGAATGGATTTGAAACTATTATACCACATACTGCAGATGCCGGGATTGAACCTTCTACCAAAATCCTGTGGGTTGATACTCAAGGGACTATAGAAGAGAATGCGGAAAAGGTTAAGGACCTTCATATTTACGATTACAATCTTTTCTGGATGAATATCAGGCAAAATGTGAAACAACGCATCGATACTTATTATAAATACGTCGATAAATTATGATATAAATATATGGTTATCAGTAAAATAATCGATAAATAAATTGGTTAAACCTTATAATCTTCAGCATCAAAGCAAATGAACCTATTTAAAATACTTTACAAATCATTTCTCCTATTGTTAATAATTACTCTTGCAGCCTGTACAGTAAATAAGAGCAAACCTGATTATACATCTCTTGTAGATCCTTTTATCGGGACTGGTGGACATGGTCATACCTTTCCGGGAGCAACGGTCCCATTCGGGATGGTACAAATAAGCCCCGATACACGTTGGGAAGATTGGGATGGCTCTTCAGGCTATCATTATTCCGATAAAACGATTATGGGATTCAGTCAGACACATTTGAGTGGAACAGGCGCTCCTGAATACTGTGATGTGCTTTTTATGCCCACTGTAGGTAGATTTTACATAAAATAATCATCAGTATTTGGTTAAGAAAGAATTAATATATCAACATTTTTTGTTACCGTATATTCTTTTTCGCCTTGATTGCCAGCAATTCCCTGATTATAGTATTTACGTTTTCAGGTGTAATTCCCAAATCCTTACAATAGAGTTCCGGAGTATAGGATTCATCAAAGCTTCCTGTGCCATGAGCATCTGTGGAAACAGTAAATTTTACTCCGCCTTCTGCAAGTGGGCGAATGTCCTCTATAAATGCCTCACGTACAATTGGATCGTCCCAATACGCGGGCCATCCTCTTTCAATTTCAATATATACTGAACTTCCTCCTAATATTTCAATTAGTTCCTTTTGTTCGGCCGATGCGAAATAGCGGTATTCTTCTTTTTTTATGGAAGAAAGGTTGCGTCCGGATTTAGCTGCAGCTTCCCTGACTGCCTTTATCCGCCCGATAAACGGATGAAAAATTATCATTGGAACAGGAAACTCTTTTTGAATACCGATTATTTGCCTGGCCCTGATTATAAGCTCTTTGCCTCCAGGTGTTTTACCATTCCAGGCTGCTTTAGAAATATGCCAGCCTATAACTTCAGCCTCTTTCATAGGTTGTTTGTCCAACCCCTCTTCAATTTCTCCTTCCCATATTTCCCAACCTCTGAAAGTAAGAACATCGTTTCGGCTTTCAACTGTTGAGATGTCTTTTATGAAATCATATTTGCCGGTTGTCATATCAGGGTACCAGTCATTGAAATTGTTTTTCTTTATCCATTCTTTGTTCTTTTTGTCATCCATACGGTAAAGTTCCAGATGATCCAGTAAAAGCATTACTTTTCTTCCATCACGAACGAAAAGATTGATCCATTCATTAAGCGGAAGCGGACGTTCTTTTCCTGCATGAACATGCATGTCAATTTCATTCAGCTGAAACAGTCCCTCTTTTAAGGATTTTCCCGTTGTTTTTTCCTGTGCTTTAGCAGGATATGTTGCTGTAATTGTCAGACTTAACAAAAGAATCAGATAAGTGTGTGTTTGCATCATAATATAATTGTTTTTAATGTTTATTCCTGAAGTATGGCATTATCAATAATTTTGATTTCATTTTTCTGATTTTCAGGAACTTCCATAAATTTGGATATATCCTTTGGAATAATACATCCACGGATTATAGCCTGTCTTACATTATTAAAACGCATAACAGGAGACACTACTTCACTTCTCTCTGTATCAATAGATTCAATATTCAATTTTTCAAGGTCATCAAAAACCAATGCATATCGTTTGTCCGGGCTTCCAACAGTCAGAATTATATCATGTAATTTCAGGTTCCTGACATGCCGGCAATAGAAACCATATGCTGGTAATGCACCAAACATGTCTGATTCAGGATATTCGGAGATTTCCTCTGGTACATTTTCAATTTTACCATCAAATGAACCACCTCCTTTGTAAGATATTGTGATGTTGTCTAATGTGATGTTTTCAATTGGATGATCCGGGATACCTGTAATTGGACATGCTTGTGTTGCACCTCTTGCGGTAATGTTGCTGATAATAACATCTTTTAAATAGCCGGGAGTGGGTATCTCCATATCGCGTCCACGGTTTCCCAGGCGGAGAAATATAGGCGCGATAACATTCACCATCGAAATATTTGAAATAGTTACTCCCTCGATTTCTGCACCATCAACCGACTCCAATGCAATTCCAGCATCTGCATTCTTCCCTGTTTTTCGCTCGAAAATAACACAATTGGTTATAGTAACATTTTTAAATCCGCCACCTGATTCAGTTCCGAATTTGATTGCATTGCAATTAGTTGACAATACACAGTTCGTAACTGTTAAGTTTTCAACTGAGCGTCGATAACCCAGAGAAAAACTGGCTTTAGGGACTATGGCGTCATCGAAACAGTCAATAAAACAGTCAGATATTTGAACATTCTTGCAGGCATCAGGATCAATCCCATCGCAGTAACCATTCAGGATTGAAACACCCGAAATATTGACGAAATCAGTGCCAAGAATACTAATGTTATAATTGGGGGCATTTTTTATTGTGATATCCTTAATTGTAACGTGGCTGCATCGTTTTAATGCGATCGGTTTTGGACCTCCCCTTTTGGTTCTGTTACAATCAATTATGCCGGTTCCCAAAATTGCTATATGTTCCAGATCTTCTCCCCAGATAAGTGCATAATGAAAATAGCTTGTTTCTCTGTCAGCTTTGTTCTTAAAATTTAGTGTTTCATACGGATCAAAGTCTTCATTATCCTTACTCATCATAATTATAGAACCATGGTCAAGGAACAGGGCAACATTGTCTTTTAAATGCAAACTTCCGCAAAGGTAAGTTCCCGGCGGAAAATAAACTGTCCCTCCTCCATGTATGGAACAAGAGTCAATAGCTAATTGTACTGAATGGGTGTCTTTTTCTTTACCATCAGCTTTTGCTCCAAAATCAATTACGTTGTAATAAGCTGATGATGAACCATTTTGCCTATATTCAGTTGCAGAAATCTGCTTGCCTGACAGATTTCCAATTATTACCAATATTAAAATCCAAAGGGTTTTTCTTCTCATAGTTGCAGATAAATAAGGTAATTATATAAAACCTTCGTCCAGCTATCCAAAAATACAGAAAACATCCTGGTTGAAATTAATAATTATTGTATAATTCCAAATAAAAGAATATGTTAAAAGTATACATTTGTAAATACAGATAGTTATCCTAAATTAATTAGTTTATAATGATTATCGCCAATCTTTAATGAAAATGATATTGTGCTTGAAAATCAATAATAGTATGTTAATGATTTCGGATACTCATATAGTTTATAAAAAATATTGATGATGAAACCTTCCCGCAACAATTTTTTGTTTTTCTTTTTCACTATTGCTTCTTTGATTTTAGTACAGCAAAAAGAGTTATCAGCTCAAACCAGCCATAATTATATGCCAACAAAAATCGGTTGGCATGAAGCAGTTTATGACGATAACAAAAAGGAACCAAAGTTGGTTCCCTGGACCACCTGGGATAATGCTCTTGAAAGAGAGATGAACTGGTATTTAAATGCTCCTGTGAACGAACATGGTTATCCTTCCTATGTATACATAACATTTATGGATGAGAATTACCAGTCCTACAGGAATGACTTTATTCCTGCTACTCAGAATGGAATGGGTATTATCTCTTATCTGAAATATTGGGACTATAAAGGTAGAACCAACTCAAAGGTACTTGAAGTGGCAAAAAAGATGGGAGATTATCTCGTTAAGGAAGCAAATACTGCAAATGAAGGTGTTTATCCAAATTTCACACGCTCTACAGGTATAATTACAGAATTTCCATTAAAGCAAAGTGCCCAGAATGATGCCGATTATGGGAAAGATGTTATTGAACCGGATAAAGGTGGTATTGCAGGTTTTGCTCTTTTAGAGCTGTTTAAAGTAACAAAAGATAAAAGCTACTTCGATCAGGCGATACATAATGCCCGGATTTTGGCAAAAAATATGCGAAAAGGGGATGCGCTTCAATCTCCCTGGCCTTTTCGGGTGGATGCAGTTAGTGGTAAATACTGGGGTGAACGAAGTGGTAATATGGTTTACATGTTGCGTCTGTTCGATGAATTGATTGAAATGGGATATAGTGAATTCAGGAAATCACGCGATAAATTATGGGGATGGATAATTGGCTATCAGTTAAAAGCTCCTGATGACAGGGATAAGTGTTTATGGGTTCAGTTCTTTGAAGATCAGCCGAAAGAAGATAACAGAAATGCCTGGGCTCCGCTCAACATGGCCCGCTACCTGATTGAAAAGAAAGAAAAGCTCGATCCTCTATGGAAAGAGCATGCAGAACTATGCATCCAATTTGCAGTGAGGAATTTTGGGATGGACCGTCCGGGCGGAGTCGTTTGTGTCGGAGAACAAGATACAGACAAACGGGCCTGGGGAGGTATTAATTCTACATTTGGAGCAGTAGCCGCAATGTTCTACGCTGCAGGTGGGGGGGAGAAGTACCGGGAAATTGCATTCAGAAACTTATCGTGGATGACCTATTTTATCCGCGAAGATGGCATTGTCTGCGATCAGACCGGGGAATGGCACTGGCTTAGAGAAGGAGGATGGCAGGAAGATTGCCATACAGATGTCATACATAATTATATGGACGCTATAAAAGCTGTTCCTGAATGGGCTGTTGCCAAAACGCCTGACGGCAAAGTTCAGGCAGAAGTAAAAGACTATTTTCCAAAACCAAAAAATAGTGACATATATGTTATTGCTCACCGGGGTGCTCACATTGGTATTCCGGAGAACTCACTGGCAGCAATTCAAAAAGCGATAGATCTGCGCTGTGACTTTGTTGAGATTGACACAAGGGCCACCAAAGATGGAAGAATAGTAAGCGTACACAATGCTACAATTGATCAATATGTAATTGGAAAAACAGGGAAGGTTAGAGATTTTACGCTGGCCGAATTGAGGCAACTGGATATAGGAGAAAAAATCGGGCCGGATTGGAAGAATACCCGGATCCCTACAATTGAGGAGATATTGCAGTTATGCCGCGGCCAGATTGGCATTTATCTCGATCTCAAAGAACCATTAGTATCGGAATTAATTCAAATCATAAATAAATATGATTTAGAACGTGATATTGTCTGGTATATTCCCGCATCACACATGGATTTAATTAAAGAATTAAAAAATCTTTGCTATAAATGTTTGCCAATGCCTGATCCGGGACCAGAAATAAATATTCAGGAAGTAGAAAGGCAGGTTCACCCACGTTTAATTGCAAGTGATATGAGTAAACTGAGTGAAAGTTTTGTAAAAACAGCCCATGCCAATAAAGCAAAGGTTTTTGTCGATGAAAAAAAGGGGACAAAGGAGGAATGGGAACAAATTATTAATTGGGGCACCGATGGAATTCAGACTGACAACCCGGCTCTCTTAATTGAATTTTTACAAAACAGGAAATAATGCTTTTAGCAGTTATAATGATTTTTAAAAAATAAACAAATAAAAATATTAGTATGAAGCAGATAATTAGATTGTTGATACTGGTGCTTGTTTTATTTGCATTTATCAACAATTCGTTTGCCCAGAGCGTTGATAGGGCTACTATCCCGGAACAAAATAATTCTAAAATGCAATGGTGGAAAGATGCCAAGTTCGGGATGTTTATCCATTGGGGTGTCTATTCAATTCCCGGACGTGGTGAATGGCTGATGTATCAGGAGCACATCCCGTTTTCCGAATATGCCTCCCTGGCAGATCGATTCAATCCTCAGGAGTATAACCCGAAAGAGTGGGTAGCAAAAGCCAAAGAGGCTGGAATGAAATATATTATTCTGACTACAAGACATCACGATGGTTTTTGTCTGTTCGACAGCAAAGTCTCAGATTTTACCGCACCTAAAACCGCAGCCGGGCGCGATCTTATCGCAGAATTTGCATCGGCTTGTCATGCTTCAGGAATGTGTATGGGTTTTTATTATTCCTTACAGGACTGGCATTTCCCGGGTGTCTTACCGCAAGGATGTCCGGTTTCGCCGTTGACGATGAAGTTACTTGTTGAACAAGCTCATGCCCAGGTTCGTGAGTTGCTCTCCAATTATGGTGTAGTTGACATTTTGTGGTTCGATGGATTGACAACCAGGGTTAAAGATAAAGTTTATCTCCTTATCCAGCGATGGCCGGGTTCGACCGTACCTTTTGCCTGGTGTGGCAGTAAGGTGAAATCTGCTTGTTTGCTGGCAAACGGTCAATACGCCCGAATCGAGCAAAAGGGTGATCGTGTGTGGCTTCACGATTTGCCGCAATATCCACCGGATCCCTTTTTAAGCGTAATTGAGTTGACTTTTGATGGTGAACCGCGAGCATCCGAACCTGCTTATCGATGATACATGAAAACGTTTTCGAAAAAAGCCAACAAGAATCGGGAAAAATTAACTTTAATTATTACATAGGAAACCCATCATAGTAATTTTATCGCACTGCAATTACCTAATCTTTAATACATTAAAAATATGTGCGTAACTTTAATAATTTAAATTCACATTTAACAATTACAATCATGCTCAGAAAAAGATTTTGCTTCATTGTTTTTGCATTTTCTTGCCTCAATATTCTGCCTGTTTTGGCTCAAGGGAAGGTACAGGAAGCAGGCAAGACAGCTTTACAAAGTACTCCGATTAACCTTTCTTCTGCTGTTCTTATCCTGGCCCCGGGAATGAGTGGCCCGGAAATAAAAGCTTCAGAAATGTTGCTTGATGAAGTTGAAAAACGAAGTTGGGTACATTGGCCTATTGCATATCAATTGCCCGAAAGCGGTAATAAAGGTATCCTATTAGGTCAGCGTAAAGATTTAATTCGCGCATTCCCGGCTCTTGCAGAAAAACTAAAAGATACAGGTAATGATAAGCCTGAAGGATATCGAATTGTTACCCTTGAATCAGGATTGGTTGTTGTGGCCGGAAATGATGCGCGTGGCGTACTTTTCGGAGCTGGCAGACTACTTCGAATTATGGATTATTCTAGAGATACAGTTTCTCTTCCACACCAGATTAATTTATCAACTGCCCCTCGTTATGCTTTAAGAGGCCATCAATTAGGGTATCGTCCAAAAACGAATTCTTATGATGGATGGTCAGTCCCGATGTGGGAGCAGTACATTCGTGACCTGGTTATTTTTGGCACAAACGCGATTGAATTGATCCCTCCGGTTTCTGATGATGATGCGGATAGTCCGCATTTTCCTATGGACCCGATGAAAATGATGATCGAGATGTCTGGGTTAGCTAAAGAGTATGGGATTGAATGTTGGGTTTGGTATCCTGCTATGGAAAAAGACTATGGCGATAAGGCTACAGTGAATAAGGCATTAAAAGATTGGGGCGATGTGCTTCGTCAGGTACCTCGCGTTGATGCGGTATTTGTTCCGGGCGGGGATCCCGGACATACTGCACCAAAGGATTTTTTTCCAATGCTGGAAAAGCAAACCGCACAGTTGCAAAAGTTACATCCTGGTGCTAAAATGTGGATGTCGCCACAAGGTTTTAACTCAGAATGGATGACTGATTTTTACAGCATAATGAAAACAGAGCCAGCCTGGCTGGAAGGAATTGTATTTGGTCCGCAACAAAGTGAAAGTCTGGATGATTTGCGTGCAAAAGTACCGAAACGCTATGAGATGCGTTTTTACCCGGATATTACACATTCATCGTGGTCACAGTACCCCGTTCCGGATTGGGATTTTGCGTATTTGTCTACCCTTAACCGTGAGCCGATCAACCCACGGCCGGTAGATCAGGCAGCGATCTTTAAAAGATTACAGCCTTTTGCAGAGTATGGTTTCCTGACATATTCTGAAGGCTGTAATGACGATGTGAATAAATTTATCTGGAGTAGTCTGGGCTGGGATCCCGATGCAAATGTTACCGATATCCTTCGCGATTATAGCAGGTATTTTATAGGAACCGGAGTTGGGGAGTCTTTTGCTCAAGGACTTTTAAGTTTAGAACACAATTGGAGAGGGCCATTGGCGGATAACCAGGGTGTGCAAATCACACTTGCGCAATTTCAGGAGTTAGAGCGATCTGCCACACCTTCGATGTTGCAAAACTGGCGTTTCCAACAAGCCCTTTACCGTGCTTATTATGATGCAACAAACCGCAGCAGACTTTTACAGGAAACTGCACAGGAAGAAAAAACTTTGGAATATCTCAGGCTGGCACGTTTAACAGGAAGTTCCGCAGCTCTTGCAAATGCTGAAGCAGCTCTTGCAAAGCCAGATGTGCTGCACGGAGCCGATACCCGTGCTCGTGTTTTTGAACTTGCCGAAGCCCTTTTTCAAAGCATTCATATGCAGTTGAGTGTATCCCGATACCAGGCAATCGCGGTTCGTCGCGGAGCAAACCTTGATCTCATTGACTTTCCTTTGAATGATGCGCCCTGGTTACGTAAACGTTTTTCTGAAATTCTTGCGCTTCCAAATGAGGTTGACCGTTTGCGTAAGATTGACGAGATATTAAACTGGAGCAATCCTGGTGCGGGTGGTTTCTATGATGACCTTGGGAAGCCCGGATCACAGCCCCATCTTGTTACCGGGTCTGTTTATACTGAAGATCCTGCATTTCAGCGGGCACCTATTTGCGGCATGGTGGTACGTTCACAAAATCACGAATCCCGTGTATCATCAAGTACATATGCTGAAACTTTACATGATTATCCCCTGGAAATGTATTATCCGGATCTGGATAAAACTGCCAGTTACCGCCTCAGAATTGTGTACGGTCCTGAGTCAAGGGCGGATATAAGACTGGTCGCCAATGATAAATTTGAGATACATTCTATGCGCCCAAAAGAGATGAACTACCAGCCAGTGGAATTCGATATTCCTGTAGAAGCCACAAAAACCGGCGAGTTGAAACTCAAATGGAATCGGCCTCCGGGAATTGGAGGAAGCGGGAGAGGTGTACAGGTAGCAGAAGTTTGGCTGATGCGCGTACATGATATCCCTACACACGATAGTGCTGTACCTTATCGGTACTAGTACTGCATGTTTTCCAATAGTCTAAAGGATATAATTTAAAAGAATTACCACAAAAATGACTGAATCAGAGAACTGGAGGGTTTACAAGAAAGGGAAACTTTGAAGGTTGGTTACCTGATTTGTTTTTAGGTAAGAGATTATGGAGAAGCACGGTCGGAATTATTGGTGCGGGCAGAATTGGTTCTGCTTATGCTCTGATGATGATCAAAGCGTTTCAAATGAATCTTATTTATTTTGACAATAAAAGAAACATCGAACTTGAAAAGGAAATAGAAGCGTACAATGAATATTTGGAAAAAACATGTTGCTTGCCAGTAACGGTAAGTAATGTACATTCTGTTGATGAAGTTTTGAAGGAAGCAGATGTAGTAAGTCTTCACATCCCTTTAACCAAAGAAACACGTCATTTAATTTCCAAAAAACAGCTTTTAACCATGAAAACGGATGCAGTTCTGATCAACAGCAGCAGAGGCCCAATTATTGATGAAGCGGTTCTGGCAGAGCATTGTAAAACACATCCAGATTTTACTGCCGGACTTGATGTTTTTGAGCAGGAGCCAGTTGTACATGAGGCCTTAAAGGAACTTCCTAATGTTACTATTACACCGCATATTGCTTCTGCAACACTCTGGGCACGTGAAAACATGGCTAAATTAGCTGCATTGAATATAAAAGGGGTTATAGAAGATTATCCTGTATGGGATCAGGGACAAATAGAGCCATTTTTGAAATCTGTCCCTCCGAAGGCAATACCCAACATAATTAATAAATCAGTTTTAACAGCAAAATAATCATGAAAATTATCCCGATCTCATTACTATTATTATCTCTCAGCCTTGCATATACGGGATTTGCCCAAACAGGAAGTGTGAACGAACCAGTTCGTTATATTGGTGGTGTAACTATTGATCCTAACGTTCATGAAGGGCGGTTGCGATATGCAATTGGAACAGAAAGTCGTCAGACTGTGAGAACAAACCGGACGCATCCAGAATGGTCGGATGGCCATGGCTGGACATACAACCATGCATCGAACCTATGTTACTGGAATGGCAAATTTTATCAGCAATACCTCAGTAATCCTGTGGATGAGCATATTGCACCCGGACAGACACTCATCACAACATCTGTTGACGGGCGTAACTGGGAAAAGCCGGAAGTTGTTTTTCCTCCGTATAAAGCGCCCGCTGGAGTTAAAATTCCTGAAGGTTACACAGGATACATGATGCACCAGAGAATGGGTTTTTACATTGCTCCGAACGGAAGATTGCTGGTTTTGGCATTTTACGGACATGCTGAAGATCCTTTCCTTGAAGGAGGGATCGGACGTGTTGTACGCGAAGCATATAAGGACGGCACTTACAGCCCTATCTATTTTATTCGTTACAGTAGTCATACTAAATGGAATGAAAGCAACACCAGTTATCCATTTTATACAAAATCAGATGACAAAGGATTTGTAGATGCTTGTAATACATTGCTTGCTGATAAACTAAAAACCATGCAGTGGTGGGACGAAGATCATGGTTTGGACGGATTTTATTCTATTACCGAAGCAGGGAGCGCATTTAATTATTACCACCGGAAAGATGGTAAAGTAACCGGTTTATGGAAGCATTCACTTTGCGCTTTGTCCGATGATGGAGTACATTTTAGTAAACCGGTAAAATCACCTACACTTATTATGGCCGGAGGTAAAATGTGGGGGCAGGCAACAGAAGACGGCCGTTATGCCATTTGTTATAATCCTATTGACCTGGACGAATACCGATTTCCGCTAATTGTGATATCAAGTGAAGACGGCATTATTTATGACAATATGTTGTTGGTGCAGGGGGAAGTCCCTCCCCGCCGTTTTATGGGACGATGGAAAGATTTCGGACCATGTTATATGCGAGGAATAGTTGAAGGAAACGGGAATCCTCCGGGCAATGATATGTGGCTCACTTACAGTATGAACAAAGAAGATATGTGGGTGAGCAGGATACCACTTCCAATTCGCTATAATGTTGAAGGTAATATTGATGATAATTTCAATAAACTGGAAACAGGAGGAGCAGTAACCGATTGGAATATTTATAGTACTAAATGGTCTCCTGTTAAAGTAACTGATTTCCCTTCGGCAAAAAACAAAAGTCTACTTTTACAAGATAAAGATCCGTATGATTACGCAAGAGCAATACGTGTTTTTAAAGAAACAAAGAAAGCAGAGATTGATGTAAGAATTTTTCCTAAACAAACAGATAATGGACTACTTGAAATCGATGTAACCGACCGTTACGGAAACCGTCCTGTGCGGATCAGGTTCGATAATGATGGAAAAATCAAGGCTGTTAACGGCAGCAATGAAGTAGTTATACAATCATATAAACCAGATAGTTGGTACGACCTGAAAATAACTGTTGATGCCCGCCCGTTTGGCAATTACACTCTTTCGGTAAATGGAACTGAGCTATTGAAAAATGCTGAATTTGCTGAAGCTGTACAATCTGTTGAAAGAATCTCTTTCAGAACCGGTCCATATCGTGTTCAGCCAAACCGCCAAACACCAAACCAGGAACCGGCTCCACCTCTGGAAGGAGCCGATGATCCTGTTTCAATAGCTGAGTTTTATCTTGACGATTTCACGATGAAATCAGGTTTGTGAATTTCATGAACGCAGTGGTCAAAGAACTGGAAAAACTATTGCTTTCAACCGTTTAGTTCCGGTTGAAGGGAAAAATGATCAAAAAAAACAGATCTTTGTTATAAAACTGGATTCAAAGAAATAAACTATGAAAATAATTTCTCGCTTAGCATTCATTATCTTTTTTGCAACAACTTGTAAAATAGGATTTTTACAAAATAAATTTGATATTTTGTCTGTACCGGCAGGAAATAAAGTTTCTGAAATAAATATTGGTGGAACATCAATTTTACCCAGTGGACGATTTCTTACACCGGCTGGCGATTTAATCCGGATAACGGATGATCCGTTCGGAATGGCTATTTCCCCCGATGGCAAAAAATCAGTAACCCTGCATGATGGGGTGTTTACCATCATTGATATCCAAACATTAGGTACAATCAGGGTTCCCAGCTACGATAATAAAATCAAATCGCCATTATCCAGAGGATCATATTTAGGAGTTGCCTTCTCAAAAGATTCAAAAACAGTTTATTTAAGTGGTGGAGATAATGGTGCTGTAATAATATACGATATCGAAAGTTTAACTCGTCTCGATTCAATTTCATTAAATGGAGTTGTTGATGGTATTGAATATAATGACAGTTTTACTTCAGCCCTGGTTATAAATGAATCAAATAATGAATTGCTAGTATTAGACAGAGGAAATTTCAGTATGGTACGTATCGACTTAGCAACAACAAAAATTACGGCATCGATTAAAGTTGGTCGCCAACCCTTTGGTTTAACCCTCAGTCCGGATAAAAAAACTGCATTTGTTGCGAATGTGGGCATGTATGAATATCCATTGATAACTGGTGCTACTCCTGCCAATTACGATTCATTGCTGATTTCTCATCATCCTTACGGAGATAATACCAGTGAGTCTATCAATGGAACTGTGGTTGAAGGGCGTAAAATTCCCGGAGTAGGCAGTCCTCTGCATCCGGACGCCATGAGCGTATTTACGATCGATTTGCAGACAAATCAGGTAATTGATAAATTCAAAACAGGCCATCAAATCGGGCATATGATTGAAGATGCAGAAGTGGTGGGGGGGGCCAGCCCTAATTCGATTGCAGTTGGGGAACAATATGCTTATGTGTCCAATGCGACTAATGACAATATTTCAATAATTGAC
>Ga0307377_10000980_pt1 | contig 37803 bp, 40 predicted proteins | sample TR3MG_FD_202535 | JGI IMG/M metagenome (GOLD analysis project Ga0307377, IMG submission 202535) | Soil microbial communities from Risofladan, Vaasa, Finland - TR-3 | ecosystem: Environmental > Terrestrial > Soil > Coastal area > Acid sulfate soil | place: Finland: Risofladan, Vaasa | collected... | reverse complement strand
AGATCGTGGGTCAGCGCGGCGTACCGCGTTTCCAGCGGGTAGCCGTGGCGTGCCGCATCGTCCACCACCAGCATGGTGTGTATGCCGCAATCGATCTCGGGATGATGTTTTTCCGGCTGGGGCACGCCGAACAGCGCGTCGACCTCGGGGATGATCCTGGCCAGCGCGCCGCAACTGCGCAGCGTCTCGAAAAAGCGCGACGGCGTTTTCTCCATCAGGCCGCGCGACAGTTCCTGCCAGACCCGTTCCGCCACCAGCGCATCCACTTCGCCGTTGTTCACCATATCGCGCATCAGCGTCAGGGTATCCGGGGCGATGGAAAATCCGAAACGTGCCGCAAAGCGCGCCGCGCGCAGGATACGCACCGGGTCCTCGGCGAAGGCTGTGCTGACATGGCGCAGTATGCCCGCGCGCAGGTCGGCGATGCCGTTATGCGGATCGATCAGCTTGCCGTCAGCATCCTGGGCGATCGCGTTGATGGTGAAATCGCGGCGCAGCAGATCCTGCTCCAGCGTGACATCCGGTGCCGCATACACGGCAAAGCCCTGATAACCGCGCGCGGTCTTGCGCTCGGTGCGCGCCAGCGCATACTCCTCATGCGTCTTCGGGTGCAGGAATACCGGGAAGTCCTTGCCGACCGGCCGGAAACCCTGCGCCACCATTTCTTCCGGTGTGCTGCCCACCACCACCCAATCATGATCCTGGACAGCCAGCCCGAGCAACTGGTCGCGCACCGCGCCGCCCACGCAATAGGTTTTTGCATCACTTTTCATTTGGGTTCGCCGGCTGGTTATCCGCAGACTTGGCCGGAACGATGCCCAGGCGCTGCTTGAGCGAGCGCGGCGGGTCGCCGAATTGCCTGGCGTAATAGACGGTATTGCTCATCACCTTCTCCACATAGTCGCGGGTCTCCCCATAAGGGATCGTTTCGGCATAAATCGCGCCTTCGAGCGGTTTGTCCCCGCGCCACTGCAGTGCCCTGAACGGTCCGGCATTGTATGCCGCCGAAGCCAGCACCGGATTGTTTTCAGAGCGGGATAGCACCGATTTCATGTAATAGGTGCCGATGCGCAGATTGGTGTCGAGCTGGTGGATCAGTGACTTGCGATAGCGCTTCAACCCGAGTTTTCCTGCGACCCAGCGCGCCGTGCTGGGCATGATCTGCATCAGGCCCGCTGCCCCCGAATCCGATTTTGCGCTGGTGGCAAAGCGGCTTTCCTGGCGCATCAATCCATATACCCATGCCTCATCAAGACCTTGCTTGCGTAGATGCACCTCCAGGTCACCCCGATACGGCGCAAGGTAGCGCATGCTGAAATCGTGTTCAGAGACGGTCTTGTCCGCCGCGCCGATCGCACGGTCGTACATCTTGTTCTGCAGCGCGATCTCTGCCGCGGTGAGCAGTTGCCGGTCATTCAGTTTGCTCACCAGCAAGCGCCATTCCTCCAGCGCGTCACTGCGCATGCCGATACGGTACAGGGCCAGCGTGCGCTGCACGCCCGGCATTGCAGATACCGCGGCAATGGCCTGGCTGTCCGGCTTGTAGGTTGGCGGGGCCTGGCTTATCACTGCGGTGCCGGTCAGTTCGTCGCCGGCAAGTTGACCGTAAAAGCTGTATTGGCCGCTCAATGGCGCAAAGATTTCCCTGGCTTCGGTTGTTTTGCCCAGCGCCTCGAGCGCGCGGGCTTTCCAGTATAGCCAGGCGGGTTCCTGCTGTTGTTGTGCGTTCATCGCATTCACGCTTGCCAACACCTCCGGCCAATCCAGTGCGCGCAATGCAGCGCGCACCCGCCATGCGGATTGCTGTTCGTTGAGCGGCGAATCCGACGCGTCCCTGAACCATTGCAGCGCGCGCCCATCCAGATTACGCGCCGCCTGGTAAGCCAGTCGGCCATAGCAATAATGCTGCTCCGATACCGGAAAATACCCGGCAATCTTCGCCCAGTACGCGGCGGCCAGATCGGTAGATTGCTTGGCCAGGCGTTCCAGCGCAAACATCGCGGCAACACGCTGTCCCTTGCTGGCCAGTCCGGCATTCCATCCCATGGGTGGAACGGTGTCGTCGTCATAGATATCTGCACATGGACCGTCGCATTGTGCGCCAGCGGACCCTGGCAAACCGTTACTTGCCGCAGTCGATGAGGGTTCGTCGGCGATGCCGAGACCAAGCCGGGACCAAAAACTCCGCCAATCAAACTTTCCCGCAGACGCAATGGCCGCGGCTGGGGGAAGGGGAACAACGGGGGATGCCGCTGTGAGGCTCAAAGTGGGTGATTTGATCAGTGTGGTGGTAGGTGTTTGCCCGGTCGGCATACCCGGGGTGTTCGTTGCACGGGCATTGCCCGAGGAAATATTCCTCAGATAGTGATCCGGGTCCGCGGCAGCACTTCTCAGCATGGCAGGCAAACCCGCGTACTGGTCATCGAGTAGCGCGGACAGCTGGATGGCAAAAGACACGTTGTTCGCCTCCAGCGCGAGGCGCAAGCGCCGGCCGATATCCTGTTTGCTGATGATGCCGGCAGACAGTGCCGCATCGAACAGCGTTTTGCAGCTGTCCGGCAGCTCCTTGCCGGTGAACCATAATTTTCGCGCCTGGTGTAGCGCGTCGGTGTCCTGGTTGCGCCGGCGCGATTGCAGCGCATAGCAAGCCAGTTCGCTATCCCCGTTGCGCAGGCGCGGATATTCGGCATCAAATTCATCCCATTGCTGATCTCTGCCAAGCACCTTGAGCCATTCGCCGCGCAACAGGTCGATCACCGGTGTGTCTTCCGGTCGTGACAGAAAACGCTTGACCTCATTGTCGAGCGGTTTCGAGACAGGATTCTGGCCGATATTCTTCAGCGCAAGGCTCAGTTGGTAATAACGGACGTACACCTCCAGCGGCGACTTTTGTAATCGCAGTGCATAGCTTCCGAGTTTTACCGTATCGCCGGCGAGATAGGCATCGTGAGCGGCAAGAAAATTTGCATCACTCGCAGCCTGGTCCGCCAGTGCGGGTGGGGTAACCAGCAACAGAAAGTAAAGTAAGAACCTCATTGAAAACCATGATAAACCATACCCGCAAAGCATAGCACAACGCAAAGTTTGTCCGCGCCGCGGGAACACTAAATATCGGGATTTCGAGCGCTAAGGGTTTGTCATTTGTGCGCGGTGACGGCTGTTCCGGAACCTTGCAGCAGCAGGTGACCGTGTCGGCTTGGAACAACGACTTCAATTGTTCCGCGGCCAGCCGGGTAGCATCCCCGAAATAAATTTTGCTGCCGAAGCGGCGCACAAAATCCACCTGTTGGCAGTTCACTTCGATTGCAGTAAACGGTATCCCGCACATCCTCAATACGCGCGAGACGATTTGCCCGACCCGGCCAAACCCGGCGATGATGACCGGGCTGCCGGGTTCGACTATCACGTCATAGTCGGGGGTGCCGGTGCGATCCAGCCGGCGCGAGATCATGCGATCATGCGCCACGAACAGCAGGGGAGCGCACAGCAGCGTAACCGCCTGACCGCTATGAATGCCGCGCGGTTACAGACTACCGCTGCGTTGGTACAAACTCAGGAATTGACCATGCGGCAATAGCAGTAAACAAACTGCTGCACCGTGCCGGACGGGGTGTGATGCGCTTCCTTCTCGTGTTTCAGCAGCTCGAATGCTTGGCCGAATTCGGCGTGCAGTTCATCGGGGCGATAGCGCATGACCGGCAAACCGCTGCACTGGTTCGGGCCGTCCTCGGCGAAGGTTGCGACGATGACGTGGCCGCCGGGCTTGACGGCACGAAACACGGCTTGCACGTAGGCGGCGCGCTCTTGCGGCGAAGTCAGGAAATGGAACACGGCACGATCATGCCAGATATCGAATTCGCCGGCGGGGAGGTTAGCCCGGGTGATATCCGCTTCGATCCAGCGCACGCCGGATGCCTTGCTGCCCAGGCGCTGGCGCGCCGCAGCGAGCGCCGCCGCGGACAGGTCCAGCACGGTCAGATTGGTATAGCCCAGCTCCAAAAGGTCATCGACCAGCGTCGATGCACCACCGCCCACGTCGATGATGGAGGCGTCAAGCGCAGCGCCGGTGGCCTTGATCAGGCCGACGGAAGTGTCGGCATGCGGCTGGAACCAGCTCACCGCATCGGTTGCCCTGCTGGTGTAGACTTTTTCCCAATGGTCTTTTGACTGCATGATGGCCTCTGATTGATTCGGTTGATCTGCACAAAATTCGAACGGGTCGGGATGGCGAATCAGACCCAGTCTTTTGGAACCAGGAATTTTTCGTAGAGTTCCGCCTCGGGCGTGCCTTTTTCCGGATGCCAGTCATAGCGCCATTTCACCAGCGGCGGCATCGACAGCAGGATGGATTCGGTGCGCCCGTTGGACTGCAGCCCGAAGATGGTGCCGCGATCGATCACCAGGTTGAACTCGACATAGCGGCCGCGCCGGTACAGCTGGAAATCCCGCTCGCGTTCGGTGTAAGGGGTGTTCATGCGGCGTTGCAGCACAGGCACGTAGGCGGACAGGAAGTGGTCGCCCACGCTTTGCTGGATCGCGAATGCGGTGTCGAAATCCGGCGCGCTCAGGTCGTCGAAAAAGATCCCGCCGACGCCGCGCGGCTCGTTGCGATGCTTGATGAAGAAATACTCGTCGCACCATTTCTTGTATCTGGGATGCAGTTCCGCACCGAACGGCGCGAGCGAGTTCCTGCAGGCCTGGTGGAAATGCAGCGCATCTTCCGCGAAACCGTAATACGGGGTCAGGTCCATGCCGCCGCCGAACCAGAACACCGGCTCGGCCCCGTCCTTCATCGCGACGAACATGCGCACGTTCATGTGCACCGTCGGTGCATAGGGGTTGCGCGGGTGAAACACCAGCGACACGCCCATCGCCTCCCAGCGGCGGCCTGCCAGCTCGGGACGGTGCGCGGTTGCGGATGGCGGCATCTTTTCGCCTTTGACATGTGAAAATGCCACGCCGCCGCGCTCCAGCACGTTGCCTTCCTCGAGTATGCAGCTTTTTCCGCCGCCGCCTTCAGGCCGGTCCCAACTGTCGCGCAGGAATTTTTTGCCGTCGACCTGCTCCATGCGGTCGACGATCAGTTCTTGCAGCTCGATCAGATATTCCCTGACCGCTGCGGAATTGAAACCACTCATGTTTTTCCCGGTGTTGATTGATTAGCTGCGGATGATTTTACCATCAGCCCACATCGCGATGGTCGAAGGTTTCCTGTTTTTGCCGGCACGGCCGGGTAACACCCACACCTTGTTTCCGAACAGGCGGCGGCACTGCGCACCGGTTTTTGCGGGGCGCTGTCCGCTGCGGTTCGCGCTGGTCGACACTAGTGCGCAGCCCACGCCGCGGCAGAGTTGCGCGGCCTGTTTGTGCGCGGTCAACCGTATCGCCAGTGTGTCATGGCTGCCGCGCAGCCAGCGCGGCGCGGAAGGCAGGGCCGGCATCAGGTAGGTGACGGCCTGCGCACCGGCGATTTTGAGCTTCTGCTGTTCAGCCGGTGTGAGCGGATGCAGATAGCGCGCAACCTGGCGATAGTCAGCTGCGATCAGGATCAGTCCCTTGTGCTGCGGGCGCTGCTTGAGCCTGAGCAGCCGCTGTACCGCGCTGCGGTTGTCCGGGTCGCAGCCCAGACCGTAGCAGGATTCGGTGGGATAGGCGATCAGGCCGCCGCGTTTGAGGTGTGCGGCGATGCGGCGAAACGTTGCGCTTTTCCTGAACAATTATTTCCTGCCGGCAATGGCGCGATACCCGATATCGCGGCGCATCTGGCAACCGTCGAAGCGAATGCCGTCGGCGATTTCATAGGCGCGTTTCTGCGCCGCCTTGACCATCGTACCCAGGGCGGTGACGCACAGCACCCGCCCGCCGCTGGTGACCACTTTTCCATCCTGCATCGCGGTTCCGGCATGGAACACATGTGCGTCTTCAAGTTTTTTGGGCAGGCCGGTGATCACATCGCCCTTGCGCGGGGTGTCGGGGTAATTGGCCGCGGCCATCACCACGCCGAGCGCGGTGCGCCTGTCCCATTCCACTTCCACCTGGTTTAGCGTGCCGTTGATCGCATGTTCGACGATGTCGGAGAAATCACTTTTCAGGCGCAGCATGATGGGCTGGGTTTCCGGGTCGCCCATACGGCAGTTGAATTCCAGCACCTTGATGCCGCTGTCAGTTGAGATCATCAGCCCGGCATACAGAAAGCCGGTGAAGATGATCCCTTCCTTTGCCATGCCGCTGACGACAGGCTGGATCACCTCGCGTATCACGCGCGCATGCAGCTCGGGCGTGACGACCGGTGCGGGCGAATAGGCGCCCATGCCGCCGGTGTTGGGGCCATGGTCGCCATCCAGCAGGCGTTTGTGATCCTGGCTGGTCGCCATCGGCAATATGTTCTTGCCGTCCACCATCACGATGAAGCTGGCCTCTTCGCCGCTGAGGAATTCCTCGACCACCACGCGCGCGCCGGCATCGCCAAATTCATTGTCCGCCAGCATCATCTTGATTGCAGATTTGGCTTCCAGTTGAGATTCTGCCACCACCACGCCTTTCCCGGCTGCAAGCCCATCTGCCTTGACCACGATGTGACCATTCTTGTGGTGCTTTTCGACATAAGCAAACGCCTCATCGACATCAGTAAATGTCTGATAAGCAGCAGTTGGAATGTTATGCCGCATCATGAATGCTTTGGCGAAATCCTTGGAGGATTCGAGCTGTGCTGCTGCCTTGGTAGGACCGAAAATCTTCAGCCCGACGGCGCGAAATGCATCCACGATACCTTCTGCCAGCGGTGTTTCCGGGCCGACCAAAGTCATGTGGATGTCCTCGCGCTGCGCGAATGCGATCAATTCCGGGATGGCGGTGATGGCGATATTCGCCACGCCTTCTTCCATTGCAGTGCCCGCATTGCCCGGCGCGACATAGACCTTCTGAACCTTGGCGCCCTGTGCCAGGCGCCAGGCCATCGCGTGTTCGCGGCCGCCGCTTCCTATCACCAGAATTTTCATTAATTCATAAACCTTTCTATCAACGAAGTGCGATTAAGCCGTCGCGAGCGCAGGCAGAACAAGGCGCGAAAGGGCGAGGAAGCGGAGTTTACGGGATGGTAAATGAGCATTCTGAGCCCTTGAGCAACGCAGTTATGCCAAGCGCAGCAGGCTTAATGGCGGAAATGGCGGAAGCCGGTGAACACCATCGCAATCCCATGTTCGTCCGACGCGGCGATCACTTCATCGTCGCGCATCGAGCCGCCGGGCTGGATCACGGCTTTCGCGCCCGCCGCCGCCAGCACATCGATGCCGTCGCGGAACGGGAAGAAGGCATCGGATGACACCACCGAACCCGCCAGGCTCAGCCCGGCGTTCTGCGCCTTGATACTGGCGATGCGCGTGCTGTCGACGCGGCTCATCTGTCCCGCACCGACGCCCAGCGTCTGGCCGTTCTTGCAGAACACGATCGCGTTCGATTTGACGTACTTGGCCACGCGCCACGCGAACAGCAGGTCCCGCAGTTGTTCGCTGGTCGGCTGCGTCCTGCTGACCACCTTGAGTTGCGCCGGCTGCACGTTCAGCGTGTCCGGCGATTGCACCAGCAGTCCGCCGTTGACGCGCTTGAAGTCGAATTGGTTGTGCGCGTTGGACAGCGGCACCGAGAGCACCCGCACGTTCTGCTTTGCCGCGGTGACCTTGAGCGCCGCATCGCTTGCGGAAGGCGCGATAATCAGTTCGACGAACTGGTTGGCGGTGATCTGCGCGGCACTGTCGGCATCCAGTTCGCGGTTGAACGCGATGATGCCGCCGAACGCCGAGGTGGGGTCGGTCGCGTAGGCCAGTTTGTAGGCATTCAACGGTGTGTCGGCAATCGCCACGCCGCACGGGTTGGCATGCTTGACGATCACGCAGGCCGGCTGGTCGAATGTCTTGACCAGTTCCCATGCCGCATCGGCATCGCCGATGTTGTTGTAGGACAGTTCCTTGCCCTGCAGCTGGGTGTAGTCGGCGATGCCGCCCGGTACCGGAATGAGATCGCGGTAGAACGCGGCGTGCTGGTGCGGGTTCTCGCCGTAGCGCATTTCCTGAACCTTGGCAAAGTTGAAATTGATCTGTGCGGGGAACGCGCTCTTCGTGCCGTCCGCATTGATCGCGGTGAGGTAGTTGCTGATCGCGGAATCGTAAGCGGCGGTGTGCGAGAAGGCCTTCTTCGCCAGGTCGAAACGGGTCACATCGCTTACGGAACTGTTGTTGGTCTGCATCTCGGCCAGCACATCCGCATAATCGGCAGGGTCGGTGACGATGGCGACGTGGCCGTGATTCTTCGCCGCCGCGCGCACCATGGTCGGTCCGCCGATGTCGATGTTCTCGATGGCGTCTTCCAGCGTGCAATCCGGTTTGGCGATCGTTGCGGAAAACGGGTACAGGTTTACCACCACCAGATCGATGGTCGGGATGTCGTGTTTCTTCAGTGTGGCGACATGTTCCGGCAGGTCGCGCCGCGCCAGGATGCCGGCATGGACTTTGGGCTGCAGCGTTTTTACCCGCCCGTCCAGCATCTCGGGAAAGCCGGTGTAATCCGCCACCTCGGTGACCGGGATGCCGTTGTCGGCGAGCAGCTTTGCGGTACCGCCGGTGGACAGGATTTTTACGCCGAGCCGGTTCAGCCCCAGGGCGAATTCGAGAACGCCGGACTTGTCCGACACGCTGATGAGTGCTTGCTTGATCGATGCCATGTTGTTTCCAGTGAAATATAAATCAGGTTGGTGCACACGAAACATTTTGTTCCGGCGCCGGTACAGTGGACAGAGCCGTCAGTCGATACCGTGTAGTTGCATTTTCTTGCGCAGGGTGTTGCGGTTGATACCGAGCATTTCCGCCGCGCGCGTCTGGTTGCCGCCGACATGTTCCAGTACCATTTCAAGCAGCGGCTTTTCGACACAGTAGATCACCATGTCGTACATGCCGCAGCAGGGGGCTTCGCCGTCGAGATCCTTGAAATATTCCTTGAGTGACTTGCGCACGTGGCGCGCCATGTCGTTTTCGTTCACTACACAATCAGTCATGCCGCAAGTTCCTCCAGGTATTGCAACTGTGTTCCACGTTGCGATTGTTCCGCAAAAAATTCATCCACGGCCGCCAATTGCGCCGCCGGATCCTCCAGTTGATTCATACGGTGCCGGAAATGCGCCGATCCGGCCAGCCCCTTGGTATACCAGGAGATATGTTTGCGAGCCACGCGTAAACCGGTGTGCTCGCCATAGAAGAGATACAGCTCATGCACATGATCGCGCAACACGCGATGGATCTCGCCGACTTGCGGCGCCGGCAGATGCAAACCGGTGTTGAGAAAGTGTTCGATCTCGCGGAATATCCACGGGCGGCCCTGTGCCGCGCGGCCTATCATCACCGCATCCGCGCCGGTTTGTTCCAGCACGTATTTGACTTTTTCCGGTGAGGTAATGTCGCCGTTGGCGATGATTGGTATGCCCACGCTGGCCTTGACTGCGGCGATGGTGTCGTATTCGGCATCGCCGGTGTAGGCACAGGCGCGGGTGCGCCCATGGATGGCCAGCGCCTGGATGCCGCTGGATTCTGCAATTTTGGCGATGCGGATGGCGTTGCGATTCTGCTTGTCCCAGCCGGTGCGTATCTTCAGCGTGACCGGCACCTTGACTGCGCCGACCACGGCTTCCAGCAGCCGGGCCACCAGCGGTTCATCCTGCAGCAGCGCGGATCCGGCCATCACGTTGCAGATCTTCTTGGCCGGACAGCCCATGTTGATGTCGATGATCTGCGCGCCGTTGTCCACATTGTATTGCGCGGCCTGGGCGAGCATTTCAGGATCGCCGCCGACGATCTGAACCGAAATCGGGTCGACCTCGCCTTCATGGTTGGCGCGCCGTTTGGTCTTTTCCGATCCGTACAGCAGCGAATTTGAAGACACCATCTCGCTTACCGCCATGCCCGCACCCAGGCGCTTGCACAACATGCGGAAAGGGCGATCGGTCACCCCCGCCATCGGCGCGACGATGAGGTTGTTTGCCAGTTGGTAAGGACCGATGCGCATTCTGATTTATTAAAAGCGAATTATTGCGAGGGGGTGGGATTATAAATGAAACTTGGCGGTTGCGACACGGTGGTGTGCAACACTTTGGCGCGGGAGCAACCGCCGCCGCACTTCCCGCAGCGGAAGGGTCGCTGCATGGCAGCGGGGCACCCACCGGCGTACTCCTTGCGGGTGCACCGGATGCTGCGCAACACCGTGTCCGGGCGGCTACCATGCTATTATTCTGTACATGAAATTCGATGTCGTGATCATAGGCGGGGGATTGGTTGGCGCCAGTCTGGCCGCCGCTCTCAAATACAGCGGACTTTCGCTTGCGATTGTTGAAAGTCAGCCCTTGCTCATGCGGGCTGAACCGCCGACTGGTGCCGGGGACTGGGATAGCCGGATTTATGCAATCAGCCCGGGCAGCCGCAGCTTTCTCGAACAATCGGGCGCCTGGCCATTGCTGGATGCCGGACGCATTGCATCGGTCGAAGCGATGCGGGTGTTTGGCGATGCAGGCGCGGAACTGGAATTCAGCGCCTATCAAATGGGCGTGGCGGAACTGGCCTGCATACTGGAAAACCGTGTCCTGCATAACGCGTTGTGGCAGGTGGCCGCCCAACAGGAGAACCTGACCCTGCTACACCCGGCGCGTTGTGCCGCGCTCAAGTTGGGCGCTGATGCCGCCACAATCACACTGGAAGACGGCCGTATCCTGGATGCAAAGCTCGTTGTCGGCGCCGACGGACGGGACTCCTGGGTGCGCAAACAGGCGGGTATCAGCGCGGCGCCGCTGGATTACCGGCAACACGGGGTGGTGGCAAACTTTTCCTGTGAATTACCCCATCGCGGTATCGCGTATCAATGGTTTCAGCCGGACGGGATCCTTGCCTTGCTGCCGCTGCCCGGTAATCGGGTTTCCATGGTGTGGTCGGTCAATCCGGAACAATCGGCGTGCCTGCTTGCCATGCCGCAAGACGAACTATGCGCGGAAGTTGCTGCCGCATCGTGGCACACGCTGGGCGAGCTGAAGCTCGTTTCACCGCCGGCCGCATTTCCCCTGCGTATGCTGGTATTGCCGCACATCAGTGCGCCGCGCGTGGCATTGATCGGCGATGCCGCGCACAATATGCACCCGCTGGCCGGACAGGGAGTGAATACCGGCTTTCGCGATGCGCGCCAACTGGCACGGATACTTCTGGAACGCGGCGCGCAAAACGACTGTGGCGATGCACAATTGCTGCGCCGCTACGCTCGAAAACGCAAGGAAGACATCTACACCATGCAGGCCGCGACATACGGTTTGAAGCACTTGTTCAATAATGATATTCCGCTGTTGCGATCCGTGCGCAATTTCGGGTTGAATTCCGTCAACCGGATCGCCCCGCTGAAAAAAATGCTGATGCAACACGCCTTGAATTAAACTACCCCTGTCACTATAAAAGAGAATACCCGATGAATAATCATTTTGTACCGCGCATGTCGAAGTGGATCGTTTCGCTGCTGTTTATCTTTGCATCCACCGCACACGCGGGGGTAAACGAGATTCGCCAGTCGCTGCAAAGCAAATTTCCCGGCGTAGGCAGTATCGAACACATCGTCAAGACACCCTATGCGGGACTGTATGAAGTTGTCATCGGCGACCAGCTTTTATATACCGACGAGCAGGGAAAATATATTTTCGATGGCAACGTGATTGACGCAAAAACCCGCCGCGATCTGAGCGAGGAGCGGCGCCAGGTGTTATTTGCGATCGATTTCGACAAGTTGCCGCTTGATCTTGCAATCAAGGAAGTAAAGGGTAACGGCAAGCGCAAGCTGGCCATTTTCACGGATCCGAATTGCCCGTATTGCAAACGACTGGATAAGGAATTGACCGGAGTAAGCAATGTAACGCTGTATCTGTTCTTGTACCCGATCTTTCCGGGTTCCCCTGAAATCGTGCGCAATGTGCTGTGTTCCAAGGATCCGGTCAAGGCCTGGAACGACTGGATGCTGAAGGAAATCAGCCCGGCAAAGGCCGTTTGCAACACCCAGACCGATAAAGTCATGGCGCTGGGCCAGAAACTCCATGTCAATGGCACGCCGAACCTGATTTTTGGTAACGGCATACAGGCACCGGGATTTTTGCCGGTACAGGAACTGGAAAAGAACCTGAACGCACCCAAGGTCAAGCAAGACATGTCATGAGTCCCGGCACAGAAACAAATCAAAACTTGCTGGTCAAGTCGCTGGGAGGAGCGCGCGAGGGAGTCATTATTGTCGATGCGCTACACCCCGATTTTCCGATTCGTTATGTTAACGAAAGTTTTGCAAGATTGACCGGCTATAGCTGCGGTGAGCTCACCGGGAAGAATTATCGCCTCTTGCATGGAACGGATACCAAGCAGCCGGAAATAGCCGTAACGATCTCCGCTATCGCCAAAGGCGAGAGTTGCATTGTCACGTTACGCAATTACCGCAAGGATGGATCAATGTTCCGCGGCGAATTCAGCATGGTCCCGTTGCGAAATGCGCAAGGCATGCCGACCCAATTCATCGGTATCCTGAGGGATTTGACAGGCAGGGAACGGGCAGAAAGCCTGGGAGAAACTCCCGCTTCCAAAGATACGTTGGTCGGCATCGGCGACCGCGACCAGTTTGACCAGCGATTTTCCGACCTGCTGAATGTTTCACAGCATATCCGCAGCGGGATATCGGTGCTGATGATCGAACTTGATCATTTCAAACTGTTCAACGAACGATACGGGGAGTCGGCGGGAAATGAATGTTTGCACATGGTGGCAAGCTGCATTGCAAAATCGTTCATCCGCGCGTCGGATTGCGTTGCGCGTTATGGCAGTGAGGAATTTTCAGTGGTGTCATTTTTCCCCGGTATAGACGCCTTGCGCCTGTATGCTCAGAGAATGTGCGAACGCGTGCGCGCGCTGAATATTCCGCACGGCGACTCACCGCATGGCGTGGTCACGATCAGTATCGGCGGCGTTTACCGTGTGCCGAACCGGAATACTACCGAAGATATGCTCATCCAGCTGGCTAGCCAGGAATTGCTTGCCGCCAAGCACAACGGCCGTGACCGGGTCCATATCACCGGATAGCGGTTTGTCTTAAAGCCGGTTTTTGCAAAGGTGGAACGCAATGGCAGGATTGTTGGGGGACTTTACGGACAGTTAAACAATTAAGGAGCAGCGATGATCGATCTTTACTATTGGCCCACGCCTAACGGCCACAAAATTACCATGTTTCTGGAAGAGTCCGGGCTCGAATACCGGATCATTCCGGTTAACATCGGCGCAGGTGATCAGTTCAGGCCCGAATTTCTCAAGATCAGCCCCAACAACAAAATGCCCGCTATTGTCGATCACACCCCATCGGATGGTGGCGATATCCTGTCGGTATTCGAGTCGGGTGCAATTCTTGTCTATCTGGCCGAGAAAACCGGGAAGCTTTTGCCCGGCGATCTGCGAGGCCGCAACACCGTACTGGAATGGCTGTGTTGGCAGGTTGGCGGCCTCGGTCCGATGGCCGGACAGAATCATCACTTCTCCGGCTATGCTCCCGTGAAGATTCCCTACGCGATCGACCGTTATGTGAACGAGACCAACCGCTTGTATGGCGTACTCGATCGCAGGCTTGCTGGACGGGAATTTATATCGGGCGACGCTTACACGATTGCGGATATTGCGTCCTATCCATGGATCGTATCCTGGAAGATTCAGCAGCAGAATCTTGACGACTTTCCAAACGTTAAACGATGGTTCGAGGCAATCGGCAAGCGACCAGCCACGATCAGCGCATATGCAAAAGCACAGCCGTATTCCAAGCAACCCGCAATGACCGATGAAAGCAAGAAGATCCTTTTTGGACAGACGAACGCAAGTGTCCGGGCAAAAGCTGGTCCAACCGATGCCGCATAACCGGTATATCCGTTCGGCAAAGCGAGGTAGAAATTCAGGGTTGTTCGGGTATGTACCCGCCCGGTTTGCAGGGCGAAAATATCGCAACATGCTTGCCACTATTGTCAGGAACAGCCATTCAGAATAACAGCATAATGCCGGCACTTTGGCGCTAAGCACAGATGAAGTTTTCCTTGGGAAATTAAAATTTCTGAATCGCTTGTTGCACCTTTCACCGATTAAAAAAGCCGGCTTATCGCCGGCTTAAATTATTCTGGATTTTGAAAACCTATTTTTATTTATAAACCTCCACCCGTATAAGCGGCCCACAAGCCAATAACTAATGGCATAGCCGCAATAATAGCCACGGTAATCACCAGCATCGCGCCCTTTACGTCATCGGACCTGTTATCTGAAATGTCATTGCTCATTGTTATTCTCCTCGGAGGAAAAAATCGTTATCCCAACGATCAGGGTTCATACCAAACAACATGATTCAGTTTCAAAACTGCCAGAATTTTCAACTTACCAACTGATTGGTTTTTCCGGCAAATAAAACGATGAAACTGACTACTGTCAACATCAAAACGACAAAAATAAAAGGAAAATGCTTGATGAAACGCACAGAAACACCTCTCTTGTTATTTAAGGGCAGCCAAAAATACGCTCGACCAGAGATGGATACGTAACATGGCTGTCGTGGGAGAATTTAGGTTAAATAGCCACAATCGTCAAGTGGTTAAATAACCGTAGTATTAAAATGGATAAATGCCAAAAAATATCAAACAGTTATATAGTTGGCGGTCAGCGGGTTAGTCGTGTGTCTGCAGCAGAGCGCTGTGGCAATAGATAAAAATCAGGCCGGCCGCCGGCCGTATATTGATCAGATTACATTCATTCGTTTGCCGGGAATATTCAGGGAATCCCAATGAAAACCTCCTGAGCGGTTGGCTTTAGGGGAATTGAACGTCTCGGCCGGGTGGAGGGTGTCTGTTACATTTGTTCAATGCTTCCCCGATAAGCGGAGTCACGCACAGGGCTGTAAAGTTGGGCAGGTTTGCCGTGGAAAAGTGGACTCTAGGGGCTGAGCGGCGGTTCCGCCCCCTTGGGAAACAGCACCCACATCTGACCGGCCTGCTTCATGCGTCCCGCCTGTGCGCCAGCCTGGTCGCCAAAACCCCAGAAAAAATCGCCGCGCACCGCGCCCTTGATCGCCCCGCCGGTATCCTGAGCCAGCATCAGGCGATTCAGCGGTTGGGTGGTATTCGGGTAAGTGGTGGAAATAAACACCGGCGCGCCCAGCGGGATGGTGTGCGGATCCACAGCGAGGCTGTACTGGTCGGTCAGCGGCACACCCAAAGCGCCGAGCGGGGCTGGCAGGTCATTGGGCAATACGCGAAAGAACACGTAGCTGGAATTCTGTTCAAGCAGGCTGTCCAGCTGGTCGGGGTGCTGTTCCGCCCAATCCTTGATGCCCTGCATGGAAGCATCTTCGAGTTTGATTCCGCCCATTTCGACCAGTTTCTTGCCGATGGAGGTGTAGGGATAGCCGTTCTGATCGGCATAGCCGACTTTCACGATGCTGCCGTCAGGCAATTCGATACGGCCCGAACCCTGTATCTGCAGGAAGAACAGATCGACCGCGTTGTCCACCCAGAATAGCTCGTGCCCGTGCAACGGAGCCTTGCCGCTGTCGATCTGGCTGCGGTTGTAATAGGGCACGACGCGGTTGCCCTGCAGGCGCCCGCGCAGGCGCAAGTCCTTCAATTGCGGGTACGCATCACCCAGATCGATGGTCAGTAAATCATCCGGCACACCGTACAACGGATAACGGAAACGTGCGGTTTTGACCCGGCTGCCATACAGTTTTGGTTCATAGTAGCCGGTGATCAACCCCTCTGTGGAACCATCCGGGTTGTACACCTGGTAGGGCGTAAAATCCTCTTCAAAAAATGCATGCAGGGCAGTGTTGTCCGGTTGCGTCATCTGGTCGGCTTGGGTGCATACGCTTTGCCAGCCCGGCTTGTTCTTCAGTGCAGTACAGCTTTGCCAGAAGGCGGCCCATGCGGGTTGCAGATTAACCGTTTGCCAGTCCGGCAGCATCTCCCACTTGCTTACCGCAAACGGCTGGTAAGGCTGAACGGGGGGCGGCAAGGTGGGCGGCTTGGCGGTAGTGCAGGCGGCAAGAAATATCAGCAGCAACAGCACGGCATTAGGCCGCGTGCAGAAAATTGAACTAATGCAGGACACGCGGAACGCTCAAAACGAATTGCGGAATCTCGACTTCGAACTGCGTGCCATCGTCGGTCTGCATCTGATAGCTGCCGCGCATCGTTCCCACCTGAGTGGTCAGCACGGTGCCACTGGTGTATTCGAAACTCTGGCTTGGCTTAAGCAAGGGCTGCTCGCCTACCACGCCCTGTCCGCGAACTTCCTGAACATGGTTGTTGGCGTCGGTGATGATCCAGTGGCGGCTGATCAGTTTTGCTGAAGCATGGCCGAGGTTGGTAATGGTGATGGTGTATGAAAACACGAAACGGTTTCCCGTTTCATCGGATTGATCCGGCAGGTAATTCACCTGTGTCTGAATGACGATGCCATGCTGATTGATATCTTCCATGCGCGGCATTTGAACCGATTTTCGCTTGTGTCGCAAGGGCTTCGCGGTGTTTTTATGCTAATCTTCGCAGCTAATTTACAGCAAAGCCAAATCATGAATGGATATTTGAAACGCATCCTTAACGCAAAGGTTTATGACGTTGCGGTTGAGACGCCGCTTGAGGTGGCACCCAATCTGTCCGCGCGCATCGGCAATACCGTCTTGCTGAAACGCGAGGATATGCAGCCGGTATTCTCCTTCAAGCTGCGCGGAGCGTACAACAAGATGGCGCAACTCACGCAGGAGCAACTCAAGCGCGGTGTGATTACCGCTTCGGCGGGGAATCACGCGCAGGGCGTGGCGCTCAGCGCGCAGAAGCTCGGCTGCAATGCGGTCATCGTGGTGCCGACCACGACGCCGCAAATCAAGATTCAGGCGATTGCCAGCCGTGGCGCGAAAGTGGTGTTGCACGGCGATTCGTATTCCGATGCTTACCAGCATGCGCTGGAACTGGAACAACAAAGCAAGATGACCTTCGTGCACCCCTATGACGACCCGGACGTGATCGCCGGGCAGGGCACCATCGCGATGGAAATCCTGCGCCAGCATACCCAGGCTATCCACGCGATCTTTGTTCCGATCGGCGGCGGCGGACTGATCTCGGGCGTGGCGGCCTATGTCAAAAATTTGCGCCCGGAGATCAAGATCATCGGTGTTCAGCCGGTGGATTCCGATGCGATGTATCGTTCGGTAAAGACCAGACGGCGCGTCATCCTCGATCATGTCGGGCTGTTCGCAGACGGCGTCGCGGTCAAGCAGGTCGGCACCGAAACCTTCCGGCTGTGCCGCAAGCTGGTCGACGAAATCATCCTGGTGGATACCGACACCGCCTGCGCCGCACTCAAGGATGTGTTCGAAGACACCCGCTCAATCCTGGAACCGGCGGGCGCGCTTTCCATCGCCGGAGCCAAGCTGTATGCCGCGCGCGAAAATCTGAAAGGTGAAACGCTGGTCGCCATCGCCTCCGGTGCAAACATGAATTTCGACCGTTTGCGTTTTGTTGCGGAGCGCGCCGAGATCGGTGAGAGGCGCGAAGCGATATTGGCCGTCACGATACCCGAGACGCCGGGCAGCTTCCGAAAATTCTGCTCGCTGCTCGGCAAGCGCAGCATCACCGAATTCAATTACCGCTATGCCGATTCCAGGCAGGCGCATGTGTTCGTCGGTATCCAGGTGCGCAACCAGATGGAAACCAGCGAACTGGTGGACAAACTGCAGCGCAACAAACTCAACACGCTGGACTTGAGCGACAACGAAATGGCCAAGCTGCATCTGCGCCATCTGGTCGGCGGGCATGCGCCGGAAGCCAGGGACGAGATATTGTTCCGCTTCGAATTCCCCGAACGCCCCGGCGCGCTCATGCTGTTCCTGAACAGCATGAGCAGCAACTGGAACATCAGTCTGTTCCACTACCGCAACCACGGCGCGGATTACGGTCGCGTGCTGGTCGGTATGCAAGTGCCGCATCACGACAAAAAGGCGCTCAAGATCTTTCTGGACACGCTCGGCTATCGCTACTGGGACGAGAGCGCGAATCCGGCGTACCGGCTGTTCCTGGGTTAAACGACCATGCCGGCTTCGCCGCCCATGACCAAACCCGGCATTCGCAAGTACATGCTTGCCCTGCGCGAGCAGCTTCCCGCGGCCATGCGCGCCTCCCACAGCGCAGCAATCACCGAGCGTCTATTGCAGCTGAACGAGTACCGGCAAGCCGACACCGTGCTTGGCTACATGAATTTCGGCGCAGAGTTCGCCAGTGAGTTCTGGGTCCGGCAGGTATTGGCGGAGGGCAAAAAACTGGCCCTGCCCCGGGTGAACCACCATACCAACCAGCTTGACCTGTATCTGGTGGATGATCCCGGGGACCAGTTGGCGGCCGGATTGTGGGGAATACGCGAGCCGATTGTCGAACGCTGCGAGCAGCTTGTCAGGCTAAATGAGGTAGAATTCGCCCTGCTGCCCGGGGTGGCATTTACCCGGGATGGCGCCCGGCTAGGGTATGGCCGCGGTTTTTATGACAAACTTCTGGCTCGCATGCCTATCCGGCCCGCATTGGCGGCAGCAGCCTTTGAGCTGCAAATCGTAGAACAAATCCCGCAGGAACCGACGGATGTCAAAGTCGAGTGGATCATCACCGAACGGGAAACGATTGCTTGTTCGAAAAATGGGAAACCCTAAAATTACGTTGTAACAAGAGAGAGAACGGAACGATGGCTTCATTACCTGATTACGATCCGCAAGAAACCCAGGAGTGGCTGGACGCCCTCGAGTCGGTGCTGGAAAACGAAGGCGCGGAACGCGCCCAATTTCTGCTCGGGCAGCTAATCGATAAAGCGCGCCAGTCTGGCGCAGGTATGCCGTTCAGCGCGGTTACGCCGTATTGCAATACCATCGCGGTGGCCGACGAGCAACGCTCCACCGGCAACCAGGACCTGGAACACCGCATTCGCGCGTGGACCCGCTGGAACGCGATGGTTCTGGTCCTGAATGCCAACCGCGACTCGTCCGAGCTGGGCGGGCATATCGCCAGCTTTGCGTCCGCAGCCACCCTGTACGATGTGGCATTCAATCATTTCTTCCACGGCAAGACCGACGATCACGGCGGTGACCTGGTGTATTTCCAGGGACATTCGTCGCCCGGCGTCTACGCCCGCGCATTTCTCGAGGGACGCATCAGCGAGGAACAGATGTACAAGTTCCGCCAGGAATCCGAAGGCGGCGGCCTGTCTTCGTATCCCCATCCGTGGCTGATGCCGGACTTCTGGCAGTTCCCCACGGTGTCCATGGGCCTCGGCCCGCTGATGGCGATCTACCAGGCGCGCTTCATGCGCTATCTGGAGCATCGCGGCATGGTCAAGACAGCCGGACGCAAGGTGTGGGCCTACCTTGGTGACGGTGAGACCGATGAGCCGGAATCGCTGGGCGCGGTCTCGATGGCCGGGCGCGAGAAGCTCGACAACCTGATTTTCGTGGTCAACTGCAATCTGCAGCGCCTCGACGGTCCGGTGCGCGGCAATGGCAAGATTATCCAGGAGCTGGAAGGGGTGTTCCGCGGCGCGGGCTGGAACGTGATCAAGGTGGTGTGGGGCAGGCAGTGGGATCGCCTGTTGGCAAAGGACAAGAACGGCCTGCTGCAAAAACGCATGCAGGAAGCGGTGGACGGCGATTACCAGACCTACAAGTCCAAGGACGGCGCCTATGTACGCGAGCACTTTTTCGGCAAATATCCGGAATTGCTCGAGATGGTCGCCGACATGTCCGATGACGAGATCTGGCGTTTGAACCGCGGCGGCCACGATCCGTTCAAAATGTACGCCGCTTATGCGGCGGCCGTCAAACACACCGGGCAGCCGACCGTGATCCTGGCCAAGACCGTGAAGGGCTACGGCATGGGCGAAGCGGGGGAAGGCCAGAACATTACCCACCAGCAGAAGAAAATGGCCGGTGAAGTGCTGCTCAAATTCCGCGACCGTTTCAACATTCCGCTGACTGATGAGCAGGTCGCCAGCCTGAATTTCTATCGCCCGCCCGAGGATAGCCTGGAGATGAAATACCTCAGGGAGCGCGGCCGTGAGATGGGCGTGGTGCCGCAACGCACGCCGGTGAAGGAGCCGCTGCAGATACCGGGCCTGGAGGCTTTCGATGTATTGCTGAAAGGTACCGAAGAACGCGAGATTTCGACCACCATGGCGTTTGTGCGCATGCTCGGCATTCTGGTCAAGGACAAGAATATCGGCAAGCAGGTCGTGCCTATCGTGCCGGATGAGTCGCGCACTTTCGGCATGGAAGGCATGTTCCGCCAGCTCGGCATATTCTCGCAAGTCGGCCAGCTTTATACCCCCCAGGATTCCGAGCAATTGATGTTTTACAAGGAAGACCAGAACGGCCAGATTTTGCAGGAAGGCATCAATGAAGCCGGCGCAATGTCGTCATGGCTAGCCGCCGCCACCTCGTATGCGAACCACGGCAAGGCGATGCTGCCGTTCTATATTTATTATTCGATGTTCGGTTTCCAGCGCGTCGGCGATCTGGCCTGGGCGGCAGGCGACCTGCGCGCGCGCGGTTTTTTGCTGGGCGGAACCGCGGGCCGTACCACGCTGAACGGCGAAGGCCTGCAGCACGAGGACGGGCACAGTCATCTGATGTCCGCAACCATTCCGAATTGCGTGTCCTACGACCCGACCTTCGCCTATGAACTCGCGGTGATCATTCACCACGGCATGCACCGCATGTATGTCGAACAGCAGGACGTGTTCTATTACCTCACCGTGATGAACGAAAACTACGCCCATCCGGCCATGCCGAAAGGTGCGGAAGCCGGCATCATCAAGGGCATGTACCTGTTTAAGGGGCAGGAGACAAAGGGCAAGGGGAAAGTGGAGCAACCGACCGTTCAGTTGATGGGCAGTGGCACGATCCTGCGCGAGGTCATCGCGGCGGCGGAGTTGCTGGAGAAAGATTTCGGCGTGGCATCGGACATCTGGAGCGTGACCAGTTTCACCGAATTGCGCCGCGACGGAATGGATTGCGAGCGCTGGAACATGCTGCATCCGGAAAGCAAAGCTCGGGTCAGCCATGTCGAACAGTGCCTGGCCGGACGAAGCGGCCCGGTGATCGCCGCGACCGATTACATGCGCTCGTTCGCCGACCAGATTCGCGGTTTCCTGCCCGGACATTTCAAGGTGCTGGGTACGGACGGTTTCGGTCGTTCCGACACGCGCAAGAAATTGCGCAAGTTCTTTGAGGTTGACCGTCACTACATTGCAGTTGCGGCACTCAAGGCATTGGCCGATGAAGGCACGATCAAGGCCGGCGTAGTCAGCAAGGCGATCAAGCTTTATAAAATCAATCCGGATAAACCCAACCCGACGACTGTTTAAGGCTGGGAGGAGACACACTGTGGCGGAAATGAAGAAAGTATTGGTGCCGGATATCGGCGACTACAAGGATGTGAGCATCATCGAGGTGATGGTGAAAGCCGGCGACACAATCAGTGCCGAAGACAATCTGGTGACGCTGGAAACCGACAAGGCGGCGATGGATGTACCGTCGCCTTATACCGGCGTAATCAGGGAAATGAAGGTCAAGGTCGGCGACAAGGTGTCGCAGGGCTCGCTGATTTTGATGATGGAAAGCAGCGCCGCGGCGGATGCTGCGCCGGCCGACAAGCCGGCAACTGCAACGGCTCCGTCCGCACCTGCCGCAGCATCGGCGCCAGCCTCGGTTGCGGCAAAGCCTGCAGCAGCTCCGCTGACCACACAAGCGCCACAAGCCGCGGTGACGAATGTGCCGGCGGCACCCGCAAGGGGCACGCCGGCGGGTGCCCCGCTGTTACACAGGGACCCTTCCGCAGGCAAAGCGCACGCCAGCCCGGCCATACGCAAATTCGCGCGCGAACTCGGTGTACCGGTTGACCAAGTCAAAGGCAGCGGCGAGAAGGGCCGCGTGACCAGGGACGACGTGCAGCAGTTCGTCAAGACCGCGCTCGCGCAACCGCGCGGCGCCGCAGGCGGCAACGGTCTGCAGGTGCTGCCCTCACCGGTGGTGGATTTTGCCAAATTCGGCGGGATCGAGATCAGGCCGCTGTCGCGTATCAAGAAGATATCCGGCGCGAATCTGCATCGAAACTGGGTGACCATCCCGCACATCACGCAATTCGACGAGGCCGACATAACCGAAATGGAAGCCTTCCGCAAGGAGCTCGGGGCGGAATACGCGAAACAGAATATCAAAATCACACCGTTGGCATTCCTGATCAAGGCCGCGGCGGTCGCACTGCAAAAATACCCCGATTTCAACGCCTCGCTGGACGCCAGCGGGGAAAATCTGGTGCTCAAACAATATTGCCATATCGGTGTGGCGGTGGACACGCCGGACGGATTGATGGTGCCGGTGCTGCGCGATGTGGACAAAAAAGGCATTGTGCAACTGGCCAGGGAGTTGGGCGAAATCAGCGCAAGAGCGCGCGAGAAAAAAATTACCGCGGCCGAAATGCAGGGCGGCTGCTTTTCGATATCGAGCCTTGGCGGTATTGGCGGAACGGCTTTCACCCCCATCATCAATGCGCCGGAAGTGGCGATACTCGGGGTGTCCAGGTCCATCATCAAGCCGATGCACCAGGATGACACTTTCGTGGCGCGGCTGATGTTGCCGTTGTCGCTGTCATATGATCATCGCGTGATCGACGGAGCCGCCGCGGCGCGCTTTATCGTGTTCCTCTCGAAAGTGCTGGCGGATACGCGCCGGCTGGCTTTGTAATTCCAGCGTTGCAGAAACGGGCCCTCCAATCAGTGAACAACAAGGCAATCGGCATATTGGGCGGGACGTTCGACCCGATACATTACGGGCACTTGCGACTTGCCGAAGAGATGCTGGAACTGGCCAATCTGAGCCAGATACGTTTCGTCCCCGCCGGCACGCCGCCGCATCGCGATGAGCCGCAGGTATCCGCGCCGCATCGCAGCGCGATGGTGCGGCTGGCAATCGCCGACCAGCCGGCGTTTGTGCTGGATGCGCGCGAAGTCGAGCGAACCGGCAAGTGCTACACGGTGGATACCCTGCGCGAACTGCGTGCGGAGCTGGGCGCGATACAACCGCTGTGTTTGCTGATGGGCGGAGACGCATTTTTGCAACTTGACACCTGGCATGAATGGGAAGGATTGTTCGGGCTGGCGCACATCGTGGTGGGCTACCGCCCGGGCTTTACACTGGAGGAACGTATTCATACGGCCGCGCCGGAATTGCAATCGCATTATCAACAACGTTTGTGCGCTGCGCAGGTATTATCACAGAAACCGGCGGGCGGTATTGCCGAACTGGCCATCCCGAAACTGGAAATTTCCGCCACGCTGATACGCAGCCGCGTGGCGGAAAATCGCAGCATACGTTATCTGCTACCCAACGCGGTGGCCGATTATATTCATCAACATCAATTATACAAGCATGCTAAATACTGAAGAAAAAACCAAGGCAGTCGTCGCCGCGCTTGAAGACGTCAAAGCACAAAACATCACCGTGATCGACACCAGCAAACTCAGCTCGATGTTCGAGTGCATGATCATCGCCAGCGCCAACTCCACCCGCCAGACAAAGGCGCTTGCCGACAATGTGGTGGTCAAGCTCAAGGAGCTCGGCGAAACAGTTTATGGGCGCGAGGGTGAACAGAGCGGTGAGTGGATACTGGTGGACCTGGGCGAAGTGCTGGTTCACGTGATGCAGCCCGCCATCCGCGATTACTACAACCTCGAGGAATTGTGGAGCAAGGCGCAGGCGGCCAGACCCAAGTTGGCGCAGCCCCCCAAATAATCCCCGTTCATGAACGAAAATTACCAATTCGTATCCACGGAGTACACGGTAGCAAAGCAAGGTTTGTTTTTATTGTGTGTATTCCTCGGTTGAGAGGTTCATAAAATGAAGCTGATCATCGTATCCGTCGGCCACAAAATGCCGGACTGGATCGCGACGGGCTTCATTGAATACACCAAGCGCATGCCGCGCGAGGCGCAGATTTCGCTGCTGGAAATCAAGCCCGAACCCCGCACCACCGGCAAGACCACGGCACAGATCATGGAGGCCGAAGCGCAGCGCATCCTCGCCATCCTGCCGCAAAACTGCCGGCGCATCGCATTGGATGAACGCGGCACACAGCCAACCACCAGACAGCTTGCTGCACAGATGCAGGACTGGATGCGCGAAGGGGGCGATGTTGCATTCATCATCGGCGGGGCGGACGGTTTGCATGAATCGGTCAAACAGGCCGCACAGCAGTTGCTGGCGCTGTCAGCGCTCACGCTGCCGCATGCTTTTGTGCGTGTATTGCTGGCCGAGCAGTTGTACCGGGCGCACAGCTTGATGCACAATCACCCCTATCACCGGGAATAGGGAATCGTCATGCGCATCATCCAGCCACGCATTTACCTCGCCTCGCAGAGTCCGCGCCGGCGCGAATTGCTCAAGCAAATCGGCATCAACTTCGAGATGTTGCTGTTGCGCTCCGATCCGCGCCGCAACCTGGAGGTGGATGAGACTCCCCATGCCGGTGAACTACCGGAGAGCTATGTCAGACGGGTCGCCCGGGCCAAGGCAGAAGCAGGCTATGCCGCACTCAGGTTTCGCAACCTTCCGCCGTTCCCGGTCCTGGCTGCCGATACCACGGTCACGCTGGACAACAGGATCTTCGGCAAGCCGGACAGCGCAGAGCATGCGGTTGACATGCTGCGCCAGCTTTCCGGAACAGAGCACCGGGTGCTGAGCGCGGTTGCAATCGCTTTGGGCGAGCATGTCGAAGTCGCGCTTTCCACTTCCACGGTGCGCTTCACCACACTCAGCGAGGAGCGCATCCGCCGCTATTTGCTCACCCGCGAATACGCTGACAAGGCCGGAGGCTATGGCATACAGGGGCAGGCCGGCGCATTCGTCGAACATCTTTCAGGCAGCTATTCCGGGGTGATGGGTCTGCCGCTGTTCGAAACGGTCCAATTGCTGCAACGCTTTGATTACCCCACGCCATGAGTGAAGAGATACTGATCAACGTTACTCCTCAGGAAACCCGCGTTGCGGTGATGCAGCTCGGCGTGGTGCAGGACCTGCACATCGAGCGCGGCAGCAGCCGCGGCATCGTCAGCAACGTTTACCTCGGCAAGGTCAAGCGCGTGCTGCCCGGGATGCAATCGGCCTTCATTGATATCGGCCTGGAGCGCTCGGCATTTTTGCATGTGGCGGATATCTGGGAAAACAGTCACAACATCGAAACAGCCAAACCGATCGAGAAAGTGCTGTATGAAGGACAGACCCTGCTGGTGCAGGTCATCAAGGAGCCGATCGGGACCAAGGGCGCGCGGCTGTCCACCCAGCTCAGCATCGCCGGGCGATTGCTGGTGTATCTGCCCCAGGAAACGCATATCGGCGTATCGCAACGCATTGAAACCGCGGAGCAACGGGATGCCTTGCGTGCCAGCCTGCAAGCCGCGCTGCCGCCCGAACATCAGGGTGGTTACATCATACGCACCGTGGCGGAAGCCACGGCAGAACCGGACTTTGCCGCCGACATCGCCTACCTGGACAAGCTGTGGAGCAGTTTGCAAACCATTGCGAAAACCGCCAGTGCGCCGCAACTGCTTTACCAGGAACTCGACATCAGCCTGCGCGTGCTGCGTGATTTTGTCAGTCACGATACCGTGCGCATCCTGGTCGATTCGCGCAGCACTTACCAAAGAATGCTGGAATTCGCGCAAGCCTACAATACGATTGCGAGCGACAAACTCGAGCACTATGCCGGCTCGCGGCCGCTGTTCGATCTGCACGGTGTGGAAGAGGAGATCGAGCACGCCCTGTCCAAACGCGTCGACCTCAAATCCGGCGGCTATCTGGTCATCGACCAGACCGAGGCCATGACCACCGTAGACGTGAATACCGGCGGTTATGTCGGGTTGCGCAGTTTTGACGACACTATTTTCAAGACCAATCTGGAGGCTACGCAGGTCATCGCGCGGCAACTGCGCTTGCGCAACCTGGGCGGCATCATCATCTGCGATTTCATCGACATGGATAGCCAGGAACATCGCGTTGCCGTGCTGGAAGAATTCAAAAAAGCCCTGGCCCGCGACCACACGCGAATTACGGTAAGTGAATTTTCATCACTGGGGTTGGTGGAGATGACCCGCAAGCGCACCCGCGAGAGTCTGGCGCATGTGATGTGCGAACCGTGCCCGACCTGTCAGGGACGGGGTGAAGTGAAAACCGCGCAGACCGTATGCTACGAGATTTTGCGCGAGATTCTTCGTGAAGCCAGGCAGTTCAATGCGCGCGAATACCGGATTCTGGGCTCGCAGCAAGTGGTCGATTTGTTTCTGGAAGAGGAATCGCAGGCCCTTGCAATGCTTTCCGATTTTATTGCCAAGCCGATCTCGATGCAGGTCGAAACAATGTACAGCCAGGAACAATACGACGTGATTCTGATGTAAGGAGCAGTGGCATGCCGCACAGTTCAAATATGACAGATATGACCAAGAAAGCCCTGCTGCTGTTGATGTTCGCCCTGCCCGTGGCAATCAGCGGGTGCGGCAATTCCGTTCCGCCGCAGCAGGCTGTGGATGACATGTCCCGGTTGTGTCCGGCTATTGTGGGGACAGGCCTAACAAAGCAATGCACCGTCAGTAGCAGCGATCAGACAATTCACATCACAATCGATAGCTTTGACGATAATGCGGCCAGGAATGCTTGTGCCGATGTGGAAAACAGGGTGGCAAAACAAACTGCCCATATGTCAGCACAATGGATGCTGCAGGTATATTCCCCGTATCGAAGCGACAAAGCATTGGCTACCTGCCCGCTGCACTAACGACCAGCCACGTTGGATTACGGTCTGATCCTGGCCGGAATGGTGAAGCAAATTGCCGCATGACTTCAGGAAATTTCCTGGTCCTCGTCGGACGGCATGGTCGTGAGTGCCAGCTCAAGGTTCGAGGCAAGGTTGCCGGCATATTTTGCCGCCTCGAACAAATGGAGTGATTCGTAGTGTTTGGCTTTCAGCCGAAAATTATCGATATCTTCCGACAGCATCTTTCTGGTTTCGTCTTTGGTCATCTTGCTGCTCCTGGTTGGGTTGATAACATGGAAAGTATTTCCATTTATTTTGTTGCGTGAAACTTGATATTTGAATCATGCCGAAAATTGTCTGTCGACTTTCCTGCCGGGGAAATGGTCACTTTTTATCGCGTAATATCTCTTCCACATCTTCAACTTTGTCATAGAGCAGGTTGATTCTGCGTGCCAGTCCCTGAATTTCAGAATGCGCCCTCCGGTTCACCTCAAAGTCCAGTTCATTCCGAAGACGGTCCTTCTTGTCCTGGCGATTCTGGCTCATCATGATCACCGGGGCCTGTATCGCCGCAAGCATCGACAAGAACAGGTTGAGCAGAATGAACGGGTATGGATCCCATGCATTGCCCTTCAATTCGACGTTGATGAACGTATATGAAAGGAGCACCAATCCGAAAATGATGATGAAGTTCCAGGAGCCGCCAAATGAGGCAACCACATCGGCAATTCGTTCCCCCAGAGTCTGGGATTCTTCAAATACTTCGTTCGGGTTGCGCGCAGACCGTAGTCGGACCAGTTTTTCCGCGGCATGGAACTGTTTGCCCATGACTTTCATGATATCCAGCCCGGCGTCCGGCTTGTTGCGAAGCAGCACGGTGATGTCATTGAGATCCAGTTCAATACAAAGTGATTCCTCCACAGCCGTGGCATCGGTCTGGTGGGGCGTCTGGGCCAGCATGGATGCGAATCCGAACATATCCCCCTTGATCGGTTCGTCCAACAATACGATCTGGTTGTCCTCGTCGATGGTCGAAACACGGACCGCCCCGGACACCATGATGTATGCGCGGTTGCTTGGATCGCCTGTTTTGTATATTCGTTGACGCGGAGCAAATTTGCAGAGTTCAACCTGGCTGGCGAGCACGGACAATTCCTCCTTGTCGAGCAAGGAGAATAGCGGCACGTCCTCAATAACCTCCGGACTACAGGGCATGGGCCACCGGACGATTTCCTGAGCTGTTTGTCATGGCGTGCATAATTCGTGTCAAATCACCGTTGTATTCTTGCCGGGGCGACCAAGTTAACGGGATACGGCTTGCGACCTTTGCCGACGTTCACTTTTCGTCCCGGATGTCGACCACGTGTATCACTTCGCCCTCGATCACTTCACCCCTGATCACATCATCCCCGGCCCTCTCCTGTTCCATCGCGACGTTGTGGGGCGGATAGTTGCGCATTTGTTTGCGCAACGCGCGGGTCTTCCACCAGAGATAGGCCCAGCCAAGCATGCCGGCGACTATAATCACCGAGAACACCACCACCGAGAACATCAATGCCAGGCCGAACACGGCTACGGTTGCGGCAACAGCGGCCAGATTGCGCAGCGCATTGGGCAGGGTGGCAGAGGTATGAGGGAGATATTTCATCGGTTCATGTTCCGTAAGGATGATGCCATTGCCTGAAAGCCGCTTTCAATTGGGCAGCAGAGTTGTTTGTGCAATATTGTTCGCGTAGTGCAGGATTGGGCATGCCTGTGCAGGGTTAAGTTCACCATCCATGATTCTCACGCTTGCCGTGTAATGATACAACGTAACATACATGGGGTTCCATGTGTGGCCGGCACCGGGGAGGTGAAAGTTTTATGCACGGCCCCTCCTTTTTTCGCCGATCTTTGCAAGAAATTTCTCCTTGTCGACCACGAATCGTTCATGCCGTCCTCTGGAGATCAGGTCCACCCCGTCATGGGCCTCCACATTAAAAATCAGCCTTCTTCCCTCGACCGCAGTCAATTCGACGGCTACGGTTACCTCCAGTCCGGGCGGTGTCGCAGCTTCATGGCTTACATCAATGCGGGTACCAAGCGTCTGTTCCTGCGGCCAGTCAAGATGGGGGTTGATTGCCCTGATGCAGGCCCATTCGAGCAGACCGACCAGAAAGCCGGTGGCCAGAACCTCCGGCATCAACGCAAACTCTTCCGATTCCGGATAGAGCGCGGGGACCGTTTTCGACTGCGGTATGACGAACTTGTGCTCGTATTTGATACCCGGTTTTAAAGTTTCTTTCATTCGATACCTCCGATATGCCCGAGTGAATCAGTTGTCCGGCAACAGGCTTTCCGGTTCGACTTTGCTGCCGGTAACCGCCACCACCTTGTGACGCGATTGTCCGCCCTGTTTAAGTTCGGTGTTGCGCAGCGGAACGGCAAACAGATCGGCGATGAATTTCAACAGTGCCTCGTTGGCGCGGCCCTCGATGGGCGGCGCAGCCAGCCTGATCTTGAGGGCTTCGCCGTGCAAACCCGCGATTTCGCTGCGTTTCGCACCCGGTTGCACATGCAGCGTGAGCGAGAGGATTTCTCCATTGCGGCGATACCAGTGTTGACCGGGCACCATTTACAACAATCGCGCCGCCAGGCTTTCCAGCATCACGATAGGCACCAGCAGGATGATCTGGCAGATCACCAATAGCAACAACGGCGATAAATCAATGTTGCCGACCAGCGGTAAGATTTTTTGCAGCGGGCGCAGGAAGCGATAAGTGATCGCCGTCAGCAGGGGAGCCAGCGGTGTAAAGGGGTTGACCCAGGACAGGATCGCCTGTGCCACCAACGCGCTCATCAAAAGGTAGATGCTGATCTTGAACAGTTTTACCGCGCTTAATGCCAATAACCCGAGCAGCGGAAAATGCGCAAACGGATATCCGTCCAGCAACAGTGTCAACCACAGATAGACAAACTCGACGAGCAATGCGAGCACGATGCTCGAACTGTCCAGCTTCCATGCCGGCGGAATAAAGCGGCGCGCGCGCAGTACTGCAAAATTGCTGATACCCATGATGAATTCGCCAACCGGGTTGCGCATCGGGGCGCGCAGCCATTGCAGCAAAAACCGGAACAGCAACACCCCGGCAAACCCCTGCAAAAAAATATCGAGCAAAAATTGTGTGGTCTGGTTGAGCATCACGCTTTCCCCAGTTCATCGCCCATTTCGCGCGAGCGTGCGGCGGCAGCCTTGGCTGCCTCGATAATGTGCTGCTTAACATGGTTGGCTTCCATGCTCAACAGGGCGCGCTCGGTGGTGCCGTTCTTCGAGGTGACGCGCGCGCGCAGCGTGCAGACATCCTCCGTGCTGGATGCGGCCAATTTGCTTGCACCCATAAAAGTCGTGAGGCTTAGACGGCGCGCATCTTCGTCATTGAAGCCGAAACCCTGCGCGGCTTTTTGCAATGCCTCGATGAAATAGAACACATAGGCCGGGCCGCTGCCGGAAATAGCCGTCACGGCATCCAGCATGGCTTCATCCTGCAGCCAGAGGGTCTCACCCACAGCCGCCAGTATGCTTTGCGCCTTTTCGCGTTGCGCGTCACTGACTGCTGGCAGTGCGTACAGGCCGGTCATACCGCTGCGGATCAATGCCGGGGTATTGGGCATTGCGCGCACGATAGATTGGCTGTTTGACCAGCGTGCCAGGTCAGTTGCAAGAATGCCTGCGGCGATCGAGATCAGCAACTGTCCCGACAGCAGCGGGGCGAGCTGTTGCGCCACCGCGCTCAATTGTTGCGGCTTGACCGCAAAGACGATGATCTGGCTGCCGGCCACGCCTTCGTCAAGGTTGTCGAACACCTGTACCTGGTAATCCCGTTGCAGCCGCGCCCGATTGTCGGCATTGATTTCCACCACGCTGATCTGTGCAGAAGGGAATCCCTTGCCGAGCAAGCCGCCGATCAAGGCGCTCGCCATGTTGCCGCCGCCAATAAATGCAATTTTCATATTCGAATCCTTAAATTTTCCACCGAGCACACAGAGTAAAACCGATTTTCTCTGTGCGCTCTGTGATCTCTGTGGCTACGGTTTTTGCCTTCCACCAAATATCGCCGTGCCGATGCGCACTATGGTCGCACCTTCCGCGATCGCTGCGGAAAAATCATGCGACATGCCCATCGACAAGGTATCCAGAAGCAAACCCTGACGATTCAACTCATCGCGCAATTTGCGCAACTGCGCGAACGGCAGGCGCTGCCCGGCAACATCATCGCGGGGGGCGGGGACCGCCATCAGTCCGCGCAATGTCAATCGGGGCAATGCCGCAATGGCATGTGCCAGCCCGCTGACTTCATCCGGACGCACCCCGCTTTTGCTGTCCTCGCCACTGATGTTGACCTGCAAACATACCTGCAAATCCGGCAAGTGGGCGGGACGCTGGTCAGATAAGCGCTGCGCAATCTTCAGTCTGTCCACGCTGTGCACCCACGCGAAATTTTCCGAGATGGCACGGGTTTTGTTGCTCTGGACCGGCCCGATAAAATGCCAATCAATATTCAAATCCCGCAGCGCGGCAATCTTGTCCAGCGCCTCCTGCAGGTAGCTTTCCGCGAACGATGTCTGTCCGGCACGGTATGCCTCGCGTAACTTGTCCGGCGCAAAAGTCTTGCTGACTGCCAGCAACTTGACTTCGCTTTCGCGACGACCCGCCTCGGCAGCCGCTGCAGAAATCGCGTCGCGCACAGCTTGCAAGTTGGAAGCGATTGTTGTCATAATCCCGTACGGAAAAACATTCCGCCAAACATTCCTAATTCGTGCGGCCCTGTGTCAGTCGCTACAGGGCAGCCTCACCAAACCGGGACGATTATAATGGATATCACCGAACTGCTTGCCTTTAGCGTCAAAAACAAAGCGTCCGACTTGCATCTATCCGCCGGCCTGCCGCCGATGATCCGTGTGCATGGCGACATACGCAGGATCAACCTGCCGGCGATGGAGCACAAGGAAGTGCACGCCCTGGTGTATGACATCATGAACGACGGGCAGCGCAAGGCCTACGAGGAAAACAAGGAAATCGACTTCTCCTTCGAGGTTCCCGGACTTGCGCGTTTTCGCGTCAATGCTTTCGTGCATAACCGCGGTGCGGGTGCGGTGATGCGGACCATTCCTTCCAAGATATTGTCACTGGAAGATTTGAAGGCACCCAAGAGCTTCGAGGCGATTTCCGAATATCCCCGCGGCCTGGTGCTGGTGACGGGACCAACCGGCTCGGGAAAATCCACCACCCTTGCCGCGATGGTCAATCATCGCAACGAGAATGAGTTGGGCCACATCCTGACCGTGGAAGACCCGATCGAATTCGTGCATGAAAGCAAAAAGTGTTTGATCAACCAGCGCGAAGTCGGCCCGCATACCCTGTCATTCCAGAATGCATTGCGCAGCGCGCTGCGTGAAGACCCGGACGTGATCCTGGTCGGCGAAATGCGCGATCTGGAAACCATACGCCTGGCGATGTCAGCCGCGGAAACCGGCCACCTGGTGTTCGGCACGCTGCACACCAGTTCGGCGGCGAAGACCATCGACCGTATCATCGACGTGTTTCCGGCCGACGAGAAGGAAATGGTGCGCGCGATGCTGTCAGAATCGCTGCGCGCGGTGATTTCGCAGGCGCTGCTCAAGACCAAGGACGGAGCCGGCCGGGTGGCGGCCCATGAGATCATGATTTGCACCCCCGCGATCCGCAACCTGATCCGCGAAGCCAAAGTGCCGCAAATGTATTCGGCGATACAAACCGGCCAGTCGCTGGGTATGCAGACGCTGGACCAGTGTCTTGCGACCCTGGTCAGGGAAAACCGGATTACCCCTGCGGAAGCACGCTCCAAGGCGGCAAACAAGGACTCGTTCCCCGGTTAATCACAGACTGTATATCAGGAGCATTTAATGGAAAGAGACCAGGCCACCGAACTGATACACAATTTGCTGCGCGGCATGCTCAGCAAAAAAGCCTCCGACCTGTTTATCACGACCGGCTTCCCGCCGGCCTTCAAGATTGACGGAAGAGTGACCCCGGTTTCCAGCCAGGCACTCACGATGCAGCATACCCAGGAGCTGGCGCGCAGCATCATGAACGATCGCCAGGCGGCCGAGTTCGAAACGACCCATGAATGCAATTTTGCGATCAGCCCGCACGGCATCGGCCGGTTCCGCGTCAATGTTTTCCTGCAGCAGCAACGCGTCGGCATGGTGCTGCGTACCATCACCACCAAGATCCCCGATCTCGACGAGATGGGCATGCCGCCGGTGCTCAAGGACATCGTGATGACCAAGCGCGGCCTGGTGATCGTGGTCGGCGGGACCGGTTCCGGCAAATCGACCACGCTGGCCGGGATGATCGGTCATCGCAACAAAAACAGCTATGGACACATCATTACCATCGAAGACCCGGTGGAGTACGTGCACGAGCATATCCATTGCCTGATCACGCACCGCGAGGTCGGGGTGGATACGGAGTCGTGGCACAACGCGCTGAAGAACACACTGCGCCAGGCACCCGATGTGATCTTGATCGGTGAGATCCGCGACAAGGAAACCATGGAATATGCCGTGGCATTTGCGGAAACAGGACACCTGTGCCTGGCCACGCTGCACGCCAATAGTGCCAACCAGGCGCTGGATCGCATCATCAACTTTTTTCCGGACGAACGCCGCACGCAGTTGCTGATGGACCTGTCGCTCAACGTAAAGGCGTTTATTTCGCAGCGCTTGATCGCGAAAAAAGGCGAGGAGGGGCGTGTTGCCGCGTTTGAAATCATGCTCAACTCGCCGCTGATTGCCGACATGATCTTCAAGGGCGAAGTGAACCAGATCAAGGGTGTGATGGCGCAATCGCGCGAACTGGGTATGGAGACCTTTGACGGCGCGCTGTTCAGCTTGTATGAGGCGGGCAAGATATCTTATGAGGAAGCACTGAAGAACGCGGACTCGGTGAATGACCTGCGCCTGCGCATCAAACTGGAAAGCAAGCTGGCGACAGACCGGAACCTGATGAGCGGTACCGAAAACATGCAACTTGACTGATGTGTCGCCAATCAAGACTTGCCAATAATCCCCGGATGAGCGGCCGGTTATGGCCCTGTTGAAGCTGATCCGGCTGTCTTGGGTCGATTGCTCCCGGACACGATCCGGTACTCCAGCAGACGGCATTCGATCGCTCCGTTGAACAACGGGGTGCGCTTCGAGGGAGACAAGCGCATCAGCTTCAGGATCGCCTTGTCGGCGGTGAACAGGTAGGCCGTCCAGCCGCCGAATTTCCGTTTCAGCGCATCGCCCAGTTTCGGATACAGCTCGGCCAGTTCATCCAGCTCACCCATGCGCTCGCCATAGGGCAGGTTCGCGACCAGTATGCCGTGCTCGGCGGGGGCGGAGATTTCCAGCACGTTGGCCTGTTTCAATTCCACGCATTCCGACAATCCCGCCTCATCCAGGTTGCGCCACGCGGTTTTCAGCGCATCACCGTACAGGTCGCTGCCATACAGTTCCAGCGGCTTGGCCGGCAGCTGTGCGGCTATCGCCTGTTCGCGCATCGTATTCCATGTGGACGCATCAAAATTCTTCAGCATCTCGAACGCGAAACCGCGGGCTATACCCGGCTGGATGTTCAGCGACATCTGCGCAGCCTCGATCAGGAACGTGCCGCTGCCGCACATCGGGTCGAGCAGCGGTGTGCCCGGTTGCCAGCCAGCCAGGCGCAAAATCCCCGCAGCCAGATTTTCCCGGATCGGAGCGATGTTGGTGTGCGAGCGCACGCCGCGCTTGAACAGCGCGTCGCCGGACGTGTCCAGATACAGCATCAGCTTGTCGTCTTCGATGAACACATGGATGCGCACGTCCGGCTCAACCGTATCCACGCTGGGCCGTTCGTTGCAGTGTGCGCGGAAGCGGTCGCACACGGCATCCTTGACCAGCAGGGTGATGAACTCCAGGCTTTTCAGCGGGCAGCGGATCGCGGTGGTATTCACGCGTATCGTGCGGGTGACATCGAACCAGCGTTGCCACTGCAATTGGAACGCTGCCTGGTAGATATCCTGCTCGGTGCGGTAGTGCGTTTCCCTGACCCGCCACAGGATGCGGCTGGCGATGCGGCTCCCCAGATTGGCGCGATAGCACAGCGCCCAGTCACCGGAGAAATGCACGCCGCCTTCGGTGCTGCGAACGTTTTGTCCGCCAAGTTGCTCAAGATCTGCAAGCAGGATGGTTTCCAGGCCGCGCGGGCAGGGGGCGAAAAAGTCAGGCATAGGTCAGAATGGCTTTACGGTGACGAGGATGACGATAGCGGTCAGGAGCAGCACCGGGATTTCGTTGAACCAGCGATAGAACACATGACTGCGGGTGTTCCGGTCGGCAGCGAACTGTTTGACCAGTATGCCACAGTAGTAATGATAGCCGATCAGCAGCAGTACCAGGAACAGTTTGGCGTGCAGCCAGCCGCCGCTGAAGCCGTAGCCCAGCCACAACCACACGCCGAATCCCAGCGCCAGCCAGGCGATCGGGGTGACGAAGCGGTAAAGCTTGCCTTCCATCAGTTTCAGCCGCGCGATTTCGGCGGGTTCGGTGGCCATCGCGTGATTGACGAATATTCGCGGCAGGTAGAACAATCCGGCAAACCAGCTCACCACAAAAATGATATGAAACGCTTTAACCCATAACATGACGATGTTCCTTTAGCGTGCGTTCATTAATTACCGGCTATCAGTAAGTTGCTTCATGTATTTGCGGCATACCGTCGTCGACCCAGCGGGCATAACCGCCGCTCAGGTTCAGCACGTTCCTGAAGCCCATCATCTGGAGAACGGCACAGGCCATCGCGGAACGGCCGCTGGTTGCGCAGTAAACGATGACCTGACGGTCGCGTGCAGCGGCCAGTTCCGGAACGTGTTTTGGATAAGCCGGGTCGGCAGCGGCCTCGATGATGCCGCGGGGTACCAGGTGAGCGCCCTTGATGTGGCCATTTTCATATTCGCCATGCTCGCGCACGTCGATCAATAGCAGGTCATCCTTTTTGTTGAGTTTGTCGACCAGTTCCTGCGGGGTGATTTCCCTGACACAGGACTTCGCAGCGCGGACAAAGTCCATCAGGCTCATGGGTTGTTCCGGTTTGAAGGTGTTGTACATCTGTCGTTCTCCTATGCTTGTTTTGAAAAGATTTGATCTGTGCAGGGCCGGTCCTGAAAGGCGATATTGAAACCGGCTCCCGTGACAATGCTGCCGTTTGTCCGGTCCATTTGAAACGCGTCTACTGCGCGAGCCTGCGCCGGAACAGCACCAGCGACACATAAAAACCGGACAATGCATAGCCCAGCAATACCGAAATATGCAGCATGAAAACGGGCGGTACATGGTTGGTCAACAACGGCCGCGCCAGGTCGATCGCGTGGGTCAGCGGCAGCACGGACGACACATTCTGCAAAAATGGCGGCAACCGGTCGACCGGAAAAAACACGCCGCATAATAGCACCATCGGGGTGATCGCCAGCGTGAAGTAGTACATGAAATAGTCGTAGCTGGGCGCGAGCGCGGTGACGATCAGCCCGACGGAGGCGAAACACAACCCCACCAGAAAGGCGAGCGGAATGATCCACAGCGACAGCGGCGAATGCGACAGCCCCAGCATCCAGATCACCAGCAGCACCGCCAGACCGGATAGCAGGCTTTTGCTCGCTGCCCAGACGATTTCGGAGAACACGATGTCATCCAGTGTGACCGGGGTGTTGAGTATCGCCTCCCAGGTGCGCTGTTCGTGCATGCGCGCGAAGCCGGAATACAATGCCTCGAAGCTGGCACTGTTCATCGTGCTGTAGCACACCGTACCGCCCGCCAGGAAGGCGATGTACGATGTGCCGCCGATCTGCGGCAACATGCCGCCCAGGCCGTAGCCCAGCCCCAGCATGTAGATCACCGGGTCGGCGAGGTGGCCGAGCACCGACGAACCCGCCATCTTTTTCCAGACCATGAAGTTGCGCCGCCAGATCGGGATGAAACGGCGGCTGAATTGCGGCAGCGCGAAATTTTTCCTGCTCATTTGAGCTTGTCCTGTTCCACCGCGGCCATCGCATCGGCCGGACTGACCACGCCGAGACCGCGCGCATAAACGCAGCCCTTCGATGTCCCTTCCGCGGCGATGCGTTCGCCGCTGACGAACGTGTGTTTCATGTAGAAATACTTTTCGTCCCAGCGGGTCACTTCCAGTTCCACCCGGAAGCGCTGAAACGGCCCCAGCGGTTTCTTGTAGGTCATCGTGTGTTCCGCAATGACCGGTATCCAGTTGCGCCTGAACATGGCTTTCAGCAATCCGGTGCGGATGAACAAGTCCACCCGGTTCAGGTCGCAGATGGTCAGGTAACGGCCGTTGTTCATGTGGAAATTGATGTCCAGATCGTTCGGCAGCACGCGCAGGTTCAGTTTGCTCAGCGAGTTGCCGATGCCGAGCGGCTCGCGGAATTGCGCCAGCACGAACACATACAGCATGCGGAAGATCAGGTTCACTCGCGCATCTCCCTGCCGGTCAATTTAAGAAAGACATCTTCAAGGTTGGCCGGCCGGTGCAGGTAGCGCAATTCGGGATGTTGCTGCAATTCCATTAATAACGGCTGCGCATCGGTCACATAGCAGAATACCGATTCGCCGCTCACCTCGAAGCGTTGCGCATGCTGCGCCGCATGACCTTGTGCCCATGTGACCGCCTGCTCGCCGAACACCTCGACCACCTGCGGCTCGATGTTCTGTTCGATCAGTTCGCGCGGCGAGCCGGTGCTGATGATGCGCCCGTTGTCCATCACCGCAAGCCGGTGGCACAGCCGCTCCGCCTCATCCATGAAGTGCGTGGTGAGCAGCAGGGTCTTGCCGCGCGCGGTCAGTTC
>Ga0307377_10000979_pt1 | contig 37804 bp, 44 predicted proteins | sample TR3MG_FD_202535 | JGI IMG/M metagenome (GOLD analysis project Ga0307377, IMG submission 202535) | Soil microbial communities from Risofladan, Vaasa, Finland - TR-3 | ecosystem: Environmental > Terrestrial > Soil > Coastal area > Acid sulfate soil | place: Finland: Risofladan, Vaasa | collected... | reverse complement strand
TATGCGTGGAGCAGGGGGAGGCTACAATGAATGACTATATCGAATTAGGCGCAATAGGGATTCTCTTTCTAGCGGCCATCCGTGAATTTTTTTCTTACCTCAAAAGTAAAAACTCCAATGGACTAAGTGATCAGATACTCGAGGAACTCAAAAGTATGAACACCAATCATCTCCAATGCTTGAAAGAAGCGATTGAGAGTGGAAATAGGCGACTCATCGACTCGCAGCACCAAGACAATATAAGAATCATCGAATTGCTCGGAGAAATTAAGGGCCAACTCAAATAAATAATGAAAAAAATTTGTCTTCAGGCTGGACACCAAAATTGCCAATATAATTCAATAACCTTGCTTCGCGGCTCAACTGGAGCACCTAATGAGATGGACTTCAATGTAGATGTGGCTAATCAGGTTTCCGCCGAACTTCGCAAGCGGGGCTTTGAAGCCAAACAAACCGATGCTAATGCCAATGATGATAAAACCATTACCTCTCAGGACTGGGATTTATTTTTAGCTATTCATTATGATGCTGATATTTATGGTAAAGGGGGATTTTTTGCCGATTTCCCTGAACCATCCACTGACGGCGCGACAAGCGAGAGCCAGAGAATTTGCGGAGTTCTAACTGAAGAATACGGAAAAGTAACCGGAATTGTGAACCGTCCCGAAAGATCAAATGATAAAACCCGCTATTACTATATGTGGAAATATCTTTCCCCAAAAACCCCATGCGTGTTAATTGAGTGTGGGGTCGGAATGCATGTTCCGGACGACTGGCAGATCCTCCACCATGAGAGAAGCAAGGTCGTTGAGGGACTCACTAGGGCAATTTGCAAAGCTTTTGGTGTACCTTACTCCACCGAAGAATCAGAGAATAAAGGAGAAAATCAAGGCGAAAATCAGGAAATTCTAAAAAATTTGCAGGAAAAAGTCGAAAAGTTAGAGCGACAAATCCAGTCATTTCTCACTAATGAGGAAGAATGGCAAAGGCAACTGAAGGCTGCCAACCAAACGATTTCAAACCTTACAGAAAACAACGCTGAATTGGACCAAAAAATTGTAGATCTAACCAAAGAACGCGCAAACTACAAAAAATGGTATGAAGAAGCTTTAAGCAAAAGTGCCGGTAAACTCACGGAATTAGAGTTGGTTTGGACTATTCTCAGTAAGTTGAAAAAACGATTTATAAATTTGAAAGAACTATTCGTTCGTTCTAAAGGAGGTGAAAAATAATGGAACTTACTGTTGTTACCGCTGTCCCGGTCATCATTGCGGCCGTGGAACTCTTGAAAGGACTCGGAGTGCCGAACCGCTTGCTCCCTGTTTGCGACTTGGCGCTTGGGGTTGGAGCAGGTCTTTTCCTCTTTCCTGAACCAAAGACTGCCATTGCCACCGGTCTGATATTGGGACTTGCCGCCGCCGGGTTGTATCGCGCGGCGAAAGTCACCGTCGGGGGGGAATAATGAAAGAGGGCCTGCCCATCACTCCCGAGGATCCGGCCGTCTATCTCAAAACAAATGAGGGACAACATTATAGTGACAAAGGCTCCCATAAACAGCGTAGCGACTTCTGGAAAGGGCTAAGACGGTCGATGCACGTCTCCGCCGATATCTTTATCGCCAAAACCGACGCCTATACGATCGATGGCCACTCACAAGAGATCACTCGCCGTCGATCGCCTCACTTTTAATAACGATTTTTTTACCACCTCTGGATTTAGTGATGTTAATAAGCACTTTCCTTCTATACCGCTTCTCCGCTTCTCGGAAAAAGTCTAAGAAATGCTGGTTTATATCTGCTCCGCTTTTGTGGGGGAGTGCCAGCCGGTCATTGTCAATCATATCAGCAACCGCCTTGAGGCTCATGTGGATATATTTTGCCGTAGTATCGAGCTTGCGGTGCCCCATCGCTTTTTGGATTTTTGGCAAGGCCCAGTTCTCGTCCGCCTGCCGAGTCCCGAAACTGTGACGAAGTGAATATGGTTCAAGATTAAGCCGGTCCTTAATGCCGGAAAATTGCCCGTTGAGGCGCCTGATCCTTTTGCGAAAATCCCCACCCCAGGCAACATCACCAACATAGGGTTTAGCTGATTTGCGGATGCTGGGAAAAAGATAATCGCCGTCGACTAAATTATTAACATAATCAAGTAATTTTTCTCTGGCGACAAATGAAAGCGGAACTTCACGCGCACCTGTTTTGCCAAAAAAGACAATTAGGTTTCGGCCAAAGTCAACATGGCCCGGTTCTTGTTTAGTAGGCAGTTTGCGGAGGGCGGCGGCTTCGCCCATGCGACAGCCGTGGTAGGCGCAAATATACCAAAAGACCGTCCACATTTCAAAGCGGCGCCAGTATAAACCGCCTTTTGACCAAGGATTCGGAAGCGCCAAAAACGCCTCGACTTCTTCATCCGCCATGGTTGTACGCACGTACTCATCCTCGCCCAACCGTTCTCTTACTTTTCCCTTGTAAAACGGGTAATCCTTAAACTCCGGGATATTATGGATTTGTCCCCAATAGTGGATGACAACAATATGTTGGTTTATATAACTTCGGTCGCGTCCCCGGTCAATGAGGTCAAGAACCAGCTTGCTGAAGGTATCGTGATTAAAGGGAATGCAGTCTTTTAAGATCCTTCTCATCAACTTCAAATTGAAATTGACGGTTGCCGGTTGTAGTCCTTTGTCTCGTTGTAAGAATACTTTTAATGAATCTAGCATTATCGGCACGCTTTCTATGTTGCCTCGCTAGACCCATATTATATGTAAATAGGGGCAGGTCTAACTACCTATTGACAGGAGCAGTTTTATTTGATTTACTAGATACAGCAGGTTCTTTTTACCGCCTCACGGTGATAAAGCGAACCATTAACAATCTGTTCCAAACTTCTTATTTGAAGGGTGGTTGCTTGGTAAGCAGACATATTACCGAGGAGGATGTTTGATTTTTCAAACTTCCTCGGTAAGGTGGCGTTATACCGATAAAGTATAACGCTTTCTGGCCTTCCCTAATCAGAGCGGGCGAAGGGATTTGGACCCTCGACCTCCTGCTTGGGAAGCAGACGCTCTACCTCTAAGCTACGCCCGCAAAATAAGTTAAAGAACTCGATCGAATCTAGTTCGGCGTTTGGGCAGACATAACAAATATACACTATGCCCAAACAAAATACAAACCAGAAAAGAAGCGCTTATCACCCTTCTCGAGAACATCCGGAACTTCTTGAATTAGCAGTCGATGTTGCCGTTTTTGCTCGCAAGTGGAAGCCGAAGCGCATGGCAAGAGCTATCGGCATTACCCACCAATCCCTGAACGAACACATCGAAAAAAGAAACGAAAGGAGCAAATGAAGCCGTATCAATGGTCGGCGTTCAAGCGCCGGCTCCATAGGAAAATAAGGATTGCAAAACAGATCTTAAAAGTAATTCTCCTTTTTGGTCTGATTTTTGGCGCACTGCGGCTGGTTGCTTATTTTTATCGCGCCAATGTCCGGGTTGAGTTTGTTTCCCCGGCCCCGAGCGCTACCCTGTCCCCGACGGCAACGCCGACGCCAATCCCACCGACGGATGAGGGAATAATAAAGTCTCTCTCCTATGGCGAATTGATTTGGAAAGTCTACGGTCACGAGAGCACCTGGGGAAAGTTTGACTCCTGCCGAAACAAGAGGCTTTTTAACGGTTTTGGCTATGCGCAACATAAGTCCGGCTACCAGTGCTTTTCTTCTTTAGAGGAAGTTGCCAGCAAAGTTTCGCGATGGTTTGTCAAACGGCTTGATATTGAAGGGATGACTGTCTCGCAAGCGCTTTGCTATTACAATACCGGCCGGTTTTTGGACAGTTGTGATTATGCCGATTATACCCTAGCTCTTAAAAACTTATGAGGCGCAAATTAAGACCAACAACGAAACCATATCGCGAGCGACACCTTTTTCAATTTACCTGCAAAGTGGGCAATCATCCGGCGTCTACTTTACATTATCGCTTTGCCCGTATGGGGCTTTGCCGAAAACACCGAAATCCCATGGTGGGGTCAGGTCAACGCGATATATTTGGCGGCGAAGTGGGGAGTGACACACGCGGAAAATTCCTAATTGATGATTCAAAGGCGAAAGGAGGTGAATAAATATGAACAAACCAAACAAAGAAGCAGATAATTTCTTTTCTCCTCTTGAAAATACCAAGCCCTATTTCAAGGCTGCATTTCAGGGATTTGCTGGATCCGGAAAGACCTATACGGCCGCTTTGGTCGTGTTGGGTTTGCACCAGATGATCCGCTCCAAAAAGCCGGTGGTTATCTTTGACACCGAAAAAGCGTCCAAGTTCTTAAAACCGCTTTTTGCTGATCACAAGATACCGGTTCTGGTGCGCGAGTCCCGCTCAATGGCGGACCTAGCAATTACCATGCAGAAAATCCGCGAGGGAGGGATGGCGGATATTCTTCTTATCGACTCCATTTCTCATGTCTGGGAGGACTTTATAGAAAGCTATAAACGCAAAGTCAACCGGCAGAGTCTCCAATTCCAGGATTGGGGCATTATCAAACCCACCTGGAAAAAGCAGTTCTCGGATCCGTTTGTGATGGACCCGTACCACGTCATTATGACTGGACGGGCCGGTTATGAATACGATTACGAGCGGAATGAGGATACCGGCAAAAAAGAGCTCCACAAGACCGGAATAAAAATGAAGGTTGAGGGTGAAACCGCCTACGAGCCGGACCTGCTTGTATTGATGGAGCGGTTTGAAGAGATTTTGGGGAGAGACAAACAGGTGTGGCGTGAGGCGACTGTTATTAAGGACCGCTCCGCCGTTCTTGATGGCGAAACCTTCAAGAACCCGGCTTTCTCCGACTTTGCGCCTTGTGTCAAAGTCATGCTGGCTAACGCTATTAAGCCCCTTACCCGGGCCGAAGCGGATAGCGCGGCACTCTTCAAAACCGAAGAAGAAAAGAGGGAATGGGTACGCGAGAAACAAAAAGCTCTCGAGGAGATTGAAGGGTACCTGGTTTCTATTTGGCCCGGCCAATCGGCCAAAGAGAAAAAGCTCAAATCCGATGCGGTTTTTGCTGCATTCGGGACCCGATCATGGACTGCCGTTGAGGAGCTACGACCTGAACAGTTAAAAGAAGGCTACAAAATAATTGTGGCTTTCGTTCAGGAGCAGATAGCCTCCGAGAAGGCACCCGGAGATGGAAAGTCCACGTCCGCTCAAGTAGCGGCGGCCGCTTGAGTCTCTACCCTGCGCGTGAGCGATCGCGCGCAGCAATAGGGAAGCAAATTCAGCACATTCAAAAGGTGGATTGAGAGGAGAGGTGGCGGACAGTGAGCCGTCAGGCAATGGCGTTTTGGGATTCCGACTTGGCGCCAAACTCGCAAGAGAAAAAACTGAATCCCTGCAAGTCAAACCTTGTCCTCTCCTTTCAGTCCATCGTTACTAACCTAGCACTATTAAATGGCCAGGAAATATGACTGCCCAAACTGCCCAACCAGGACTATTTGAAAGACCGCGTGATACCGGTCTTGGACCTACCATTTGCTCCGCTTGCGGCGCCAACCTCGGCGCTTATTGGGTAACACTCACTCCGGGCATTATCCGCGCGCTGATCAAATTCAGACAAGCGCTGGCGGCCAAACAAATAAACAAAATTCACCTTCTCGATGATATGGTAGACCGGGAATACGAATTGACGCCGCACGAGTGGAATAATTTTTCAAGACTCCGCTTCCATGCCCTCGTTGCCAAATTCAAAGAGAACGGAGAGCACGAAGCCGGTTACTGGCTTTTAACCTCAAGAGGCGCCGCTTTTCTCCGCGGCGAAGCAGATATTCCCGTCAAGGTCAAAGTTTTCCGAAACCACGTCGTCGATCACAGCGAAGAAAGAGTTTTTATTAAAGACGTTATCGGCTCGACGCCCTATTTCGAGACGATTGACGATATTCAATATGAGTGAAGAACTAAAATTGCCGGATTTCCTTATTATTCCATCTATCCTGGTTGTGGATGAGGATCTGCGGCCAACTGACCATTTGATCTACGGCGTCGTTTATTGGTACTCACGATTGAAGCTAGAGAAGTGCATTTTGAGTAACAAGGGCTTCATGGATTTACTCGGGATCTCGGAGAGCGCGGTGCAATATGGATTACGAAGAATGTCTCAAAAGGGTTATATCCAAGTAGTTTTTGAAGATGAGAAAAAAACGCTTCGCAAAGAGATAATTCCGCTTATTACTTTTGAAAATACACGCATAATAGAGGTAGACAAATGTCCATCTCCCCCTGCTGATTTGTCCACCCCCCCACGCACAATTGTCCACCAGAATAATATAGATTTAATAAGAAGATCTAATAATACCGTTAACGGTAATGGAATCATTAAGAAATTACCCACCCAACCTATCACCACGGAAGAACGCGATTACCTGAAAGGTGAGATCCTCCGCCAACTCAAAGACAACCACTCCGAAAGATTTTATTCATTGGTAGCTTTGAAGGTTCCGAAAACCGTTATCTTCAAAGCCCTCTCGGAAATCCGAGTCGATGGCGCGCGCCATCCGGCGAAGTTATTTAGTTTCAAAATGAAGCGGTACGCTCTAGCGCACCGGACAATATGATACCGAAAAACCACGTTACCAACTTAGAACTCTCAAAGAAGCTTGAGGAATTGGGAGAGCCACAAGTAAGTGAGTTTTACTGGATTAAGCCATCGTCTGCCCAAAAAGCATTTGTTGTTGACAAGGAGAATTTGGGAAAAAGAGACATAGATACGCTGGAGTATGTTTATTCCGCCTTCCTTGCTTCAGAGCTGGGGAGAGAATTACCAGTGGATATTCAGTGCCGGAAAACACCAAGGGGTTGGGAGGTTATCTTCTGGGGAAAGGGTCCACTGATGAGGTCAATGAAGAATTCAAGAGCGATGGAGGCAGATACCTTACCCAACGCCCTCGCCAAAATGCTTATCTACCTGAAGGAGAATAATTTACTAAAAATATGAAATATATCAAACGGATCGTTTTGATTGTCTCGATTGTCGGCTTACTAATTGCCGGAGCAAGATATTTTGAGCGTCGCGGATCGGCTCTCAAAAGCCGGCAGATCGGGGACGCGGCCGAGGCGTGCTACGAGCAAGGCGGGGTTCTCTTTATAGAGAAGATGAAGGGTGGTCTAATACTTACCTGCCGAGAAATGCGTATCACTATCGAGGTTCCTGCGCCAGCCGTTGATTGTCCGAAGCAAGCAGAGTTAATTAGGGAGTTAATCCGAAAGGATTATATCCAAATGCGGACCGGTCAATGCTTATGAAGTATTTGCCGAAATTTCTCGAATTGGAAACGCTCGATAAAAAGAAACGGTTAGTAAAGTTATTACTTGTACGCCGCGATTTGCCCGTGCCCTGCCCGGTGGGCAAATTGAAGGCCAAAGAAAAATCTATATGTCGACCATTAGTCTAAACAACACCACTAAAGCAGATTTAGCGTCACTCATCGACACGCGGCTTCTCGTCCAGGCCAACAGCGGCGGCGGAAAATCCTGGTGTATCCGGCGGATCCTTGAGCAATCTCATGGCAAGGTGCAGCAAATTGTCATTGATCTTGAGGGAGAATTCGCCACTCTGCGCGAAAAATACGATTATATCCTTGCCGGCAAAGGCGGGGACATACCGACCAACATTCAAAGCGCGCCGCTTCTGGCAAAACGACTTTTGGAGTTGAATGTATCGGCAATTGTTGACCTCTACGAATTACCTCATTATGAGCGAAAGATTTTTGTGAAGCGGTTTTTGGAAGCGATGATTGACGCGCCGAAGGAATTATGGCATTCCTGCCTGGTAGTGGTTGATGAGGCGCATGTTTTCTGTCCGGAAAAAGGCCAATCAGAGGCAATGAGCGCGGTTATCGAGCTTTGCACCAGGGGAAGGAAGCGCGGATACAGCGCGGTCCTGGCGACTCAACGGCTCTCAAAGCTCCACAAAGATGCGGCGGCCGAGTGTAACAATAAACTCATTGGCCGGACTGGACTAGATGTGGATATGAAGCGCGCGGCCGAAGAACTCGGCTTTACTTCCCGGGAACAATACCTATCGCTTCGCGCCCTTGAAGCAGGAGAGTTTTTTGCTTTTGGTCCGGCAATCTCCACCGAAGTAACTAGGGTGAAAATCGGTGGCGTCGAGACGACCCATCCGAAAGCCGGCTCCCGGATCCTTGCCAGCCAGCCAACGGCCCCGACGGAGAAAATTAAGTCTATTCTGCAAAGGCTGACCGATCTTCCCAAAGAAGCGGCCGAAGAAGCCAAAACAGTGCAGGAATTAAAGGCACAGATAGTCCAACTTAGGCGGCAACTTACCATGCAAGTAAGGCCGGTGGTGGCGGCGCCATCGGAAGAACAGATAAAAAGAGCGGTGGCCGTTGCCCTTAATAAACAACAAGCATTTTTTGATCAAGAGTTGAAGAAATGGGCTGGTTCTCAAAACCGGATGGAGTTGTTTATCAAGAAGTTTATTGCTGAAGGATCGAAATTACTGGAACTCCCATCACAGCGGATTTTTATTCCTTCTAAACCGGAACTTTTGGAAAATCTGAAACCTGGCGCATTCATCCCTTGTCAGGTCGTAGAACCTCAACTCGGAGAACCGGATCCCTTCGGAGAACCGGATCCCTCTAATGGTGAAGGGAAGATAACCGGCGGCGCGATGAGAATGTTGCAGGTATTAGCTCGCAGATACCCGGTGAAATTTACCCGATCGCAATTGGCCTCTCTTGCTATTCTCTCACCCCGAAGCGGAACCTACGGAACTTATTTGTCGCTTCTGAAAACGACTGGCTGCATTGTGCAAGAAGGTGACTTATTTGCTATTACCCAAAAAGGGATAGAGATTGCCGGCGATCCACCAAAAGACCCTCAGGATACCGTCTCAATGTGGCGAAATAATTTGAACGGTGGAGCCAGGAGAATGTTTGACGCTTTAATTGAGCGTTATCCGGACCGCATGAGCAAAGAGGAACTTGCTGCCGCTGCCGATTTGTCGGTAATTAGCGGAACATTCGGGACTTATATGAGTAAATTGCGAGGCAATGGTCTGATTGAAGGCAACGGGGAAGGAATTAAAGCATCAGAAAATTTATTTGTATAAAGCAAAAGTGATTATAGAGAAAATATCAAAGCTCGGTGAGGGCAAAATCTCGGCTACACAAAAGGAAGCGCTAACGGCTATCAGAAAATGGGCTAACACTAAAAAAACGCCCATGCCGAAAAAAGAATTGTTCAAAGCGCTGGTCCTGGCCGATATGTCTGAATCAACGGCTAGAAAAGCGATTGAAGCGCTGGTTAAAAACGGGTATATCCGGCGGGCAGTGGCAGTATCAAACCAAACCTTTTATGTTTTATTAAAGTGGGTATAAAAATGGACCAAGTATTCAAAAGATCAAACGGAGAGATCGAAGTCCGGCCTACCGGGCAGTTCGGCCATGCCCTGAACTATTGGCAGAAGCGGATGGCCAAGCCGAAGTTTTTTACTATGTTCCGGAAAAACGACGAGTCAGGAGTATCCGGGGCCGGTAGAGTGCTCGATGGAGTTATTTTCCATACCGGCATTGTGGTAGTTTGTTGGCGGACCCGGGTTTCATCGGTTTGCGTTTATGATAGTTTCGATCATTTCAAGGCGATCCATATCGACGCGCACCCGATGAATAAATCAAACATTGTTTGGCTGGAATAGGAGGGAGGAAAGATGATAATTGACTTTCTTGAAACTAAAAGACCTAAAGAAGAATTGCGAATAGCTTTGGAAGTTCTAAAGGAGTTCAAAGATTGTGAGGGCGAGAATGAATGGTATCTCGTCCCATCTGCGGCTTGGGCAAAGCTCGAACAATTAATGAAGTTTCTTGAATACCTAGTAAATGGAAAACCCCAGCTATTAAAAAAGAAATGAAAGGAGGTGAGCACTATGGGACCAGAATCGTTTGAAGAACGGCTGCACGCTTTGAGAAAAGGAATCGACGCAATTACTCAAAAAGTAAGAGCGGAAGCTGATAAGCGCCCGGAAAAAGGCGGCGCTGAAATCACTCTATCTTTCAGAGCATTGCAACAAGCGAAGATGTGGCTTGGTAAAGCGCTTGAGGAAAACGGAAGTGAATTACCGGCACAATTCGCCGATAAAGCGTAACAAAGGTGGGCGCTGGAAAATTAGGGGAGCGTATAGCGGCATATACGGAATATCCAGCAGTAATCAGAAGGTGGGAGCTGATTGCAAAAAAATAACATGACAGAAAAAATAATTGAAGCATTTACCAAGCCTTATTACGAAATGACGGCCATCGATGGGATTATTGTTGCTGTAATAATTACGGTCCCTTTTTTGATAATTTGGTGGTGGAAGGAAAGGAGGTGAGAAGTGGAAAACTCTAACAAATTAAAGTTTGTGGTTTCTAAAAAGGATTTTGAAGATTATCTTGACGAAGTTTTGTGTCGTATGTTACCAGACGAACCATATTCTAAACTTAAATACCCAATTGACTATGCAGAGTGGAATAGAGACTACCATCTCGTTTTGGATTTAATCTGGGAAAGATTTTCGCAGGCAAAGTGGTTTCACGAATATCAAGACGAAGTTAGAAGATTGGTTGGTATGACCACTTTGGCTACCAGATTTATCGCAAAAGTTGTCAAGGAGCAAGAAGAAAAGAAGAAAACAAGATCGAAGAATGAAATTCAAAATACCTTTTTATTACCGGAATAAACCGCTTGGGGAGCGGGAAATTGAAATTCCTGATTTTGTTCAGTGTGGCAATTTCCGTCATGTGGCAGACTTCAAAAAAGTCGAAAATATAGGGCCACGCTATTACGCGGTTTATAAATGTTGGGATAAAAAACACCCGGCAGCTCGAAGGAGAGTTAATGAACTGACCGAAGAAGAAATTGCTAAAATTTTAGAAGGCGGGAGGTGATAAAGTTATGAACGATTTTTATTCGAAAAGCCTGTTTGAAGAAAAATACTTGGACCATACGCTTTATCGAGCGAAGGGACGATCAGGGAGAGGTAGGCCGAGAAAATCGGATTATAGCCTCTTCCGGACATTGCAACAGAAAGTGAACAGATTCACCGAGTTGTTTATTATGTCGTCTTTACTAACTAAGACGCGCCAAAATCTTATGACGAAAAAATGAAAAAAACAATTAGGATTTGTTCTAGGGAATGGGATCTTAAACTAGACCCTAAAATGACAGGGGGGGAGTTTAACACTTATTATCCCGACGGCAAGGGAACCATTACCATCGGCACTAAATGGAAGAAACCAGAGTTTAGACACCAAGTACTTCTTCATGAGATATTAGAAGCTGTTTTGGTCGTTGATGTAAAAAGGTACAAGGTGGAGAAGAACAACGAAGAAACAAGCTATCTTTTTGTTTTTGACCATGAGTATCTTGAGGACTTGGCAATTAAGCTTTTAGATGCTCTACTTTCTTGTGGTTTGATTAAGAGGAACGATGGAAAACGATAACAAAAAACCGGTGAAACCGAAAAACAAAGGCGGCCGGCCGACAAAATTAAATAAAACCTTTCTTGAAGCGGCAAAGGAAGTCGTTAATGAGGACATCGATGCGATTATCCTTACCGATGAAGAATTGGTGCTCTCAATAAACGAAAAGCTCAAAAAGAAAGATCAAATAGATAATCGGACTTTTCGACGGTGGAAGGCGAGGCAAAAAGACGGTAAGAAATTAGACGCGCGCGGAGAGAGTTTTGTCCTCTTAATAAAAAGGGCGTTGCTGGCCCAAAAGAAAACATTATTTGAGAAATTGCAAAACGACGAGAAAGCCTGGCAACGGTATGCTTGGATTATTGAGCGTAAATTCGATGACTGGAATCTTCGCCGTTTTGTCGATCATTCCACCAAGGGTAGGCCACTAAAACAGGTGGTCAGTTTTACCGTGATAGCACCGAAAGAGGAAGTAGAAGGAGAAAACAACAATGGCGATACCGATCCGTCCGCAACTTAAACCATTCCCAAAGCAGTACCAAGCGCTTCAAAAGCTCTGGGACAAAGTTACCCGCTTTATTCTCTACGGCGGCGCTGCGGGCGGCGGCAAGACCTGGCTTGGGTGCGAGTGGTTGCTTCTTAACTGTTATCGCTATCCAGGGTCCAAGTGGTTTTTGGGTAGAAATGAATTGACGCGGCTGATGGGATCGGTTTTTCAGACCTTTCGAAAAGCGTGCAAATATCACGATATTCCGCCGGAGGATTGGCGCTTTAATGGCCAGTACCACTACATTGAGTTTCGCAATCCCGACACTAATGAATTTGACGGCTCTGGGTCGCGCATCGACTTCCTTGACCTCAAATATCTCCCTCGAGATCCTTTTTTTGAGCGTTTCGGATCCCTAGAATATACCGGTGGCTGGATTGAGGAAGCAGGAGAAGTCCATTTCCTCGCCTTCGACGTCTTAAAAAGCCGTATCGGGCGCTGGATGAATGAGGAGTTTGGACTGATACCCCCGAAAATGCTTTTGACTTGCAATCCGACGCAAAATTGGCTCTACCGCATCTTTTACAAGCCGTATAAGCAAAAAATGCTTCCCCCGGATTATGCCTTTATCCGAGCGCTTTACACTGACAATCCGGTGACGGCTGAAATCTACGGGCAACAGTTGGCCACTATCACCGACCCCATTCTTCGAGCGCGACTTAAAAACGGCGATTGGGAGTACGGCGACGACACGGTTCTAATGAAATATGACTACATTCTGGACCTTTTCACCAACTCGATTGAACCGGAGGACCGAAAATTCTTTTCCGGGGATATTGCTCAATATGGGAGCGATAAAATTGTCTATGGCTCTTGGCTGGATTTTGACCTTTATAGTATTCAATGGAAACAAAAACAGGGACTTGATGTAACCACGACCGACATCCGCACTCTCCTTTCGCATGAGCAGATACCCTATTCGCATACGATTTTAGATAACGACGGCATTGGCCGCGGAGTCGTTGACAATTTGCACGGCGTCAAGGGTTTTGTGGGCAATTCGCCGGCGATGAAGCGGAAAGACCAAAAGGACAATCCGAAAGAGAACTATGCCAATCTGCGCTCCCAGGCAGCCTATATGCTGGCCGAGAAGGTTAATAATCACCAGATGGCCATTTCCGCCGAGATCGATGAAGCGACAAAGGAAATGATAATTGAGGAATTACAGGCACTCAAGCGGAAGATAATGCCACGCGAGGCGCCGCTGGCTTTGATTGACAAAGATGATATTAAAGAGGCGCTCGGCCGGTCCCCGGATTTTGCGGATATGATAATGATGCGGCTCTATTTTGATCTTGAAGCGCCGGCAGGGCAGTTCCACATGCCCGAGAGCGTCGGCGGGGTTAAACCTTTATATCCCGGAATGCCCGGATAGGGTATTATAAGTATATGAATTTTCTGGCAACATCTCCCAAGTTACCAATAGAACTTCTGCCAACGGTTGTAGTTTTCAAGAGAAATTATTATATCGCTCCTAATGTAAATGTTTATGTTGAGCGACTCAAGGGAGATGATCCCCTCCCTGTTTTCAGGATTCCATCGTATACCATTACGAGAGAAGGATTTACAATTTTCCATGAGTATTTTGACCCCAAAAAGTTCAGATTTCACTACAAGGTTTTTCGAGAAGAAGCAGTGTCGATAAAAGAAGAAGGAACTATACCAGCCTAAATGTCCTCTAACACCTTCTTGTCTTGACCCCAAATCGGCGGTTAGCGTTTGGTCATGGCCAACTTCATTCTCAAATCGTTCAAGGGTGGATTCTCGGACTATGAGGACAAAGGGGTTGAGGGTGCCTTCAAATCCGGAAAGAACCTCAATATCAGAAAAAAAGCCGATACGCTTTCCTGCAACCAAGCGCTTCTTGATCTTACCCCGCCGGCCCAAGGATTTAACACTCTTGCCGATTGGTGGGTTCCTTCATCTGATGGGAATTACTACGCATTTTCAAGAAACGGAAGGATCTATAAATTCACTCCTGATTTAACTTGTACCCTTGTTTATACCGATACCGACGGGGCGATTTTGGGCGCCTGGGAGTGGGGTGTCTCAAGTGGCAAGAAATATCTTTTTTGGGCAACGGCCACCAAACTTCACCGAAAAGAAATCCCTGGCGAGATCGATTGGTCCGATATTGACGCCGACGCCGGATGGCCAAAAACTAATCTCACCTCAAGCCTTTCTCACATGATGCGCGGCATTGGCGGTGGTATAGGAGCGCTGGTGATTTGCAATGATGAGACTTTAGCGCTGGTTGGTTACGATGACAGCTACACTAACGAGATCCTCCGCTTTACCCCTGGCAATTATGCCAAAGTTCTATTGCAGCGCGATAAAAACGTCGTTATCGGGACCGTGGCCAAAAATCAATTGGTACAATCAGCGCTTTTCCTTTGGGATGGTATGGATACCGAAGAAGCCTTTGGCTGGGATGACTCAAAGCCTATTCCCTTGCAGGATATAGCGGCCATAATTGATACCGAAGTGAGCCTTTTAGTTGATGGCAAAGGGCAGGTATTCAATGCAGATTTTTTGAACGGCCTGCCCATCTTTACCTTTCCTGACAATGGCAAGGTCAATCCGGGCGGCGTCACCAGTGAGGAATATCTGGCGCTTTTCGGAGTTTGGGGTAACGGCGCGGAGAAAAGCGGCATTTACTCCTACGGCCGCAAGTTCAAGAACGCCTCGATTGTCCCGAACCTTGAGTACCAGTTCGATTGCGATGAAATAGGCGGCGTTATTAAAGTTGGCGACCATCTTCTTATCTCCTATAAATCCGGTGCTAATTATGGCGTCAAAGACATTGACCAAAATAACAAGGCCGAGGCCGTTTATGAAACCATTGACCTCTGGCAACCGGCCAAGACTGGCTTTCAGAAAACTGTCAAGTGGAACTCTATCGTTCTGACTACCGCCCCGCTCCCTGCTGATTGCTCTATCTCGGTGAAATACAAACTAAATAAGAATGGTGAATTCAAAGTTTCCAATCTGCGCGATGGTGAAACAGCGTTTGATACCGAAGGCGCTCAGGAAGCAGTCTTTTTCGTTGGTGATTTAGGAAAAGTCGAGGAATTGCAGGTTACGCTCACTCCGTCGGGCAATGATACCCCCGAAATTTACCGGATTGAGCCGTATTTTGAGTATTAACCATGGCAGAAAATGAAGTCTATTATCCAGAAACCATCGAGGACCAACCACTTCCGGGAACTGGCCAAGAAGCTGTACCAGTAACTCAACAAGGGTCAAACCCAATGGGACAGGAAGTAATCCGGCCCACGGCCGAGATCCCAAAACACTTTCCTGAAAAAATCATTGCCCATGAAACCATCAGCAAGGCACTCGATACCCGGACCAGAAAAATCAAAGCAGAATTTACTTTTGGTAAAAGCGGCGCTTTGAAAATCGGCGAGTATGAGTTTGGCGTATCGGGAGAGATTGCTTTTACCCCAAACGGGATGGCGGCTAGAAACGTCAATGGCGACTATACCGTTGCCATCGATGTGGCGACGGGAGATGCCATCTTCAAAGGAGCGCTTCAGGCAGGAAGTCTTATTGCTGGCGACTCCAAGGTGGTCATCGAAGGAAGTCCTAGCGGTGGCCGCATGGTGTTTTTTGATTCGAACCTAATCCCATCCATACTTTTAGGATATGTCTAACCTATGCCATCACCAACTATTCGCGTCGCATTGCCAGGGTATCGAGCAGATACCGATAACAACCCGGACCACTTCGCCATTTATGGCGATGAGGATTGGGTACTGATTAAGGAGAAGCTCCACGACACTATCGTTGCCCCAGCAGGCACTTGTACTGTAATCACTCATGACTTGGGATATGTGCCATTAGTCAAAGTTTTTGGGCGAATTGAGGGCCAAAGATGGGCTCTTTTACAGGGTGACTCCGAAGATCTACCTATGAACATCGAGGTCAATGCTTCGGAATTGAAGATATGGAATTGGGGGACGCCGCGGCTGGTTGAGTATCATATCTTTTACGATCAGATTGTGGCGCCGAATCTTTTAAGGAAAAGTTTGAGGTATCGAGTGGTGGGAGAGCCTGATGACAGCCATCCGGTGATCGCCGTCGCTAAGAATGGCATCAATGCAAAACTAACGAGGGACCCAAACGATTTTATTTACCATTCTGACTATAACACCTTCAAGATTGTGGTTACGGGTCTGTTCGAGCCGACTGTTCCGCATAGTACACCGGCAACCGATTACCTGCTCGCCCACGACTGGCCGTACGCTCCTCATGTCATTGCCTTTATGCGCGAAGGATCGTTGACCGAAGCAGTTTTGGCAAGCAACCAATCTCCCAACACTGACTCTCATCTAAAATTTAGCAGCTCTGGGGCGGATCAAACAAATATGATATTTCGTATTGCTAACAGCCATCCGACGAACGATATCGTCGCACATATTCGGTGGCTTATTGTGGTTTAATTTATGTCTACATTTACCAAACGGGTTGCCAGTACCAATGACGATGGGTATAAAAAGGCTAGTCTCTCGTGGCAGACAGGGGCGGTTTACGTGGGTGGCGATACCTACTTCGGCAACCTAACTGCGGCGCTTAGGTTTAACAATGTAACTATTCCACCCGGTTCAATTATCACTTCCGCAAAGATTACCGTCAGATCGACTGCTATATTTGAAAATACTTGGAACAACAAGGTTCATGGTATCGATGAAGATGATACTGCGGATTTTTCTTCAGATCCTACCGGTAGGCCCAAAACAAGCGCTTCCGCCGATTGGGACCAAATCAATTTTGATGATGAAGTGGAATATGACATTACGGGTTTAGCCGCCATCGTCCAAGAGATAGTCGAGCGGCCCGGTTGGGTTGCCGGCAACGACATGGGATTTCTAATTGAGTACGATGGCTCCCCTTCGAACAGTCAAGCAAATTTTTATGATTACGCCGATAACCCTTCTTATGCGGCTCTCCTCACGGTCGAATATGGTCTACCCACTCACCTAATCAATAAAGACCTCAAATATGCTATTGAGCGACTGGTGACGATTTCAAAGCCACTTGCTTATGTAATTGATTACATTGGTCCCGATCCGGTGGCGTTTTTCGGTTTGAAAGCCGCCAGAGACAGAATCAATGTTATGAACACCAATAACCCAAGGCACCTCAAAGTCTCGTCACAATTCAATACTCTCAAATATGATTTGGCCGGATACCACCAACTTCATGTCGTGAGCCCGGCGGAGACAGAGTATACCGTCGTCGGATACATCACTCATAATTTAGACTACTACCCTTTTACGGATGTCTACGCCAAAGATGATCTTATGGACAACTTTCAACCACTAGGAAGGTACCACGCCGGCTCAGGCGGTTATCGGCAGTTTGGCTACTATATGACAACGACAAGACTTTACTTCGTGGTTAAGGGGTGGAACGAGGAAGATGAGGATTATTATGTTGACTTTTATTATAAAATTTTCAAGAACAATTTGAATCTTTAGAGATACTTCTTGCGTTGACCCCAAAATGGCAATTAGGGTCGAATCATGCAGACGCTAGATGATATGACCGAGAAGCTCACCGATGACCTAATGGCCGCGGCTTCAAGCACTCTCTATACTGCCGATCGTAAGAAAAAAGCAATCCAATATGCCCATCTCTGGGCAACCGGGCTTTACTCTTGGACAGAACTCCGCCGGGGACGCCGAGCCAACTCAATCATTGCGCATGAGTATTATGACTATCCTGCCGACTTTCGGACCGACACGCTCGGCGAATTTTTATATTTCAACGGTGTACCCTACCGGCGCAAGGCATGGAACGATTATCTTGAACATCAGCGCAAAAACCCTTCAAGCACCAAGCGGATTTTCGCCGATTATGGCCGGCAGTATTTCATTTTCCCGATCCCGATGGTCGTTGCCCCCATTGATTTATGGGGACAAATTCAGGCGCCGCAGATTGTCAATCCCACCGACAAGACTATCTTTTCTCTGCACGATGACACTGGCAATGAGGCAATAGTTAGGAAAGCACTTTCAGATCTTATTAAGCGGATTGACAGAGATCTGTCCGACTCGGAAGAAAAAGGCGCCGTGACGCTGCTTTCGATTATCTGGGACAAAGTACAAAAGCGGCAACAAACCGCCCAAACTATGAATAGGCCGATGTTTAATGTGCCGAATTTCTTTCCGGGCAGCAATGCCGGATTCCAGGCAGGCAATTTTGGCGTTGATCTCGGCTTAGACGAGGATTAACCATGACACAAGTACTTGCAGGAAATAAAATTAAATTAGATAGCGGCCAGATTGTTCAAGGGGAGGAGTACGGATGGTACGATTCTCGGCGTTTAGTGGGAGGCGTACTTCTTAATCCAGGCGAATATGAACCAGGAAAAGTAGTCTCCAAAGAAGTGGCCGCCCAAACGGACCCTAACAATCCGGCCTATATTGAGGAACAGAGAAGAAAAGCGGGGCTTTCACCGGCGTTACCGTCGGCTTCCGCTCCTCCCGCGCCTTCTGCGGGCATTCCAGGCGCCCCCACCGGAACTACTTCCCCTTCTGTCGCTCCACAAGTGCCTAATTTGACCGATTTATACGGTAAGCTCTTTCAAACCCCGGAGATAAAAGCTAAGGGAGAAGAAATCGCTAAATTAGAGAAGGAACGCGATGCGGCTATATCCGGGACTCAAAGTAACCCATGGTTCGGCCAGGCAACCAGGGCCGGAAAGATTGCCGGTATTAAGTCGGACGCAGAACGGGAATTAACCCGCGTCGGTGACGAATTGGCAAGATTGCAAGCAGATGCCCAGATTCAATATAACGTTCAAACGAATCAATATACGCTTGACCGGCAAGCCTATCAGGATAATCTCGACCAATTTAATAAATTGCTATCACTTGGAGCATTCGATAAGGCTTCCGGATCCGATATTGCCCAATGGTCATCCACGACCGGTTTATCAACCAGCGTCATTGACAGCATGGTAAAAACCGCCCAAAAGAAAGCCTTGACCTTGCAGACTTACGATGACGGGACAAATGTTTATGTGGTTGCCCTTGATGAAGAAGGAAACGTGACCAAAAAGACTCTCATTGGAAAAAGCAAGCCGACCACAACCACTACCACTAAGAATATAGAGGCACAATTTTTAGAAAGCGCGATAACGGTTCAGGGTAAACAAACATCGGCCGGCTGGGTAGGACAATTCCCGCTTTTGGTGGCTCAATATGCGCCGTTTATGAGTTTGCAGGATATTTATAAGCTCTACATGGAAAGTGATTTGGGGAAGAGATATGGCGCTCCCGCGGAAAAAGCGTCAGATATTCAGGAAATCTATGACACTTATCGAGGCAATTTATAACAGTTATGTCATTATTAAATGCGGTTCAAAGTGCCAGAGGCGAAACTTCAACAACTTATTCGCCCGGACCATCCGGTAGCGGTTCTTTATTGCAGGCGGTTCAAGAAGCTCGTGGAGAAATAGGACCTCCTCAACCTACCCCAACGCCAACGAAAAAAACCAATTTCCTCGAAGGAATTACTCAAAAAATAAGCGATCTCTTTAAGAAACCGACTTTTACTCCGACGGCCCCTACGCCGCAGATTGAGATTTCAAAAATCCGGCAACTTCCAAATGGGGTCAAAATCGACTTGGTTGAACCAAGAGTCGCAATGCCATCTGCGCAACTGAAAGGGCCGGAAAAACAGCCAATCGTCACGCCGACCCCCACCGAAACTACGTGGGCCGCCGCACCAAAACCGACGGTCTGGAACAAAATTCAAAATCTTTTAGGCAGCATTTTAGGTGAAGGCGACGCCGATGCCATTGCTCGAGCGATGAACGCTTATGCACTCCAAAAAGTATCTGGTGAAAAGCTCTATCAAACGCGTATTGAGAGTATTGCCAAAGAGATGAAAACTACGCCTGAAAAGGTGGACCAAAACATTCAGGCACAAGCAAAAGCTACTGGCCAAAGCAAATATGATTTCGTCGGGTTAGGTTTGACTGAATTGGCGCGGCCAGGTGGCAGTCCATTTCAACAGGCACCGATTGAAGATATTACCAAAGAACTAGGAATTAGGACCGATCTTACAAACAAGGAATTTGTTGACCTTATGCTGGCGCTTTCGCTTCCTATCTCTCTGGCAGCCGGCGCAGAAGGGATCATTATGGTTGGCGGCAAGCAGATAAGCGCAATCAGTCAACTAAAAGCGCTAGGAAAATTTACAGCCGTTTCTATGGCCTTTGACGCCGCCTTTCAGAAACTTACCGGGAAGCGGTATATCTCGGAACTCCTGCCTGAAGGGACACCGCAGCAGGTACAAATTGCCATTGATGGCCTCGAATTACTCGGGAAAATTTACGCGACTCACGGTCTGGATAAAGTGGCGCCTGATATTAAAAATGTGTTGACCAGAAGAACGGTAGAAAAGTATGGCTTGCCGCAAACCTATATTCTCAGCGCTTCAGAGGTGCAGGATGTCGTCATCGGCAAAAATCAGGGAATGGCAAAAGATATTTTGTCTAAAGCCGGGCTTACTTCGGCTGAATGGAGAGAGGCAGTCCAAAAAGGTATCAAGATTGATATTACGGCCGATAAAGTCGTGGAGATGGTGGACCGGCCATATTGGAAGAAGATTAAAGGTCTTTTTGGTATTGCTGAATCGAAACCGATCACAAAGGTTACTGTCGGAGACAAGGTAATCACCAATATAGCAGGACTCTTACCCTCGGGAGAGATGACCCCCCAAGAGGCTATCCAGACCGTGATTGATTCACCGCTTGAAGGGACGAAATTAGGCAAGGAAATCCTCAAGACCGCGGTGGAGGCCCAACAGCAAGGGAAAAATATCAAAATTAGCGGGGTTGGAGAGGGAGCGGCCGTACCAAGTGAAGGTGCGATAAAAGCTCCACCAATAGATATCGAAAAATTAAAGTCGTTAGAGTTCCCTGAATTTTCCCTCGCCGAAATAGAGAAAGTTTTTAGGGAAACGCCGGCTGACTATGCCGAGAGGTGGGATGCCGCTACTTTGAAGGCCGAGGAATTCGCAAAGCCTTTGCAGGACAGAATTAAGACGGTTGAGACTGAATTGGAAAAAATCAAAAGCGATAGGAAAAAAGAAGCGGTGGCCAGGAAAAAGGAACTGCGGGCAGGAATCGAGCAACTTAAACAAAAAATAAAAGACGCCCAGGCGCAAGCAGAATGGGTAGCGATAGAATTTTCAAGCAAACTGGCGGTATCAGCGATGGAACAAGCAAAAAAGGCGGAGATTGATTTAGGGGAAATTGGTGACGGGCTAGAGGGAATTAGTGAGGAATGGGGAGAGTTCAGGGATGATTTTTTAACCAGACTTACTGAGCGGCCATACATTGAGACTAATTGGCAAACGCCGGTTGAAGAAATCCTGGCAGAAATGATTGAGGAATATGGTGGCAAGGTCCCGGTAAAACCATCACCCAAGATGAAAGAAAAGTACCTCTACCATGGGACTTCACCGGAAAACTACGAGAAGATCCTAAAGGAAGGTTTTGCTCCACCAGAAAAGTCGACTGATTTACCGATTAAAAGTTGGTTCACCGATAATCCGGAAATGGCAAAAAATTACGGAGAAAAGATTGTAAAAATCCCCTTTGACGAGAGCAAGTTCGCTGATTTTATGGAATTTAATACCTTCGTAAAAGATAACATCGGCAAGATCCCGGACAATAAAATGCTTGAGGAATTCGCGAAGTTACACCCTGGCAAGTTAGGGCTGATTGATAAAAGTGATACTACCGGGGAAACATTGGCCTTTCCCTTTCCTAAAGTAAAGCCAGACGATTTCGTTAAAACCTCACCACCTCAGGCAGGGGGAGAGATACCAAAGGAGTTAGAATCTCTAGCAGTAGAGGCAAGAAAGTATGAGAGCTCTAAAGACTTTGCTGATAGCATAAAACCGCAGAAAAAGCTTTTCGATACCATAAGCGAGATAAATAAACACGGAATTGCCACTTTGGAAGATTTTTATAATCTAGCAATAAAAGCTGAGATTGTCGAAAAATTAGGAGGCCGGCTCAATTTAGTTCCTAAAGCTGTTAGCGATTGGGCGGACAAATATAATGTGGATTTGGGAAAGATTATCAATAAACCGGAAGAAGAAAAAATTAGGGAATTGATATTAAAGGACCTTCCTTTTAAGGCAGAGGGGGAAAAGTTAGATAAAGCGGTTAGCGCATATATTTCCGACCAAGCCGTTTATACCCTTCCGGATGGGACAGTCAGGTTGACACCGGCGAGAATTGAGCTTACGGAGATTGCCAAAACTCCCGAGGCGCAAAGAATAACTAAGGAAAGAGTCAAAAAGGCAATTGATTCCGGAGAGATTAAATTGGACAAAGACGGAACGATTACGGTCTATCGGGTAGGGACCGTTCCTCAAGAGCCAAAAATGATAAGCGTCTCTTTGGATAGAGTTTCAGCAGAGCAATTTATGAGCCAAGCCAGCATTACCGGCAAGGAAAGGCCAATTACCGAGCTTAAGATTAAACCGGAAAACATTAAGGTTTTGGTTGGCGGCACTGAAAACGAGGCATTGGTCCAAATTATCCCCCAGGAGATTAAAGTTCCCGCGGCGACACCGGAGGAGATAAAAGCCAAAGTCACCAAGTTAGAATCCCAACTGAAAGAAAAATTATTGGAAAAACAGCAGGCGGTTGAAGAAGCGCTTTCGCAAGTCTGGATGGAACTCGATGTTGCGGAAGCGGGTCAAAGGATAAGAGTGGAGGATCCAGAAAGCAGCGAGCCGACAATTATAGGGATAAAGTCGACTTTCCCTAAATGGGTCCCGGAAGAATTAAGGCAGAGAGAGCTATTTAACAAAGTAATGGCCGAATTGGTGACTGTCCTGGATAACCCGAAATACCCGGCGACGCCAAAGTTGCGGGAACTTTACGACGCGATTTTATCCGAAGTTGACGATAGGGCGGGAATTGACACCAGCACTATTCGGGCTGATATAATGAAGGCATATGAACTCCCAAAACCCTCCACAGAAGCAATCAAGGCTAGAGAGGGTCAAAAACCTATTCGTGGCGGCCTTGAGAGAGAAGAAAGAGCAATTGGGGAGACAAAACAAGCAGAACCCACAAAAGCCGTCTTAGCTCCAAAAGGCTACGCAGACAAGGGAGAATACGCTAAACTCGAAAATCTTTCACTTAGACCCGACAAAATCAAAGTCGTCGAATTTCCTGAACTGGTGAGAATTGCCCGCGAGCTTTCCGGGGGAGTTCCTCTTGTGGGGAACCTAAGAGGGGAAGCCAGGGGCCGGTTTAGCCCAGGAACCAAGACCGTCAGACTTGATAGAGAGATTTTCAAGGATCCGGAAACCGCCGCTAAAGTTTTGGGCCACGAAATAGGTCATTTGGCCGACTTTTTACCGGAAGGAACTCTCGGGAGGGGTAATCTCGTCGGCCGGATTGCCAGCCTCAATTACTATCTGAAATTCATATATGGAGATCTAAAGAACCCTGTCATCAGAAACGAACTAAAGGATCTAACCCAGATATGGAAACCGTTTGACGAGAGTGAGTCAAAAGACTATACCGCTTACCGTTATTCTTCAAAAGAACTTTACGCCGACGCCATCAGCGTCCTTTTCAATGACCCGGAAAGGTTAAAACTGACTGCTCCTAATTTCTGGAAAGGGTTTTTCGATTATCTTGATCAAAAACCGGAGGTCAAAAAGAATTTCTTTGAGACTTGGGATTTACTCAATAAAGGCGAGGAAGAAATCTTTAAGGCTCGCGATGAAGAATTATCAAAAACCTACCAGAAAGCGGAAGAAACCTATGTCGTTAAGGAACTCGAGAAACAAAAGCGGAGAAGCAGTATTTGGTATCAAGTTAAGTTGCTTTTTGATACTAAGGACCAGCCAAGCATTGAGAAGATGAATAAGTTGAGGAAGGAAGGAAAAGCCATACCCCCTGAACTTAACCTCGAATATGCGCTTGCCGGCCATCGATATTCGGAAGGAAAACTGGCCAATTGGGTAAATGACAATATCCAACCTATTTTTGCCAAGTCCCAGGAAGTGCCGGATGGTTGGAATCAGTTAGGGAAAATCCTTTTCTATGAACGGGTAATCAATGAGCGAGGAGAACTGGCCAACCCGCAAGGTTATAATCCTGCAACCGCGGCAAAGCAATTGGAAATGATGGAGAAACTGTTTAACGCCGAGGATTGGACCAAACTTCAAGAGGCAAAAGAGAAATTCAGGGCGGCGGTGCAAAAAGTGGTGGATCTCGCCGCGAAAAACGAATACTACACGCCCGAGCTTCTCAAACAAATGAAAATGAACCCTGCCTATGCCACCTATCAGGTGATTGATTATTTGGACACCTATATTTCTCCGCGCGCATACCAATCGGTAGGAACCCTCAAAGATATTGCGAATCCGGCGACGGCAACGGTGATGAAGTTGATGAGTGTTCACAAGGCAATCGAGCGAAATAACATTAAAAAACTCCATATCAAATTTTATAAGCAATACTTCCCGCAGGATATTGAAGCAGCTAAAACCAGGTGGAACGGCCGGAACATGGAGATTATGGGTACGCGGGATCCCGGCGAAGGGTTGGTCATTCTTATCGAGGGTGGCAAACCCCAGGGATACTATATTGACCGAGATGTGGCGGAAATGCTCAACTATACGCCAAATTCCACTATTAAAGCGGCCGCGCGGATTGCGCGAACGCTATCGATTAGCCGATTTTACCGGCCGACATTTACCACTTTTAACCCTGGCTTTCAAACATTTAATATCCGTCGTGACTTCATGCGCTATTGGAAGAATGTACCCGATTACACACTCGGCCAAGCCCTTACTTCTCTCCCGCGGGCGATGGTCCGGTATGCGCAAGCGACCCCTTCTACTATTAAATACGCTCGAGGTATAAAGAACCAATTGATACGAGAAATGCAGGAAGCAAAGATAGTCGGCTTAAAGTATAACACCTTTTACAATTACGAACTTGATCCGGATACAACGCAAATGGAGCGGATCCTTCAAAAGATGGGCCTACTCGATAGAAAAAAACGGTGGTATGACCCTGGCGTAAAATTGCTTGAGGCAGTCGGTTCGATTGGCGACTTTCTCGAAGCCTTGCCGAAAGTGGCAGGTTATATTGAGTTAAAGGGCCAGGGAAAAATGTCTCAAGAGGAAATGGCTCATTTTATCCGGACTTGTGTTGGCTCGCCAGACTTTCGAACCTATGGAACATTTACGCCGATTTCGAATAGCGTATTTCTCTTTTCTAATGCCATCAAAGAGGGATTAAAAACAGACGCCCTCGTTTTAAGAGGAAAATCCGCCGGTGGCAAGTATTCTCAAGCAGGGCATTTTTGGAAAACTCTTGTTGCCAACCTCTTGCCAAAGGCGATTATGGCCGCGATTGCCGTTGGCTACTTCGGGGAAAAGTTAAAAGAGATTATGGACAAGGCAACTGAATACGATAAAACGAATTATACAATTGTTCCCGTTGGCCTAGACGAGAACGGTAAGGCAATTTATTTCCGGATGCCTCAAGACGAAACCGGCCGACTTTCAGGCGGGATATTCTGGAAGGCACTTAATCTTAATAAAGGCGAAAAAAGTACCGATAGGCTCTTGCGAGATCTTCAGGATATATTTGCTTTCACTTCGGGGCAACTGCCGATGTTGTCGCCTTCTTTTGAAGGCATAGGCGCGATTGTGACCTATCTTTCGGGAAAAAATCCATACGATAGTTTTAGGGGCAGGTATATTATACCTGACACAGAGTTCAAAGCCGGACCAAAAGAGTCATTCCCCATCCTTCTTAAGTGGTTAGCAAACCAGCAGGGAGCGGGTATCATCCTTCCGCAATATAAACTGGAAGAAAACGCCACCGGCCTACAAAAACTCCTGAATCTTCCGGTAATTTCAAACATCTTGGGACGCTGGCTTAAGGTGTCCGATTACGGAGAGACAGAAAGGTTAGAAAAAATCTCTCAACAAGAAGAAGCGCAGAGAGCGCAAGAAAGTCTCAACCGTCGCCGCGCCGTTGATAAAGCGATAAAAGAATACCAGGCAACAAATAAAACACTCGATGATAGGAAAGGTATCGAGAATAAGTTGGTGAGTGAGGTTATCGGGCAAGTAAAAAATTCGCAAGATAAAACAGCGCGTACCAATCTCATCAAGACATTTCGAATAGGTATAATTAAAGGTACGGCCGATCCTTTGACCAGCGCGCTTATTTACGCGACTTCAAACGATGAAAAAGTCTTGTTACTTCGGGAAGCAAAAGATAAATATGGTACTGGTTACGCGGACTTTGAACGCCAAATGCTCAAGGAGAAGATTATCTCCAAAGATGTGATTCGGAAACTTCGAAACCCTTAAGGATTATAGAATGCCGGAGTATAGGGAATGGCGTTAAGCGCCCACAAAAGAAAGAGTATCAGAATAATTGCAATCGCTATCTGCCCGATTTTTGAGTCTCTTACCTTTTTATACCACTTCGGAGCGTACAGCCATTGATTGTCCAGTTCGGCATCGACAACATAACTTATGAGCCATAGAAAGGGAAAAAAAGACACAAGTACTAATGCCATTAACCACTGATGTTCCGCTATAAACTCGATCATTTTTTATTAGGGCAGATTTTCTTTATTCTATCATATTCCACAAGTAAAGATTCCACTTGCCATGACCCCAAAACAGCAACTAGCGTCTGACTCATGGACGATCAGTTGCCTTCTTCAGTAGGGGCTCAGACTTTGCCGGTTCCGAGTGAGAGCGAAGAAGAGGAAGTAGTTAACCCAACACTTTTAGTTCTTGGGAACCATAAGGAATCCGCCTTCAATTGGCAATACCGCCGGCACGATGAGTGGACTGAGAACTACATGCTTTATCGCGATAAGGTGATAATCAACCGCCTCACCCAGCGTCAAAGTGTCAATGTTCCCCTGATGAAAATGTCAATCCGGACCGCTTTGAAAGACATCGACGATCCGCCAATGCTTTACTTTGATAATCTTGATAACAACAAAGACAAAGAAATTTTCTATAACGAATACTTCGAGTACTGTGCTGAATATAACAAACTCGTCATCAAAGATATTGTCGATAAAAAACAGGTCTTTCTCTACGGCCGGTCCTTCAAAAAACTTAATATCGTCAACGGCCGCTTTTTCTTTGAAATCCTGGACCCGCAGGACGTTTTAGTTGACCGCTATGTGGATCCATCTAACCTCGATTCAGCGCGGTATTTGTGCCACCAGCACATTTTCCGGCCCGTTTCTTCCCTTGAGGAAAACGAAAATTATGATCAGGCAGCAGTCAAAAAGCTCAAAGAGTACATGGCCACGCAAGCTGGCCTTCTCAAAGCCGATGAGAATCTGCAAACCGTTCAAGACAGGAACGACCGCATGCGCCGGATGGGAGTCCCGGACGTTGACAATCCGCAACTTGGTGAAACTTACGCCGAACTTAACGAGCATTATCTTAAGCGTTGGGATGACAAAGAAAAAGAGGATCAATACTGGTTGATTGTGACGGCCGAGGGACGCGAGATTCTATTGGAAGAAAAGTTGGAAACTGTTATCGGCAAGACGGTTGACCATTTCTGGCGCTACCACCTGCCTTTTACTTCGTGGGGTGATGATGTTGAGCGAACCGATTTTTGGTCCGATGGTATGGCCGATACCATCCGGACACCGAATAAAATCCTCAATTCCTGGCTTTCACAAATGATCGAAAACCGGACGCTTCGCAGTTTCGGCATGAACTTCTATGACGTAACTGCCAACAAAGAGTTTGTTCCCCAGGTCTACGAGCCAGAGGCATTTGGCTGGTACCCGCTCCCCGGCAAGCCGGCCGACGTTTATCAAAGAGTCGATATCCCAGCACTCACAGGGTCGATTGAGGATATGGCTTTTGTCATGCAACTGGCCGAGAAAGCCACGGCGGCCACCTCCATTCAACAGGGTGTGTCCGAGCCGCGGAAGATTACCCTTGGTGAGGTAGAGATTCTTATGGCCAACGCCCAGGAGCGAATCAAGTCGCTATCTGTTTTCTACGTCGATAACTGGAAGGAGTTTGGGCTCAAATACGCCAAGATGCTTGAGGCGGCCGGCGATCTTTTGGACAAAGTAACACTCTACAAGAAGGGTTTATGGAACGACGAAATGTACCCGCGCGATGTGGAGTCGAAAGATTGGCGCTCCAAGGCGGGTTACACCTGCAAGGTGCTCTCCCGAAGCGAAAAAGACGATGAGGATAGTAATGTCCTTCAAAGGATGCAGGGCGCGCGCGCAGACATGCCGGATAACATACCTCTAATTGAAATCTACCGCAAGAGACTCTTGGAGTTCGGGAAGTTTACGCCGGATGAGATTAAGCAGATTCTCGATTTTGAAAGGCAAAGACTAAATACACTGCCAATGGGAGGGGGTGAACTAACTGGCCAACCAACGCTAACGGCTCCACCCACCTTGCCACAAGCAAGGCCGATGTTGCCAGCTATGATACCCTAAAAAATTATGAACAAACTTGATGAACTATTAAACGCTCGAGATCTTAAATTTGAGGACCTTGAGGGCGAGGAACAGGACAACTATTTCGAGTGGCTCAACCTCTTGGACGAAAAACCGATTACCATTGAGGACGTCAGGAAGTGCATTAGTGAGCAGAAAACCAAGATTGAATTGGAACTCGCCGATACCGATGAATTTGAGGCGTTCTTCTTCGGCGTATTCCGACGGGCCAACCGGAAGCACCTTGTTTTGAAGGCCCAACTCAAGAACTATCTTTTCCTCGAGTTATTCCTAGAATCGGAGGCGCGTAAGAAGCAGATGATCGAGGCGAGTCTCGATAAGTTAACCAAAATGCGCATGCGGAAGAAAACAACCCCGATAATGTGATAAAAGGAGGTGAAAACCTATGCCAGTAACTGTCAGGAAAGCAAAAAAAGGTTATGTCATCGTTGAAAAGAGCACGGGGCATGTTGTTGGACACTCTACCACTCGCGCGAAAGCACAGGCGTCGGCAAACGCCCGGAACGGTGCCAGATACGGATGGAAACCGACTAGACGCCGAAGAAAAAAATAAGGCCAAAACTACCTATTGACATGACCCAAAAACGGCAGATAGCCTTTGATTATGGACGCGAAAGACCAGGAAAAAATCAGTAAGCGCGAACAGCAAACTCTCAACGAAATCCAAGAAGAACTCAATCGTATTGCCAAACTTGGTGCTTCACTAAGCCCCGACGATGAGAAATTTATCCGAGCCCGCAAAATTTATCTCAATGCCGACCAGAGAGAAATGTGGGCTGCTGTTTTGAAGAAAAAGTCCGCCACGCCAGCGCCAGCCGAGGAAGAAGCCGAGAGAAAAGCTGAGGAAGAGAGAAAAGCTGAGGAAGAGAGAAAAGCGAAAGAGGAAGGCGGAAAAACCAGCGACGAAGGTAAAGGTAAAGAAAGCGAACTCTCGAAACTTCCCTATAAAGATCTTCAAACCCGGGCAAAGGAGCTTGGAGTTAAGGCTGTTGGCGTTCCCAGGAAAGACCTTGAAAAGTCAGTTGCGGAAGCCGAAGCCAAAGCAAATAACGAGTAATTAGGTTAATAACCGGCGATACTTACCCGAAGTTTCGGACAGTACATATGCCAGGAAATAAATCAACACCAGAAGAACTCCAAGAAAAGAAAGACGCCGCTCTCAATGCTCCCCCGGCCGAGTCTACCCCTCCTGCTAACCCCGAAGTTAAGATTGAGGACGTCCGGTCTAAAAAGGTCGATGAATTATCCGAACCGGAGAAAACCTTTGTCCAAGAGCACGCGGATGAGTTCAGCGATGAGGAAAAGACCAATCTTGGTATTGCCACCGCTCCTCCGGCAGCAACGCCACCTGCCGATGAAGGCAAATTCAATTTAGATGAGTCACGCCAAAAAGAGATTAGTGACCTTGAAGAAGGGGAGTATGAGTTTCTTGAGGAACACGCCGGAGAATTGACGGACAATGAGCGCGGAAGATTTGCTATTGAATTGCCTGCCCAGCCGACGCCGCCTGCCCCGCCGCCGGCAACCCCACTTCCACCAGTAGAGGAACGCTATAAACACCAACGAGTTGAGGCCCAGATTCAAGACGCCAAGATAAAGAAATTCGGCGAAACGGTCGAAAACGCTGCCAATCTGCCGGAGCCGAAAGAGGAAGAACTCAAAGCCGAGTATCCGGACTGGGATATGATGACTGAGACAGAAAAACGACTGGCTAAGGACAATCTAATGAATAAACGCAAATTCGATATGGTCCACCAAGCCACTCAAGAGGGTAAGCAACTCGAAGAATGGGCAGGAAGAGTCGATAGTTTTATTACCACTGCTCTTACCAAACCCGAATTTGGGAAATTAGCTGGCAAAGAAGAAGAATTTAAGGCTTTTTGCATGAAGCCAACCCGCCGAGGGGTTGATCTTGAGGACTTAGCCAATGCGTTTCTTAACATTGTCACCGAAACACCGGCACCACGCAAGAGAGGCTCACTCTTAGAGTCTGGAAGCGGAAGTGGCGGTCAGAGAGCGCCGGAAGGCGGCTTTATCGACGAAAAACAGGCGGCCGAACTTCGTACTAAGAACCACAAACTCTATCAACGCCTAGTCAAGGCAGGAAAAATCAAAATTCAAATATGAGCGACCAAAAAGCACCACAAACACCACAAGCGCCACCGGCACCGCCGAAACCAAAAGAATTCAGCATGACCACGGAGGAACACGATCTCGTCCGCAACCAGGCGAACCTCAGATCGCAACACGAATACATTGCCACTCTGATCGAACGCGACACTTTTATTTTTCTCAACACGAACATTCGAAAAAGGCTTGGAATTGACCGGGAGCAACAGATGACCTATGACGCGGACGCCGGAAAAGTTTTTGTTTTTCTTAAGCCAGAACCCAAAAAAGAACCGGACCCAAAGAAAAATTAGCCTCAAAGATACTACTTGACATCCCCCCAAAACGGTAAATAGGATTTAAGTTAGTTAAACTTCTCTTACCCCAATGATCGGGACAGAAGAAGAAAGTTGAAAAATCCCGATTATGGACCCATACGCAACAAAATTAGCCGAAGCCTTCGCCGCCCGCATCGTCCAGATCTACTTCGATCGGATGATTACCCCTCTTATCACTAACGATGAGTATGAGGGTGAAATTAAAGACCAAGCCACCATTTGCAACATTCCTACCGTCGGTGGATTAAACCTTCAAAACTTTACCGGTGCCGATATGTCTCCCGAAGATTTGGATGAGTCCGTCGGCCAACTCAAGACCGATCAAGCCAAAGGTTTCTATTTCAAAGTCAAGAATTACGATAAACTAAAGTCCTTTATCAAGAATCCCGAGGGGAGCCTGCTTGACCAAGTTAAAGGGAAATTGCAGGAAGCCAGCGATGCCTTTATCTTGGGTTTCTATCCCGACGTTGCCGCAGGAAACAGAGTTGGAAGTGATTATATTACCGGCACGGTCGAGGTTACTGTCACTACCGGCGCAGTCGTGGGAAGTGGCACGACCTTTACCGCCGGAATGGTTGGCCGAGGCTTTAAGGCAGCGGGCCATACTAAGTTTTACAGAATTAAAGCATTTACCGATACTACCCATATTACGATTGAGGATGACTATGATGATGTTGCTTCTGCCTATACCGGCGGAGCTATTACCGCAGGCGCAACCTTTGTCATCGAAGCGGTGACAGCGATTCAAGTCACTAAGGACACGATCTATTCCTTCCTTGAGCAACTGGCTGTCAAGCTGAATGAGAGGAAAGTCCCGCGCGACAATCGCTGGGTGGCCCTTCCTCCAGCTATCGCTTCCTTAGTCCGACAAGCGCCTCAATATATCCCGGCTGTTGAAAAGCAGATTGAAGAAGTGGTCAAGCGCGCTTTCATCAGCATGATGGCCGGGTTTGCTCTTTACGAGAGCGTGCAGTATGCCGGTAATTCCGTCACTGGTTGGCATGTCTTGGCAGGACACAAGAGCGGTATTACTTTCGGAATGGCAATGACCCAATCCGAGATCGAACCGTTCCTTCGAGGGAACTTTGGTAAAGCCTATAAAGGATTAAATGTCTACGGTGCAAAGGTTGTGGACGAGCGGCGCCCAGCACTCGCTGAAGGGTACTTTAAGCTCTAAACCTTTGCGCTCCCTCTTTCCACAATCCCAGCAGGTGTAGTTAAGGAATAAAACTAACATGGCAGCAACAGTCGAAATTTGTGAATCAAATGGCGCTGGGGAAACAATCACCCACAACATTACCAACTCAAACATGGGGAATGTTGATGCGGCCAACTTAGACCCCGTAGCCTATCCTGTTACCCCAGGGAACAATACCTACGAAAAATACCAAAGGATCCATGTGACGGCGATGGGGGGTTCTTCGAAGGTTGATAATCTCCAAGTCTGGCGGACAGGCGCCTTGGGCGGGTCCGCGGTCCATAAAACAAATGCGAGAGCGACAGATTATGTTCAAAAAACTTACGCCACTCCGGTTGCCACTACTAGCACCCAGGCAACCGAGGCTATGCCAACCGCTGATCCGGGAGCAGCCAATCTTGGTATTGGCGGCTCATTAACTGGTAGCTTAGTGGCCATAGGTTATTCTGATTATCTTATCGATCAGATTCAAACTGATGCCGGAGATACGGCCGGCTCAACCAGCACGAAGAATTATCAATATGATGAGACGGCCTAAAACTTATGGCAGACAAACAAAAACATATTTGTGGCCGATGTAACGGAGAATTTGCTTCCGAGCAGGAGTACATCGACCATCTGTGCCCCGAAACGGGATTTACACCGAAAGAGCCAGAACACTTAGGGGAAAAATTTGCCCGGGTTTCACAGATAGCAGTTGAGCGTGGCGCAGAACGGGTAAAGCTCGAAAAATCTGGAATGAGTCCAGAGAAGGCCCAACAAAAAGCACGGGAAATTGTGAATAAAAAGTACGCCGTCGTGCGGTAGGCATAGACTCTACCGCAATACAATGCGCTTTTGATCAATACAATGAAATATCTCTTTTTTGACAAAGACACCAAGAAGTTCGAAGAAGTCGTCCCTGAAAAGTGGCAATGGGAAGCCCATTTCTTTGATGGGACGGTCCTGAAACAATTTGGTGATGATGGCACCTTCCACCAATTTAAGGAAATAGACCAAAACAAGCTAATGCTTTTCAAAATGGTTTCCATAGAGGGCAGAAGCCCTTATACCCTCTTTTTTGACCCCCAAAAGATGAAGTTAATCCATTTTTATCGAAGGACACGCCTTAATGTCGGTACTCCGGCAGAACAAAGAATAACTCTTTATTGTTTTGGTTACGAGACCAACATTAACGGCATTGTTCATAAAGTCATTATGGCGATTTTGCCCAATGATGAGCTTATTGTGACTGATGATTTGAACAAGCTAAGGCTAGGGGGACCGGAGCCACCTGTTTCCTAAATTAGCCGCTTAGACCGCAATACAATGCGCTTCAGGAGGCAATACCATGCAAAGACCTTTACTGCCAGACCAACTTTCAGATGAAGTAAAGCGCGCCTATACCGTCTTAAATAATGCCTTCCTTGGGAGAATGGAGATAGGAGAATAAATGGCACAAATTGTAGATAGTTATAGCGAAAGCAATTACTATGGTGAACAAAGCGTTCACGGAGACGCCACCCAACAAGACGGCCAATCGTTTCTTGCAGATGGTGGGATTCTTAATAGTTGTCAGTTTTACGTTAGAAAACGTGGTCTTCCCACAGGAAATGTTTATGCAAAAATTTACGCCCACTCTGGAACATTTGGCAGCTCGAGCATAGCCACCGGTTCTCCTCTAGCAGTTTCTGATGCCCTTGATGTCTCCGCAATTCCCACCGAAAGGGCACTTATTACCCTTACTTTTTCTGGGGCAAATAAAATTACTTTAACTAATGGGGCGTATTATGTTGTTGTTTTCGAATATCTTGGAGGCGATAGCTTAAACTGTCCTGAAGTTGGATATGATTCGAGTTCTCCAACAGCACCAGGAAATAATTGTTTGTACTATTACGGGAGTTGGCACGCTCAAAGCGAAGTAGATGCTATCTTCTATGTCTATAAAGATGATGTAGTATCACCGACTATTGCAGCAGATTGGGATGATGTTTTCGAGGATATTACAAACGAAAATATCTACTCTGGGGATATGTTAATTGCTGGTTATTATGGGATTGACAATATAGATGTTTGTGATATGGGCTTGCGGTTCCAGTTAAATGTTCCTAAGGGCGCCACGATAACTTCTGCAAAGATAACGCTTCGGTATAACCCGAGCGATTTCGTCAATGACAATTGCCCTCTCTTGATAAAAGCGGTTGACTCGGACAACTGCGGCCAGTGGGCTCCCGACCATCCTCCCTGCTATGACGCCAAGATTGCTACCACCGTTCCCTGGAACGCAAATGGATATTTTCATAAAGAAGATACCTATGATTCTCCAGAAATTAAAACAATTATCCAAGCCATAGTTAATAGGGCGGGGTGGACTGCGAATAATTATATTGGATTAGTTATAGAAGATAATGGTTGTCCCAGTGGTCAATTTATTGCTGCAAACAATTATCCAACTACTTCTCCCTATGCAGTTTTGACAGTTAACTACATAGCAGGAGAAGGGGCACAAACTATCCAAAAATCCCTCAAATATACAGTTAAAGCCACTCCATCAACAAAAACCAAGAGTCTCAAATATACAGTCGAGGCTGCCGCAACGGCTATCCAGAAGTCCGTGACCTACCGGGTGAAGATTACCCCCTCTGCCATCACCAAAAGCCTTATCTATGCCATTAAGCGAAGCGTAAGCGCCATCCAAAAGAGCCTTGCCTATAAAGTGATTGCTCCTGCGGCGGCGGTTACAAAATCTCTTGCCTATAAAATCCTGACAACGCCTGACACAATTACGAAAACACTCAATTATAGAGTGGCTGCTACTCCCTCAGCGATCCAAAAAACACTGCAATATGTGGTCACAGCCGTCACGATCCAAAAACCTCTGCGATATACAATCCTGAACTTCCCTGCCAGCCTCTCAAAGAGTTTGACTTATAAGGTCACTACCGGTACCTCTATTAAAATCCTTCAGGAAAATGGTGATTTTCTTCTTCAGGAAAACGGCGACAAGATTTTATCGGAGCTCTTAGGTTTTGAGATCAACAAATCTCTTAAATATGCGGTCCGCATTATCGGTACCACTATCAAAATACTGCAAGAGAGCGGTGATTTTCTTCTTCAGGAAAACGGCGACAAGATTTTATATGCGGTGCGGGGGACGATTACCAAGGGGTTGGCATATGCTATCCTCCTGCCCGGGGCAATCGATAAATCTCTCAAATATACAGTTGAAACCACCCCAACGGCTATCACAAAGGCTTTAGAGTATCGAATCGCTAGGACCATCGCCGAGATTACCAAAAATCTATTGTATAAAGTTAGGCAAACTCCTGCGGCTATAACTAAAACCCTCGCCTATATTGTCGTCTCACCGCACTCAATCACCAAAAACCTCAGGTATTGTGTGCCCTCCACTCCGTCAGCCATCACTAAGGCTTTGCGGTACGAAATTGGGATTACGACGCTGGTTAAATATCTCAGATATGCTCTTAGAACCACTCCATCAGCAAAAACGAAATCGCTCACCTATTGTATCGTCGCTGCCCCTTCGGCAATTTCAAAAGGATTGACTTACAAAATTATTGCTGTAACTCCAATCACAAAGTCAACAAAATACACAATTCGTACTACACCGGCAACGAAAACGAAATCCCTTAAATATACGATTTTGAGTGTTCCTGCTGGTATCATTAAGCCGCTCAAATATGCGGTCAAAGTCTCCATCGCGGCCATAACAAAAGCACTTACTTACCGGATAATAACTACGCCGGCCGCTATAACAAAAACTCTCATTTACGCAGTCAAACCATCATTGGCAATCACGAAACCACTAAGGTATGCAATCCAATCGCCCGCCCCACCCCTTACTAAGCGCCTTGCCTACCATCTTCTTATTGGCGGCTATGTGGACATTTATAATCCACAAAATACCGAATACCAGGAAAAGTACGGCGCCCAGGAAACCGAATATAACGAAAAGCATGCCCCGCAGAACACCACTTATGAGGAGAAATATCCTGGGCAGGAAACCAGTTACAACGAAAAATATCCACCCCAAGACACAGACTACGAAGAAAAGTATCCCTAATAGTTTGTTGACTTGACCCCAAAACGGAAACTAGCGTAAATAATATGGCTGATAAAAAAATTAGTGAATTAACTCTTCTTACTACGCCTGCCGGCGAGGATTTGGTGGTTGTCGTCGATGACCCTTCGGGAAGTCCGGAAACGAAAAAGATGGCTCTTCAACAGTTAGGGGACTTTATCGCCTCGAAGTTTTGGGCTGATGTTCCCGGTACCCCCACAAGGGTATCTGATACTCAATTCACCATTGCCGACGCGGGCAACGCCAACAAGTATGATTTGCTCTTCAAGAAAGGTGTCATCCTCAAGTGGCTGGAGTCGGAAACCTTCCAGACAGCGATGGTCATCTCAAGCTCTTACGACTCAGACGTTGTAACCATCAATATCGTGGGCGACTCCCTGACAGCTGGCTTCTCAGAGATGAAATACGCCATTCCTATGGCCAAGAAAGAGACCTTTATCATTCCTGGCACTCTGGGGGCGGCCACTGATATTGCCAAGACTTGGTTCCCGGAGGAGGATATTTATCCTCTTTCGGCTGACCTGAGGCTGAAAATCGCAGGCTCAGGGACAGGCTCAACCATCGTGGATATTAACGATGACGGCACAACCAAGTTCACCACCAAGCCGACAATCACAGGCACTGATGCCTCTGACTTGGACAATGTGGCCGACAACCCCTCTACCCCTGTTGCCAAAGATTCGGCCGTAACCGTGGATGTGGATAGCGTCACCTCGACCCCGCCCGTCGAGACCTACGTGGACGTTTACTACTACCCGACTAGCTGGAGATATCGATGATAGGGGAGTTTTGGCCACAGGCTAATCTGACCCATCTCTTTCACTTTGAGGGAAACGCCAATGATGAGTCGGGCAACGGCAACCACGGAACCAATAACGGAGCGGTCTTTTCACTTGCCAATGGCAAACTCAGGCAAGGGGCAGGATTTGGCGGTTCACAGAGCATTAACAACATACCCTTCAACGGCTTTCCAACAACAGTGACTGTTCTGTCCGTATGCTTCTGGGCAAAGGTCAATGGGGCGAACAACAGCTTAATGAACTTGATGTCAGATGACATACCTGACAGACTAAATATCCACTTTCCTTATAGTAATACAGTCTTTTGGGATTTCGGAAACGCTGAGTCGGGAAGCGGAAGAACCTCGTTTGCGTGGGACAGCAATTGGAATAATGCCTGGGCGTGGTGGGTGTTGCAAGGGGACGGATCGAATATGAAGGTCTACAGGAACGGCAACCTGATCCACTCGGCGTCGGGGAAGACAACCACCTTTACAAAAGGAGCTAAGCTACTGAGGTTAGGTGACCAGGCCAATGGCCAGGTGGACGAGTTTGTCATCCTCAACCGAGCCTTGTCAGCCCAAGAAATCAGAAAGTGGTATGCCTGGAGCAGGGGGAAGCTACAATGAATGACTATATCGAATTAGGCGCAATAGGGATTCTCTTTCTAGCGGCCATCCGTGAATTTTTTTCTTACCTCAAAAGTAAAAACTCCAATGGACTAAGTGATCAGATACTCGAGGAA
>Ga0307377_10000978_pt1 | contig 37849 bp, 27 predicted proteins | sample TR3MG_FD_202535 | JGI IMG/M metagenome (GOLD analysis project Ga0307377, IMG submission 202535) | Soil microbial communities from Risofladan, Vaasa, Finland - TR-3 | ecosystem: Environmental > Terrestrial > Soil > Coastal area > Acid sulfate soil | place: Finland: Risofladan, Vaasa | collected... | reverse complement strand
CACTCTCCAATACCATTCACTGTATTCAATTTCGTGATATCGAAAACAGCTGCATCATCATAACACAGGATAAGATCACTGGTGACGGCTATCCTGGATCGTGGATTGATCTCTATACTGATGACTACCGGTACTCCGTTCTGACACTCCGGATCGCCATCGCCAGGATTAATATGTGGGGTAAAGGTATAGACAACGGTCTGTACATCTGTTCCACTATTCAGTAGATTATCTGTCAGGGCACCTGCGCCGGTCAATACCTGGTTTGTTAGTCCTGAAGCCCAGTCGCCAGTAACATCGGCTGGGTAAACAACACTTACATCATAGCGCCACTCTCCAATACCATTCACTGTATTCAATTTCGTGATATCGAAAACAGCTGCATCATCATAACACAGGATAAGATCACTGGTGACGGCTATCCTGGATCGTGGATTGATCTCTATACTGATGACTATATCAGTATAAGCACACTCTCCATAAATAATAGGAGTGATAGTATAAGTTACTATTCTAGCCTCTGTACCAGTATTAGTTAAGTGTTGAGCAATGGTGTATGGTAACCCCAAAATTGAAGCATCATAACTCCCATCTGACTCCCCAACAATATCAGAATGTGCTGAAACAGTCCAATCAAATTGAATATTATCAAATGAATTATTTAGCACAATTCCTGTAAAATCATCATAACATAATACAATATCATCAGGAATCGCTGTCGGATTCGGAACCGTGGTATATTGAACCGTAACGGTTGAGGTACATTGAGCTGAATTACCAGCAGCATCTTCAACAGTAAGAGTTACTGTATTAGCACCAATGTCACTACATGTAAAATGGTCAATGTCAATGGACCAATTTACAATTCCACAATTATCTGTGGACCCGTTATCAATATCCAGAGCTGTAATTATTGCTTCGCCTGTTACTTCATCTAACTGGATTGTTATGTTTTTGCAAAAAGGAATAGGAGCTTCATCATCGGTGATAGTGATATTCTGTGTACAGGTATTGGTATTGCCATGAATATCAGTAACGGTCCAGGTAACTACTGTAGTGCCTACCGGATAGGTGTCACTGGCATCGGCTGTATTATTATAATCATTTGTTACGCTTGCTACTCCACAGTTATCGCCGGTGGTTGGTCCGGTGACAGTCACTGCTGCCTCACATACTCCCGGATCGGCTGTCTGTGTTTGATCACCTGCACAAGTGATACTCGGATCCTGAGTATCTGTTACTGTTACTGTATAACTGCAGGTCTCAAAGTTGCCGGCTGCATCAGTTGCTGTGTAAGTTACTGTCGTTAAACCTACATCGAATGTATAGGTCCCAACATAATTAATTCCCGTTGCTGCAGAGCTCCCTGTCGTTGATCCCGTAAGCGCCCACGTCAGCTTGGTAACTCCACAGTTATCATTGGTAACAGGATCAACTGTAATTACTGATGCCGTGCAAAATCCTGCATCACTGTTAACCGACACATCCACCGGACAAGACGTGAAGACAGGCTTCTGGTTATCTGTTACCGTTACTGTAAAACTGCAGCTGGCTGTGTTGCCCGCTTCATCATATACCCTCCACGTGACTGTCGTCACTCCTTTGTTGAACACTACGCCCGCAAGCGTCGTCCCGCTTGTCTCTGCTATTATCGTAACTCCTGTAAGCTCATAGGTCGTACTGGTGATACCGCAGTTGTCTGCCGAGGCCGTAAGATCAAACTCCGTACCCGAGACTACATACGTACATGCGCTGTTAGTCCCTACTGTCTGGTTCGAGACACATGCCAGCGTCGGGTTGTCGTCATCCCCAACTTTAACATAAACAGTAGCTGAAAGATTTAGAACAGGATCTCCTGGCATTCCTCCATATTCAATGAAATACCCCTGTGTCTCATAGATATCTATACCACCTGCATCAGGTAAATCATTCCATGAACCAAGGGGAGTAAGGCTTGGATCAGCAATATGCGCATAATCCTCATCTCCTCCTGAATTATTTGGCTCACCCCCCCCCCAGTTGGCATATGTAATCTCAGTACCTCCTTCATCCCCCTGCCAAAAGAGAGTGCCATTTTCCGGGCCGGTAACCCATCGCCATTGACCCTCAACAGCAGCATCATTTGCACCAATCCAGCTTGAACCAACTAACTGTGAATTAAGAAAATCATTCTCCCCCTGTGAAGTTATTGTTGCCAAATATCCCCTTTTCCCAAAGTAAGTTGAGGCAGATGCTTCAACATTAGCCTGTGTCCATGTAATACCAGGATTACTCACATATTCGTAATAGTGACCTGTGAAAGTATTGTAAAGCTCAAAAGAAATCGTAATTTCTCTTAAACTGTTAGTAGGAGTACCACTTGAATTTGAATACATTACTGTTCCGAGTACCGATTCGTAGCTGCTGGTTGTAGCTGCGCCGGAAAGTGTCAAAATACCATATGTTGCATCGTATGAAGAGGTAATACCTGATCCATCCGTACAACTTAAGATATCCTCTCCCTGTTGAAAATTATCAGAGAAATATACATACATTCCATTGATTGTCTGATCTGCTGGATCAGTAATTTGTAAATTTGGAGTAATATTTATTGAACCTGAACAATATTGTACTGTCCCGGAAGCTGTTAATTCGGGAGGATCTAACTGGCAGCTTAATGCATTAAAATAAATTCCATCAAGCTCAAAGTCTGGATGCCCCGTTCCATTCCATACCCTGACATATCTTGTATTTACCTCTGTTGTTATTGTAGAGTTTATAAAAAATATCCTTGATGTAGTCGTTGGTATTGTTGTATTTAAGTGCCATGAAATTCCATCGTCTGATTCAGATACATGCATCGTAGAAGGATCTGGGAAACCAGAAGTATAATCCAATCTCTTCCATACTATGTTATATTGCTGGCCAGCAGGTAATGTTATTCCAAGATCCAGATCAATATAACCATCTTCATCATAGAGCTCAGCTACATTCCCGTCAGGCTCTCCCAAAGCATTTTGCGGATTACCTATTGAACTCTGGGCAAAGACACTTGATGCATTTCCGGAAAGCAAATACTCGGAATATCCTGAACCACATGAAGGATCAGGTAAGCATTTTGAAGTATTATAAATAACAGCATCAATCTGAAAATCAATGCCACTGGTTGTTCTAAATCTAATAAATCTTGTTAGATGTTCTGCTGGTACAGTTACATTAATAAAAGTTTCACTTGTTGTAGACTGATAACTTAAAGAATGTTCATTAAATGTAACTCCATCAACTGACTCATCCCAGTACATTAATGATGCACCTGTTTCACCTGGTCTCCTCCTCCAAATAATTGTATATTGATCCCCAACCTGGATTGTATCGATGAAATCAATAATAAAATAATCAGAACTCCAAGAAAACTCTGCTCCTAAACCATCAGGTAATTCTGTTATATTATTAAAATTAGTAATGGATGATTGCGACTTTACTAATTTGACAGCTCCACTTATATCAGCCTGAATAAACCCTGCATTACATTGAGAATATAATACCTGCCTGGGAATAAAAATACCAAGAAAAAGTATAAATAATACTAGGCCTGCTCTGAGTTTCTTCTTAAATCTCATAAAAGCAACCAGCAACCAGCAACCGGCAACCAGCAACCATTTCCGCACACCTCTCCCATTCAGCCTTTTAATCGCTGCCGTCAATCGAGAAACAATATTTGAAAAAGAAACTATCAACTTTCAGGTTCAGTATATAACAAAAAAATTACATCCGGCTCTAAACTCTTTTTTTAAAAAGCCGACCAATATTTAATACTATTTTTAATCTCCGTTTCCCAAATAAAAACGGACTCTTCATTAACTTATTTCAAGACCATAAATTATTACCCATGGTTGCACTGAAATAACCATATAATAATAATTTAAAGATAAAAATTATTTATGACGAATATGAAATTTTTTGACCCAGCAGAAATATTCTTTGATAATAGTCTGATATAAAACTAAAAAACCTGCTAAATAGCAAGTTAAAATATGGCTATGTTACTTTCTTTGCCTTGATACAAAGAAAGTAACCAAAGAAAAATCAAGGCTCCAGATAATTTTGGGGCTACTGTTTTTCAGCTTGCCCACGCAATACAACTCGCTACCCCTCTTTTTAATAGGGGTAGCTCAAACAGTATTGCTTACTTATGGCCCGCTCAGCAAGCTTCAAACCAGTAGCTTTATCCCAAAATTCTCTGAGGCCGTTTGAAATCCAGAAACAAAACCTAATCGCCGCAAGGCGAACAATGCCATCAAATCTTTTTTGGAGAACGATTACTAAATAACCAACATAGCATCCCCATAGGTACCAAACCGGTACTTCTCCTTAACTGCTGTTCTGTATGCTTCAAAAAGAAGATCGTAACCGGCAAATGCCGAGACCATCATTAAGAGAGTTGAATAAGGCAGATGAAAATTACTTATCATCATATCAGGTACATTAAACTCATATGGGGGGAAAATAAATTTATTTGTCCAGCCATCAAAAGGCTTCAGGTAACCATCGGTCGAAACTGAGCTCTCCAGTGTCCTCACCACAGTTGTTCCAACAGCACAAATCTTGTACTTTTCGTCTTTGGCTTTATTTACAATATCTACACACTCATCAGTAATATTTATTCTCTCAGAATCAACTTTATGTTTTGTAAGATCTTCTACATCAACACTTCTGAAATTTCCTAAACCCACATGGAGCGTTATCTCGGCAAAATCAACACCTATAATCTCAAGTTTTTTAAGCAGTTCCCTGCTGAAATGCAAACCTGCTGTGGGTGCAGCAACGGCCCCTTCATACTTGGCAAAGATTGTCTGATATCTTTCAACATCCTCCGGCTCAACCGGTCTGTTTATAAACTTTGGAAGCGGTGTTTTACCCAACCTGAATAATGTCTGCTTAAACTCTTCATAGGTTCCGTCAAACAAAAATCTCAGAGTTCTGCCCCTGGAGGTAGTATTGTCGATTACCTCAGCAACGAGAAGGTCGTCTTCCCCAAAATATAATTTATTCCCTATCCTGATTTTTCTTGCCGGATCAACCAGCACATCCCATAAACGCTGTTCACTGTTCAATTCTCTTAATAAAAATACCTCTATCTCAGCTCCTGTCTTCTCCTTATTACCATATAACCGCGCTGGAAAAACCTTTGTATTATTGAAAACCAACACATCATTTTCATTAAAATATTCCGTTATATCCTTAAATATCATATGTTTAAATTCTCCGCCTTTTCTGTCAACAACCAATAATCTCGACTCATCTCTGTTCTCAGAAGGATATAGAGCAATAAGCTCCGGCGGTAAATAGTACCTGAATTGTGATAATTTCATAATATATATTTAAGTATGGTGATTTTAAGAGTTCCTTTATACGTATAAATATCAGATTTGTTGCATTTGTTCAACAAATTCCTGAAATTTTTCAATGTCATAAGCATTGTTAACATGATAAGTCCCAATTGCACTCCTCTCAAGCGCAGATAAGTAACTACCACTTTTCAGTGCCTGCCCAAAATCTCTTGCAAATGATCTGATATATGTTCCTTTGCTACACACCAACCTGACTTTAGTGTCAGGGATACCATAAGAAAGCAGTTCAATCTCCCTGAAAAAGACTATAACAGGCTCAAGCTTTTTCTCTATACCTTGCCTGGCAAATTCATATGCTCTCTTACCAGCTATCCGTTTTGCTGAATACATAGGAGGCACCTGTTTCTGCTCTCCTAAAAAACTATTGAGTGCTTCTCTGACAAGAACTTCCGTAATATGATCAGTAGGATATTTATTATCCGTCTCTGTTTCAAGATCATACGAAGGAGTTGTTTCACCCAGGTGAAAGGTTGCTACATATTCTTTATCAAGATCCCTGAACTCATCAATTTTTTTTGTCGCTCTTCCGGTACATATTATCATCAAGCCGCTGGCCAGAGGGTCAAGAGTACCGGCATGACCAACTTTTATTTTTTTTATCCCCAACTTACTCCGTATAATTATCCTAATCTTATTCACTAAATCAAAGGAGGTCCAGTACAGAGGCTTATTAAACAGTAAGACCTGCCCTTCCTCAAAAATGGTTTTACCCTGTTCTTCCATCTTACCCGATTAGAATTGCCAATAATCCAATTATAGCGCAGTAGACTGAGAACCAGATTAGTTTACTCTGCTTTACCAGGGCTATCATCCACCTGCAGGCAAAATATCCTGATATAAATGCTGTAACAAATCCGAGAAGAGCAATGCCCAATTCTCCACTATTTACATTAATATCACCGGAAATGATCTCCAGCAAATTTGCTCCTATTACAGGTATTAGCACCATCAGAAAAGAGAACCTGGCAATTTCATCCTTCTTATTGCCTATCAACAATCCTGTTGCAATAGTAGAACCTGATCGGGATATCCCCGGAATAACGGCTATAGCCTGAGCAATACCAATAATAAATGCGTCCTTATAACCAATACTTCTCTCTCGTTTTTTAACGAAATGTGCAAACGCAAGGATTAATGAAGTGAAAATAAGCATCAGGCCCACAAAAACCAGGTTTCCGTTAAATAGATTTTCAATAGGACCCTTCAGCAAAATCCCCGCTATACCTACCGGGATCATCGAAATAATAATTTTTAACGTATATGATGTCTCTTCATTCAATTTAAATTTCAGGGACCCTGTAATCAGATCCCTGACCTCTTTCCAAAAAACAACTAGCGTGCTTAATACTGTAGCGCCGTGCACTGCCACCGTAAAATAAAAACTGGCATCAGGATCAATCCCAAAAAGAGATTTTGCTATCTCAAGATGCCCTGAGCTGCTAACAGGTAAAAACTCCGTTAATCCCTGGATCAGACCAAGGACCATTGCTTCAAACCAATTCATAGAATCCTTATTATTGAATTTTTCTTTCTCAGCTTATAAGCCGAAGACTTAAGCATATAGTATTCCAACTTCTTTAGGCTTTCACTTTTTGCCAACTGCCAACTGCCAACTGCCCATTTATTCTCTCCTGACTTCCGACTACTTCTCCCCCTCTTTCGGCTTTTTCATAATAGCCCAGATTTCGAAAATAAACCCTGCAAGAACAACAATTGGAGCAAGAGTAATTCTCCGGAAACTGAATATCTTCTCACTAAATTCATCAGGGCTTTCCGATTTGCCGCCAAGCATTAACAGAAATCCAATAACTATTATAACAAACCCTATAGCCAGCAATTTATAGTTCTCGCGGCCAAGAGCAAAATTTAATTTTTCCTTTTTCTCGTTTTTTGTCGCCATGATATAATCAATAATAAAGTTTGTCCTCAGAAATACTAAGATATCTGTTAACGGAAAAAAATGTTGAAATTATATTAATAAAAATCCCAATAACAATAATAGAGATGCCCAGAAGTAGCAATAATTTAGTGCTCTCAAAGGAAAACATCAGAAAGAATTCCTTTTCAACTAAATAGAGGAGTCCCATTAATAAACTCATTGCTATGAGTGCTGCCACCAGTCCCTGGAAAGCACTCTGAACCAGAAAAGGTCTCCTGATAAACGCCCGTGTTGCTCCAACAAGCTGCATTGTCCTTATAATGAATCTGCGGGAATAGATTGATAATCTTATAGTATTATTTATAATAGTCAATGCTATCAGGAACAGAAAAGAGCTTATAACAAGAAGGAACAGACTGATCTTTTTTACATTTTCATTGATAAGAAACAGCAATGATTCCTGATAATAGACTTCTTTGACAAAAGGATATTCAAGGACATATTTTTCAATTTTCGCAACACTATCGGGACTTGTATACCCGGCAAAAAGGAAGACGTCAATAGATGGTGGCAAAGGATTATCCCCAAGAAAATTAATAAAATCTTCACCCAGATCTTCTTTCATTTTTGCAGCTGCCTCATCTTTTGAAACATATTCTGTTGATTTCACATAAAGTTTTGCATCCAGATCTTTCTGTAACATTCTTATATCTGCCTCTTTTGAATCATCATCCAGCATTACAGAAAAGGAAAGACTTTCACGGAAATAGTCCGATAATTCCTTCGCATTTATAAGTATAAGCCCTAACACCCCAAGCAGAAAAAGCACCAGAGAGACACTAATTACAAGAGTCAGATAAGAACTTCTCAGCTGTGTTTTTGAATATCCTGTCTCTTTGTTCTTCACATTTATTACTTTTTACTTCTGCCTTCTGCCTTCTGCCTTACTCCACAACAGTAACCCATCCGTACGGATCCGGTTCATCACCATTCTGAATAGCAATAAGCTTATTGTACAGTTTCATGGTTTTCGGACCTGGCTCGCCGTTCTTATTATACTCATAAATCATATTATTTTCAGGATCAACAATTTTAGCTATAGGACTAATGACTGCTGCTGTTCCGCATGCTCCGGTTTCGGTAAATGTAGAAAGTTCCCCAACAGGAACAGGCCTGCGTTCGGTTTTCATACCCATACTCTTTGCTATTTCTATCAGACTCATATTAGTAATTGAATTTAATATTGATTCTGATTTTGGTGTTATGTAGGTATTATCTTTTATTCCGAAGAAATTAGCGGGTCCACATTCGTCAATATACTTCTTTTCTTTTGCATCAAGGAAAATCGTATTAGCATATCCGCCTTCACGGGCACTAATTATTGCTCTCATACTAGCTGCATAGTTACCACCTACTTTATATATTCCTGTCCCCTTTGGAGCGGCTCTGTCAACATCTCTGCAGATCAGCATATTCACAGGCTTTATTCCACCTTTGAAATAGGGGCCTACGGGTGTAACAAATACCAGAAAAGTGTATTCTGCGGCAGGTTTAACACCAACTTCAGCCCCACTGCCATATAATAGCGGCCTTATATATAGAGTGGCGCCTGATCCGTATGGAGGAACAAATTTTTTATTCAGTTGAAGCACCTTGAACAAAGCCTCTTTGAACATTTCAACCGGAACAGCAGCCATTTTAATGCCCCCTGCAGATGAAATCATTCTTTTTGCATTTTCCTCCCAGCGAAACAACCTGATCTTTCCATCTCTCCCCATATAAGCTTTCAGCCCTTCAAAAGCCTCCTGACCATAATGCAATCCTGTGGCAGCAATATGAATATCAATATATTCAGAAGATGAGACTTCCAATTCTCCCCATTTCCCATCCTTATATACACAACGAATATTATAATCTGTTTTAATATAACTGAATGGCAGATTTTTCCAATCTAGTTTTTCCATGAATAGTTACTTTTAAAATATCCCGTAAAAGTACATTTTTAATAGATATTTTAGTGATTTTTCTACTTGAAATTGGATTATTTGCCTTATGACTGAAGTTCTGAAATCTGATCTTCAAGCGTAACACTCCTGAGTAGTCTGGCTGTATTTGTAATAAATTGGTGATCTGATAAAAACTTCTCCTGAATCCCGACCCAGGACTTGCTATCAGAGTGTTTACCATACTCTGTTCTCTCCCTTTGCAACTTCTCTGTAAGTTTCATATAGTCAAAGCGTCCGAGGTAATCATATTTCGCATCGTGAAGGATATTATCCGATAAAGATTCCTGATGCTCGTCGAACGAGTTCTTGATAATTCTTTTTGTTGATTCAATATTTTCCTGACTAAAACCATATTTGGGGAGTATCTCTTCGACAAGACGCGATGATGCTTCCATCGGTTTTTCGTAGTCAGATATAAAACCTGTAAGGAGAAAGACTGAGGCAAGCTTAAGGTTAATAAAATCTTCATCAGGCACTTTTTCGGCTGTTGCAAGCAGCTCAACCTGATTACTGATATTTTTTACAAGCGCTGAATTATGAAAATAAAGGTTTGGCGGAGCTTCATCGTCGAACATTTTAGTTATCATCTCCTCAATATCCTGCAGCTTAATCATCTGCATTTTAACAATAAATTTTCTGTTTGGGCCACCATTTTCATCACTTAAATAAGGAATAATCCCTGTTACGAAATACATCTCCAGTTCACCTTTGTACTTAACAGGCATCTTACCCCGAAATTCGCATGTGAAAAATTCCTTCACAAATTCATAGGTTGTACCCGAAATATTTATTTTTCCTCCCTCTCCCGACGATTCCATCCTGCTGGCTGTATTAACAGTATCACCCCAGATATCATATGATAACTTCTTATGACCAACAACACCGGCCACCACTGTTCCTGTATGAATCCCTATCCTAATATCCCAGTATTTCATCCCTTCCACTAATGATGTCTCCTTCAGCTTATTCATATAAATCCTCATTTCAAGCGCGGCAAGAATAACTTCCACCGGGTTGGTCCTGTTTTTTTCAGGAATTCCTCCTGCACACATATATGCATCGCCGATAGTTTTTATTTTTTCAATCCCATACTTCTCAACAACAGAATCAAAATAGAAAAAGAACTTATCAAGTTCATCAATCAACACTTCAGGATTCATCTCTTCAGCAATCTTTGTAAAACCCTGAATATCTGAGAACAGAACTGTAACAAAATTATATTTGATCTTTGTTGCTTTGCCCTTAGCCATTATCTCTGCGGCTGTGTTCGTCGGGAGCACATTTGCGAGTAATGCTTCTGTCTTTTCTTTCTCAATGATCAGATCTTCAGTTCTGTTATTAATTATCTGTTCAAGCATATATTGCCTGCGGGCAAACCTTAAATTGAGCTGTTGGTACACTGCCCATATTATCAATACGAATAATATAAAATACACAATTATTGCAAGATTTGAGAAATACCACAGTGGAAGTACCTTAATTGAGCAGGTGGATATTTCGCCTGCTATACTTCCATGATCAATGTACCTTGCATGGAATGTATAATTCCCTGCCGGAAGATTTGTGTATTCCTTATAATTGATCTGTCTCCTTGTGGTCCACTTCCTGTCAAAGCCATCGAGGAAGAACTGATACTCCACTGAATCAGATGGAGTCAGTACAAAAATGATATTATTATTTCGTTGGTCAACGGTAAAACTTTGTAAAAAAAACCGGTCTCGCTCCTCTGGGTCTGAAGGAACAATTACAATTGAATCGTAATTCAATATCAGACTTTTGAGTGATGGCAAATCTGACTGATCATAGGCAACATGAGCTGCAGACACATTTGAGAGTATCGTAAAAAATATAATCAGGAATATATTATTTAATCTGACCAACAAGAACATAAACAGGTATTTTGCTTTTTTGTAATCCAAATGTAGCACTTAAAACAATCTGGTCAAAAGGAAAGCTCAATTTTGAGTATTTTTGCATTTTTAATGAACCTGACTATATGACAATAATATTTGCTTCAAACAACGAACACAAGATAAAAGAGATCAAAAGCATACTTGGGAACAGCTTTACTCTTTTAAGTTTAAGTGATATAAATATCAATGATGAAATTCCTGAAGAAGAACCTCTTCTGGAAGGAAATGCGCTTTCTAAAGCGAGGTATATTCATAATGCAACTGGCATGAATGTCTTTGCAGACGATACCGGACTGGAAATTGAATCATTAGATGGGTTGCCGGGGGTTCATTCGGCCCGGTTTGCCGGAGAAAACAAAGATTCGACAGCCAATATCGAAAAAGCCCTCACATTGCTTGGCAAGACAAAAAACCGTAAAGCACGCTTCAGAACAGTCATCGCACTGATACTTGAAAAAGAAGAGTACCTGTTCGAAGGAATTGTTACCGGGACAATTATTTATGAAAAAAGAGGAACTGAAGGATTTGGTTATGACCCGGTATTTGTACCAGAAGGAAAAACTAAAACATTCGCTGAGATGGACCTTAATGAAAAAAACAGCGTTTCACACAGAGCAAGAGCTTTTAAAAAACTCCGGGAATTCTTACATCAACATACTGCCCCAAACAATAAAAAGACGATTTAATTGTTTAGTTTTCTGATGGGAAGAACCTCTGTTATATCAGTTATGTTGTTGCTCTCTTTGACGTTACAGGGACAAACGCCTGTCGGATCATGGTCAGACCACCTTATTTATAATACCACTAATAGTGTTTCTGCCGGAACGGAAGAGGTATATGCTTCAACCGGCTCCTCAATAATTGTTTATAACAAAGAGTTTGCTGAGCTGAAAAAGATGTCGCGCATCAATGGCCTTACCGAAACCGGAATTAGCACAATTGCATGGTCGGAGGAGAACAAAGCTCTTATTATTGGCTACACTAGTACTAATATTGATCTGCTAAAGAACAATATAATATATAATATCCCTGATATTTACAGAAAATATATCCCCGGGAAGAAGGAGATCAACAAGATCCGGACAAGTGGCAAATACGCTTACCTGGCATGCAGTTTCGGAATTATTGTTGTGGATATTACTAAAAAAGAGATTTCTGATACATGGAAACCAGGAACCGGTTTCGAAAACACTGAAGTGTGGGATATAGGTTTCGGGGATGGAAAGGTTTTTGCTGCAACAGGCGTGGGAGTATATTATGCTGACCTTTCAAACAAGGGCTTAGCTTACTTCGGGAACTGGAACCTTATAAATACCCTGCCTGATCCAACTGGCAAGTACACATCTCTGATCTATTCAGGCAATAAACTATTTGTTAACTGGTCAAATCCTTTACCCGGAGGAGACAATGTTTACGAAATCGATGGAGGGAGTTCTCTTATTTCTTACCTGTCCGGTGTAAAAAACAGATCCTTCGACCCTGCATCACAGGGATTCACAGTTTCCTCATCTGCCTCCGTTAAATATTGCAATAGCGACGGGACACTTATTCAGACTATCTCATCTTATGGCTTTGGAACACCAGATATTACACAGGCAGTATTTGATAATGGTGATATATGGGTTGCAGATGTCACATCCGGACTTATCAGAGGTGAGAATATGTCTGATTTTTCAGCTTTGACCCTTCCCGGTCCAGCTACAAATAATGTAATCAATATCGCTTCCCTTAATGGAAAAACCTTGATTTGCGGCGGTGCAGTCGATAATGCATGGAACAATCTCTGGAGGCCGTTACAAATATCCAGTCACGAAAATAATAACTGGAACAATCTTACATCGGCTACAATCAAAGATGCCATGAGAGCCCTTATTGATCCGGATGACAATGATCATTTTTTTGTTTCAACCTGGGGTGGGGGATTGCTGGAATATAAAAATGGCGAAATTGCTCACCAGTATAGTGGAGATCCTTCTCCATTGCAGACAATAATCCCCGGACAACCTTATGTAAGGGTATGTGGCCTGGCAATGGATAAATATAAAAATCTCTGGTTAACACAAACAGGGGTGCCTGGCAGCATTAAAGCTCTTAAGCCTGATGGCAGCTGGATTGTGAATCCGGTAACAATAGATGCCCCTACAATCGGAGATATTATTATTACAAGAACCGGATATAAGTGGGTTGTACTACCAAGGGGACATGGACTTTTTATACTCGATGACAATGATTCACCTGAAGATCCCAATGACGATAGATCCAAAAAAATACTCGTTGAGGATAGTGAAAATAAGGTAATCTCATTTGTCTATTCAATTACTGAAGATCTTGATGGCAATATATGGGTTGGAACAGACCAGGGGCCGCTAATATATTATAATCCGGAAAAAATATTTGATGATGATCTCAAAGCATTCAGGATAAAGATCCCCCGAAATGACGGAACCGGCCTTGCCGATTATATGTTAGGAACGGAATCAATCACATCGATCGCTGTTGACGGAGCTAATAGAAAATGGTTAGGAACTATCAGCTCCGGAGCATATCTTCTCTCCTCTGATGGAACAACTCTGTTAAAAAGCTTTAATGAACAAAACAGCCCTATACTTTCGAACTCCATTGTAAGCCTTACCGTTGATAACAAAACCGGCGAGGTCTGGTTTGGAACTTCAAAAGGAGTTCAGTCTGTACGAGGTGATGCAACCGTTGGAGAAGAAATATTTTCAGATGTATATACCTTCCCGAATCCAGTAAGAGAAGATTTTACTGGTAACGTTACAATAACCGGGCTTATGCGCGATTCGCAGATAAGAATAACTGATATCAGCGGCAATCTTGTTTACAGTACTGTTTCTGACGGCGGGCAGGCTTCGTGGGATCTGAAGACCTATAATGGCCGACGGGTTACCACCGGTGTATATCTTGTTTTCTGTGCCAGCAATGACGGCTCCCAGTCTTATGTGACGAAGATGCTTGTAATAAGGTAAGACTACTCCGTTATCAGGCTTTGTATCCTTTCTATCTGAAGTTGCTTGTTAACCTCTCTCAGGCTTCTGGCTGTCTCCGTAAAATATTGATGACCTGAGATGAATTTAACCTGGATCTTATTCCAGTCATTCAGTGAGCCCATCTTATTCTGAGCCTTAAGCTCCTCAAAGAGTGTATTGGAAACAGGTATGAAATCGCTTCTTCCAAGATAATCAAGATCTGAATCGCATATAATATTCTCAAGCAGGTTAGTGGGTTTTGGTGGCAATTTAGTTGCCATTATTATTGAACATATCTGCTCAATCTGTTCAGGTGTATAATTGTATTTCGGAAGCATCTCTCTTGCAAGTTCAGTCCCGTAGAACTCATGATTGTCATAAGTAATTGTGTGTCCGGCATCGTGGAATAATCCGGCTGTTTTCAGAAGTAATATTTCTTCATCGGTACAACTCTCTCCCCAGCCAATAAGTTCCACCTCAGTAACCACATCAACAGTATGCTTCACATTATGATAAAAGAGGTAATCGGGTAACTCTTTTTCTAACTTATCAAGGATAACCTCCTGTATATCTGTAAACTGTATCAGCCCGAATTTTATTTTGAAGGATTCATTTGGCAGCACTCCTTCCCCGTTAAGAGAGAATTCAGGCTTAAGCCCTTTCACTTTGTACATCTGCAGATCGCCTTTGTACTTAACAGGCAATTTACCAAAGTACTCACAATCAAAAAACTCTTTTACCAGCTCGTAGGTCATTACTGAGATCAGGATTGAACCGTTATCAGAAACAGCTTTGACACGGCTGGCAGTATTTACTGTATCTCCCTTAATATCATAATTAACTTTCTTTTTACCCGAAATTTGGGCAGTAACCGGACCTGTATGAATACCAATCTTAAGATCCAATATCCTGTTATCCTTACCTCTTATATTCATTTCAAATTTCTCAAGGAAGTTCCGCATCTCCATGGCGGCCATAACGACATCGATGGGGTTTGTAATATTCTTTACAGGTATCCCTCCGGCACACATATAAGTGTCGCCGATAGTTTTGATCTTTTCTATTTTGAACCTCTCAACAATGGCATCATACTCAAAAAGAATCGCATCAAGCTCATCCATAACAGCTGACGAATCCATTCCTTCAACAAGTTTTGAAAAGCCCTGAATATCGGCGAACAATACTGTCGCCATATTAAATTTAAGCGACCTGTCTTTCTTTTCTACTTCACCAACCTCCTTCAGTCCTTCGGGGGAGAGCTTTTCATAATTAACTTTAATTTTCTCATTATCCCTGGTCAGCTTTTCATTCAGCTTCACCAGTTTCTTGATTCGCTCTTCAAGTTCCTGGTTCTGTTTTGCAAGCCGTGCAATCCTTTTTACAAGTTCTTCATTATTTGTTACTGTCATAATACAGTTGATTGATCAGTAAATATAATAATTTTGTAGTAAATCAGTACTTAAAGTGCCTGGAGTACTTAAAGTTATACGTTATTATTAGATCTTCAGGTAGGGAAGAATCATATAATTCTTTCACCATTAGGCATTTCATAGATTTATAACTTTAATTAAGAACTATTTTGAAATCATGCTTGAGAAAACAAAGGGAATAATACTTCATCAGATAAAATACAACGATTCGGGTATTGTTGCTCAGCTGTATACGAGGAATTTCGGAAGGCAATCCTTTATTATTAAAGGGATGAGAAACAAAAAGGCAGGAAAGCATAGTATCCTTTTTCAACCTATGTTCATCCTCGATCTGGTAATGTATTATAAGGCATCGCGGGAGATGCAGGCGCTGAAAGAATTTTCTGTTTCATACACTCCCTATGATATTCACTCTAACATAAAAAAGAGATGTGTTGCAATCTTTCTAGGTGAAGTTTTAACCTCCGTTCTTAAAGAAGAAAGCCCTCATGAAGAGATGTTTGACTTTATTGAAGAATCAATAATCTATTTCGACAGGTGCAAAGAAGGCTATGCAAATTTCCACATAGCTTTTCTTGCAGGCTTAAGCAGTTTTCTGGGGTTTGAACCAGGGCCCAGAACTAATAGAGATGATGCATTTTTTGATATGACTAATGGGAATTTTGTCCCACTGCCTCCTGTTCATGGCAATTATGCGAATGCTGAAATCTCTAACATTCTTGCAGCCTTTTTTATAACTTCATATGACATGATTAGCACAATAACACTTACTGGAGCCCAGAGAAACGACGTTGTTGAAACACTGATCAGATATTATTCTCTTCACCTGCCAGGTCTTAGAAAAATAAATTCTCTTGAAGTGCTGAAAGAGGTTTTCAGATAAACTAAAGTTCACCACCCTGATATTTTTTATTTATCTTTAAAAATCAAATAGATAATATTAATGGCAATTATCCCATCTATAGTTAACTGGCTTAATGCAAAGCGAATAGATCAGATTAATCTTTTTAAAAAATATCCTTTCGAAACGCAGCAAGAGACATTATACAAACTTCTGGCAAAAGCGGCATCAACAGAATGGGGAAGTAAATACAACTATTCATCGATCATTTCCATAAAAGAATACCAATCGAGATTCCCGGTACAGACTTATGAAGATATATTACCATATGTTGAAAGACTTCGTAAAGGAGAAAGCAATCTCTTATGGCCGGGCGAAATAAAGTGGTTTGCAAAATCATCAGGCACCACCTCTACTAAAAGCAAGTTCATCCCTATGAGCAGGGAGGCACTTGAAGATTGTCATTACAGAGCAGGCAAAGACATCCTTATCCTATATTCTATGCAGAGACCAGATACCCGCATCTTTTCAGGGAAAAGTCTGACTCTGGGGGGAAGCCATAAGATAAACCAGTTCAGCAATGATTCCCTCTATGGTGATCTCTCAGCTATCCTTATTGAAAATGCTCCATTCTGGGTAGAGATTATCAGAACCCCAAAACACAAGATTGCTCTTCTTGAAGATTTCGAGGAGAAGCTTGAGAAGATCACGCATTCAACTATTAATGAGAATGTTACAACTATATCAGGGGTTCCTTCATGGTACCTTGTTTTAATTAAAAAGATACTTGCCTATACCGGGAAATCAAACCTGCTCGATGTATGGCCCAACCTGGAAGTGTTCTTCCACGGAGGGATAAGTTTTACTCCCTATCGTGAGCAGTATAAAAAACTTATAGTGGGCGATCAGATGAATTATATGGAGACTTACAATGCTTCAGAGGGATTCTTCGGAATCCAGGATGATTCTTTAAGCAGTGATATGCTCCTGATGCTCGATTATGGTATTTTTTATGAATTCATTCCTGTCGATAAAATCAATTCTGGTTCTCCTCCTGTTTATACAATAGGTGAAGTTGAAAAAGGGGTAAATTATGCTATTATCATTTCAACCAACGGAGGGCTCTGGAGATATATGATGGGAGACACAATCATTTTTACCTGTCTCGCCCCATACAGATTCAGAATTTCAGGGCGCACGAAGCATTTTATTAATGTCTTTGGTGAGGAGGTCATAGTTGACAATGCCGATAAAGCCCTTGATTCGGCATGTAAATCTACTGGTGCTGTTATTGCTGAATACACTGCCGGTCCGGTGTTCATGGATATATCTACCAAAGGATCTCATGAATGGATTTTTGAATTCGAACATGAGCCTTCTGACCTTAATCAATTCATTGAAATATTGGATAGTGCTCTTCAATCGGTTAATTCTGATTACGAAGCAAAACGATATAAAGATCTTAATCTTGTTAAACCGGTTGCAAGGTCAGTTCCCAAAGGAACATTTAGCAAATGGCTTAAGGCTAAAAACAAGTTAGGCGGACAAAATAAAGTTCCACGTCTGTCAAACTCGCGTGAGTATATTGAAGATCTGTATCTTATTGCAGGGGTAAGCAAAATTTAGCTCAGATTAGTCACTTTTTTATACAAACCTGAATCAATTTTTACTAATTTTATAAACTCGAAAAAACATTTGACTTATGCATATAGCTATTGCAGGAAATATAGGATCGGGGAAGACCACACTGGCAGGACTACTTGCAAAGCAGTTCGGGTGGCTAGCCCATTATGAAGATGTCGACGACAACCCTTATCTGAACGATTTCTATGAAGATATGCAGAGGTGGTCGTTTAACCTGCAAATCTATTTTCTCAATTCGCGCTTCAGTCAGATACTGGAAATAAAAAAATCGGAAAAAACCATTATACAGGACAGAACTATTTATGAGGATGCTTACATTTTCGCGCCTAACCTTCATTCGATGGGTCTGATGTCGACACGCGACTTTGACAACTATTCAGCACTTTTTAAGATGATGAGTTCGCTGGTACAGCCTCCCGATCTTCTTCTCTACCTTAGAGCTTCCGTTCCAACACTGGTGAATCAGATTCAGAAGCGTGGCCGCGAGTATGAAAGTTCAATACGGATCGATTACCTCAAAAGGCTTAATGAAAGGTACGAAGCATGGATGGAATCTTATGATCTGGGCAAGGTTCTTATCATTGAGGCCGATCATTATAACTTCCCCAATAACAAAGACCATCTGAGTGAGGTGATCGATAAGATTAATGCTGAGCTACACGGTTTGTTTTAAAACCGGAGAAGCTCTTTCATAACCTCTCCGGAATCTTTTACAAACAATTTCAACTATTTTATTTCCGTATCTGCTGCAGGAGTTAAAGCTACCTGCACATAACTACCGGTATTCAAATATTTGTTGCCAATAGCTTTTATATCTGATCCTGTAAAAGAATTAATAAAAGTCTTGAATTCTTCAAGAGATAGTATTCTGTCACCATAAAGGAAGTGATTTTGAAGAGCTCCCAGCCAGAAACCATTCTCCTTAATGCGGGTTTCACGCTCCCGGATTAAAGTTTCCTTCACTTTATTTAAATCAGTATCTGTTGGGCCCTCCTTTTTTATCTTACCCATCTCATCCAGAATTGTTTTAGTAAGCAATTCAATATTTTCAGGATTACATCCCCATGTTGATGTGATGGAGTATTTAGGCTTAGGAAGTTTTGATGCGGTCCCCTTAACGCTTACTCCATATACTCCGCCCTGATCTTCGCGCATCGATTCCCTGCATTTTATCGACAATATATTCATTAACATAGCGAAACTCTGGCGATCTTTATCATTCCATTTGAAATCGCCTTTCCATACCATTGCCACCGTACTTTGAGGTTCTGAATTTTTTGGAACCTCAACTACCACTAATCCATTTGGAAATCCGGGAGTTACATCTTTCCATGTCTCTTTTCTCTTTATCGATGGAAGTCCTCCTATATATTTTTCCAGTAGAGGAATCACATCATCAACTTTAAAATTACCAACCATTAAATATGTAAAATCGCTGGCATCTGCAAACCTATCTTTAAAAATTCCTGTCGACCTGTCTAAATTAATCTGGTCTATCTGAGCATCTGAAGGGATAGCAATCACCCTTGGTGAATTAAGCGACACTATTTTGGATAAGGTGTCGCTAAAAATTACCTGAGGATTTGACCTCATCGGTTTGATCATATTCCTAAGGCGGGAGATATAAGCATTGAAGGCATCTTCATCTTTGCGTAGCTTTGTAAAATAAAGATAATTAAGCTGAAGCATCGTTTCAAGATCTTTTGGAGAGCAGTTTCCATTAACCCCCTCACGAAGCTCATTAATGTATGGACTAAGTTTTGCAGTATTTCCTGACAACTTCTTTTGCAATCCCATAAAATCATATTCGCCCAATCCACTTTGAGCAATAATTGTAGGAGCAAGGGTAGCTGACATTATATCGGCGTCAGGATAGAGAGATGTTCCACCCGGACTATAGGCTGATAGAACAATCTCATCATTTTTGAAATCAGTTGATTTCAATATCATACGAACACCATTCCCAAAGGTTAATTCTGTAAACCCAAACGTATTATTATCAATCCTCTTAACCACTTTTATAGCAACAGGTAATTCAGCTAAAAGAGGGGCCTCTGAAACTTTATCAACATAAGCTTCAACCTTTTTGGCTCTTACCGACTTTATTATATCAGCAACCTGTTTTTCTGTCGGAACATTAATGCCCTCTTTTTCCGGGGCTGTTATTAGTGCAATCACATTATCGTCAGTGGTCCATGACTGTCCAAGGTTATTAATCTCTTCCAGAGTAATGCCAGGTAAATATTCTTTAACTATGTCAAATTCTTTTATGATACCTGGTATGCATTCCTGGTCCATATAGTTCCTGACAAATTCGTCGGCATATGCCCTTGACTCAGTTTTATCTGATTCTTTTGACAACTTTTCATACATTGAATGAAGTCCCTTTTTTTCTCTCTCCAGCTCAGTTACAGTGAACCCAAACTGACGCACTCTTTCATTCTCATTCAGAACGACTTCAATACTCTTCTCAATCTGATTTTCTTTTGCTGCAACCTGCAATGAATAAACATCTATAGTACGACCAATAAAGGATCCATATCCTGCTCCGGCATATAAATAAGGAGATCCCTGCTTCTGAGCTATCTCCTGAAGACGACTATTTAACATCCCGGTATAAAGAGATCGCATAAGTTGAGTCCGGTAATCGGCATAAGTGATATTATCAGATTTGGGATGTTTAAATAATATCATCACACTGAACCCGGGGGCTTCCTTATCTGTAACCACACTTACCAGGGGTTCTTCATTTTCCGGAATTGGAAATTCAATTCTCGTTTTGGGATTGACTACTTTTGGGATCCTTCCGAAATATTCCTTCACTTTCGCTTCTGCCAGATTAGGATCAATGTCCCCAACAACAACCACTGCAATCAGATCAGGCCGGTACCACGATTTGTAAAAAGCACGTAATGTATCATAAGGGAAACTCTTTATCACATCAATTTTCCCGATTGGAAGTCTTTCAGCATACTTAGAACCTTTAAAAAGAACAGGTAAATATTTAGCCATCATACGATCTTGAGCACCAAGTCCTAATCGCCACTCTTCAATGATTACTCCTCTTTCTTTGTCTATTTCACTTTCATCCATGCTGACCTGGTGTGCCCAGTCTTCGAGTATCTGAAACCCTCTGTTGATCCATTCAATACTGTCGGTTGGCACCTTAAGCATGTATACCGTCTGATCGAAGCCTGTTCCGGCATTCAGTTCAGCACCGAATTTCACTCCCATCTCCTCTAACATGTCGACCATTTTATTGCTCGGGAAGTTTTTTGTACCATTGAAACACATATGTTCGCAAAAGTGAGCTAACCCCTGTTGCTCATCTGTTTCACATATTGACCCGGCATTAATCGCAAGCCGAAACTCAACACGTTGTTCAGGCTTTTTATTTACTTTGATGTAATAGGTGAGTCCATTATCCAACTTTCCGATTATTATGTTCGGATCAGCAGAAATAGGTTGGGAAAGATCCTGGTTTTGAGCAGAAAGAGTTGTAAACATAAACCCCCATAAAGCCAAAATGAAAAGAAGTTTAATATTTTTCATAGCACAGATTTTATGAAATATTAAGAGAAACCTTATTAAAAACAAATACGCTTTTTTTTAACAGTACTTAAGAGACACAGAAAATTTAATATAAAAAACTAAATTAAATAATTTTCATAATATAGCAATAAATTAATAAAATTTTCGGGGTGGATATATAAATAACATTTTTAATGTTTTTTAATAATTAACTCATTGATCATTTTGAATTAAAATATTACCTTGCCATTCATTAAAAAAAATAATATGAGTTCTTCACGCAGAGATTTTATTAAGACTGCATCTGTTTTGGCTGCAGGCAGTGTTTTATCGCTCGATGCATTATCGAAAGCCAGGTCAGGCATTTCTCCTAATGATAAGATACGGGTCGGCCTTATTGGTGCAAATGGGCAGGGCTTTAGCGATCTTATTTCATTCTTGAAAAACCCCGAAATAGAGTGTGTCGCAATGTGTGATATCGACCGGAATGTCCTTAATAAGCGTACAGACAATCTTGTTAAACTTGGCTTTTCACGACCAAAATTATATACCAACTATCGTCATTTGCTTGACAATAAGGATGTTGATGTAGTGATAATTGGAACCCCCGACCACTGGCATTGTCTTATTCTGGTTGATGCTCTCGAAGCAGGAAAAGATGCTTATATTGAAAAACCTATCGGAAATTCCATAGCCGAAATCAACATTATGCAAAATGCCGTCAAAAACCATGGAAAGATTGTCCAGGTAGGCCAATGGCAGAGAAGCCAACCCCATTTTGTTGATGCTATAAACTATATCAGGTCAGGGAAACTGGGTCGTATCCGGACATGCAAAGCATGGTCATATGTTGACTGGAAAGGGGCTGTTCCTAAGGTGCCTGATTCACCTGTCCCTGAAGGAGTTAATTATGATATGTGGCTCGGCCCGGCTCCATTGCGTCCATTTAATAAAAACCGCTTCCACTTCACTTTCAGATGGTACTGGGATTATGCCGGCGGACTTATGACCGACTGGGGAGTACACCTGATTGACTATATATTATATGGTATGGGTAAATCTGTTCCTGAATCTGTAATGGCAATTGGTGGCAAGTACGCTTTTCCTGACGATGCTATGCAAACACCAGATACTATGACTGCTGTTTATGACTTCAAAGATTTTACCATGATTTGGGAACATACGATTGGTATTGGCCTCGGAAACTGGAAAAGACCTCACGGGATGTCATATATAGGTGAAAACGGGACCCTGGTTCTCGATCGAAATGGATGGGAGGTAGTTCCTGAAAAACAAAGGCTTGAAGCATTACCTGTTCAGAAAAATATTGGTAATGGCCTCGATTTACATGTAAAGAATTTTCTCGACTGTCTCAAAAACGACACGCCACAGAAACTTAATGCAGGTATTAACGTGGGAAGAGATGTAGCTCTTGTAGCACAGATGGGTAATATTGCATTCCGTACAGGTGAAAAGGTAAACTGGGATAATGAAAAACAACAATTCGGTACCTCAACAGCAAATAACCTTATTACACCTGAATACCATAACGGATATAAATTGCCGAAGTATTAAAAACATTATAATATTAGTACCAAAACAGTCGGAAGCCCGGATTATGAAAGTAATGCCGGGTTTTTTAGAAATGTTTAATCTGACTCAATAATTTTTTTAGCTGCATCTTTAATCTCTTTGAATCTTGACTCTTCCATTCTGGCTCCGACAATTTCGATTACTTTGCCAGCCATTAGAGAACCTAACTGACCGCATTTATCAAGACTTAATCCATTGGCATATCCATAAAGAAAGCCCGAAGCATAAAGGTCGCCGGCACCGGTTGTATCCTTCAGAGTAACCCTTTCGGTACCAATTTTAATAACTTCCTCTCCGCCCTTTACCCAGGAACCATCACTTCCCACTTTAACAACAGCCACATCACAAATTTTTGCAATATGATCTAAAGCTTTTACCGGTTCCAAACCTGTGAAGGATTTTGCCTCCTCTTCGTTGGAAAAAACTATATCCACATAATTTTCAACTATCTCTTTAAAGTCTGCCAGCAATTCTTCCACCACATTATAACTTGCCAGATCGAGAGCAATTTTCATACCTTTCTCTTTCGCAATCCGGCATGCAGTATCAACAAGTAATTTGTTGACAATCAAATAACCTTCAAGATACAGAATATCATATCCATCAAAATCATCAGGATTGAGATCTGAAGCCTCCAATTCAACTGCAGCTCCAAGGTGTGTGGCAAAAGTCCTCTCCGAATCAGGAGAAATGAGTGCCACAGCAGTACCTGTTACTGAGTTTCGTCTTGACAATAAAGTTTTTATTCCAGCATTCTTCATGTCATTCTCGAAAAAGTCTCCCATCTCATCCTTTCCGATTGATCCTATAAACCCTGTCTTTACACCAAGCATTGCCAGCCCATGTATTGTATTTGCAGCCGATCCTCCCGAAGCGAGACTATTATTTAAGTGTTTTGTACCTGATTTCACTATTTCAGACATTTCATTATCAACAAGCTGCATGCTTCCTTTAGGCAAACTGAATTTCTCCAGAATACTATCTTCGTTTATAAGTGCCATTACATCTACTAATGCATTGCCAATGCCAAGAATTTTTTTCATTTAAATTTTTTTGCTAAAGATATTGCTTAATTCAGTAAAAGCCCTTACTTTTGGCCTGCTAAAATATAGCATGTTCATTTGATATCATTCTACAGTAATTCAAATGGTCAAAGAGGTCCCAATTTGTCGGGATTAATAGATAAACCATTTTAAGTTTACTTGTGGAGAAAAATAGTCCTCAGTAGCTCAGTTGGTTAGAGCATCTGACTGTTAATCAGAGGGTCGCTGGTTCGAGTCCAGCCTGGGGAGCTCGTAATGAAATGAAGATTCCGCACAGCGGAAAAAGCGACACAAAACCCTTGACAATTAGTTAAGAGCTTTTCATTTATGAAAGTTGGACTGGTAGTCTATCCAACCATAAGCAGTAATACAAGCCTTTTAGGAGCTTTAGAAAGTGTAATTTCACAAAACTTTCCGATCATATTTATTCAGTTTCTGATTTGGATTGACAAATTTTTACCATTTTTATACCTTCATATTAAAAGACAGCCATCTAATAAATCCCGGAGATGAATACAGACAAGGTAAAAGAAAAACTTATTGCCCCAGGCAATCTTATCCCTTTCATTCTTATAACTTCATTATTCCTCCTTTGGGGGCTTGCCAACAACATGACAGATACTCTTCTGGCAGCCTTTAAAAGAATAATGAGCATGACAGATGCAAGGACCTCTCTCATACAGATATCGTGCTACGGTTTGGGGTATTTCATTTTTGCTTTGCCTGCTGCAATATATATTAAGAGATTTTCCTACAAATCAGGGGTATTACTTGGCCTGGGGCTATACATCATAGGTTGTTTAATGTTCTTTCCTGCAGCAATGACCGGCAATTATTTCCATTTTCTTGGAGCTCTGTGGATTTTATTTGGGGGGCTTTCGATCCTTGAAACAGCTGCAAACCCATACATTATTGCGATGGGTAAAGAGAGTACCGGGACAAGGAGGCTTAACCTTGCCCAGTCATTTAACCCTCTGGGATCTATTATGGGAGTGGTGATAAGCCAGATATTCATTCTCTCGGAACTAAATACTGCTTCTGCCACTGAAAGAGCAGCTATGGCGACATCTGACCTGCATACTATTCAAACAGGGGAATTAAATGCCGTTACCATGACTTATGTCTCGATAGGATTTCTACTCCTGGTTCTATGGCTGGTGATTGTATTTGTTAAAATGCCTCGCGCATCCGAATCAGGTTCTTCAGTGAATCTCGGTCCAACCCTGACGAGGTTGCTCAAGAATAAAAATTATGTAATGGGTGTTGTGGCGCAGTTCTTTTATGTTGGAGCACAGATCAGCGTATGGTCTTTTACAATACGTTATGCAATGAGCTCTCTCAATCTGGAACATATTGTTTTGCCGGCCGGTAAAACACCAGAACAGGTAGCTGCCGGTTATTATGTTGCCGCCCTGGTATTGTTTGCTTCCTCAAGATTCATTTTCACATTTCTGATGAAATTCTTCAGACCTTCATCTCTACTTACTTTTGCATCTGTCATGGCTATTATTAGCTCCATGATCGTGATTTTTGGTAGCGGAATGACAGGAGTAATTGCCCTGGTATCAATATCAGCATTTATGTCCCTGATGTTCCCAACCATTTTCGGACAGGCTGTCATTGGTCTTGGTGATGATACTAAAATTGGTGGGTCGGGGCTTATAATGGCTATTCTTGGTGGTGCTGTGATTACCTTCTTACAAGGAAGAGTATCAGATATGACGGGCAGCGTTAACTACTCATATATTGTTCCCTTAATTTGTTTTGCAATAATTACATATTATGCTACAGCTAGTAGAAAAATGGAGCTAAAACTGAAATCAGAATAGTTTTGAAGTCAGAAGTCAGAAGTCCCGAATTTCTAATACCTAAAATTGAGGAAGCGCTTAGAGTTTGTGGATATTGAGACCTCCGCTTATTTCGAAGACCATCCCTGTGGAGAAATTCCAGTCGCCCCTGGCCATTGAAGCAATAGCTCTACCAATATCTTCGGGTAAACCCCATCTTTTTTGCGGGACCAATCCTTCACCAATCAATTTATCGTATTTATCTTTAATTCTGGCTGTCATACCGGTCTGAATAATACCCGGGCGAACTTCAAAAACAAGAATATCTTCATGAGAAAGTCTATCTGCAAAAACTGTTGAGGCCATACTGAGGCCTGCCTTTGAGATACAGTATTCAGTCCTGTTAATCGAGGAGAGCTCAACTGAAACGGAGGTAACAAATATTATAACAGGTTTATAATCTGCTATTTGCTGTCTTAGCCAGATCATCTCTTTAGCAATCTTCTGAGCAAAAAACAGAGGTCCCTTAAGGTTGATATTCATAACTCTATCATAGCTCTCCTCTGACATTTCCAGAGCATCATTCCGTTGAAGAGGAGCCACACCGGCATTATTTATCAGGATATCAATTCGTCCATATCTGCCAAGGATATTTGAAACAACCTCTTTATGGCAATCAGTGTATGAGATATCGAGACCAACAGGAAAGAATTGAGCACCTCTTTTTTCAACCTCAGGGCGAAGAACTTCCATTCCTTTACTGTCAACTGAACGGGCTATCGCTGCCACATCAAAACCTTCGGATGCTAAAGCAATTGCAACCGACCTGCCAATCCCTCTGCTGGCACCTGTAATAACTGCTACAGGTTTGTCATTCATACGTAAGAAGTGTAATCAGTTTTACAGTAAATTTGGTTCTAAAGATAATAATTTGCCTGACTTTGTCAATAACCTATATAATTATCTTCAATATATTCTCTCCATATTCTTTCAATAATTAGTTGAAATTTGTTGGAATCAATAACGCCAACACTATGATAAGATCAAATTCGGGTTGGTTAAAGAATAATTGTACGATGGGGATTAAAGACTCATGGCATCTTGTTTCGATGAGTTTCACTTAAAAATAATGATTTAGTGATACAGAAAAGGGACTATGAGATGGTTAATAACCACGATATCCACCCCCTCCGTTACCAAACCGTGGATTAACAACATTGTTATAAATCGATCCGAAAGTAAATGTAATGCTTACCCCTCCTTCTATACTAAAATTTGTAGCCTGTTCTTTTAGCCTTAGCAGTCTTTCCGCTTCTGTCAGATCATCTCCTCTCAGGTTCAACTGATCGTTGATATAGGCAATACCACCATTAACAGAAAGAGATAATCCTTTTAATATTCTCATTCGAATATACCCGTCAAGTTGAATTTTATTTTTTGAAAAGTCATGAAAATAATTTGACCCTGTAAGAGAAACATTTACCGATCCCCATTTCTGCTGAACCTGGTATGCTACTCTGACTTCATGTTTAAACAATCCTTCTTTGGCCTTATTAAGAATAGTTGTATCAATATAATTACTATACTGGTATCCAGCACTGTACAAGAGTCTGAATTGCCGATGAGTGGCCTCTTCATAAGGATAAATATCATACTCAATTGATGGCAGAAATTCAGTATTGAAATTATAATTTTCGCTTGTTGAGGCCCTTATTTCCCATTTGAGGCCTGCCGACCAGTGACTTCCAAGACTCTTAACAAAAAGGATATCTGCTGATTTCCTGTTTCTTATGTATTCAGTCTCTATACCATCCTCAATAAATCGTTGCCTGTTGTTGTTCTGGTCCAATTCAATCTCCAATTTCAATTCTGGTGTTATTTTCGTGATATTAATGGAATTTGAGAAAAACAACCTGTTATATGATTCCTCAGCATTAAAACGCGGACTAGTCTGCAATTCAAAAACCCAGTTATTCCAATTGTCAACTACTTCCTCGCTCTTTAAATCGGAATTGTTTCTGATCTCAATTTCAGAAAAAAGAGGTGTTCTGGCAACATATCTCATCAACCCCATTTTCATCAAATTGGTAATTTTCTCCCTTATCTCAGTTCTGGTTTCATTAGCATTACTAGTATAAACCAGAGTGTCATTCATTCCTTTAAATTCCTCCTGCCCCTGGAATGTAAAAGTAAATTGATCTCCTCCACTTCCGGCATTCTGGTTAGTGACCAGTAAATATACCTGTGCTTCATGTGTATCTCTCACGTAATTAACATAGGGGATCTCCTGCCTTGTATAGTTCATATCACAAAAACGGCAATCAAGAAAAAATTTTACTGCTCCTCGTCTCAAAGTATCTGTAATGTTTGTACTTTCCTGAGCAATGGTAGCTTTTGACAAAAAAATTCCCAAAATTAATATTACTGTGATCGAAACAATTAATTTTTTAAAATGATACCTTTTCTTAAAATCCTTCATAAAAACTTCTCTCTTGTATTATCTGATAAATTGTGATATAGCTCACTAATTGCAAATATGGCACTATAATTTCAAAGATGCTTTATTTACTTACGAATAGCTTTTAGAATTAATGTTTTTTAACATTTTTTTCAGACTATAAGGCTATTGAAAGGAATAAGGAAATTACTTTAAAGAGCATGAGCCTAATAGGAACAATATCAGGATTTCAGTATCAGCTATTTTCTCCTGGATTGAATATTATTATAGGAATATCTTCCTATGGCTCTTCCAGTACCTGATAACAAACTGAAAATCCTTTTAAGGTTGCCTATTATCAAAGCCATTCTCAATCCTTTTTTATGGGCATCAACATCAATTTCACCCTCGAAATGTTGGCCCCTGTTTAAGAAATATCTTGAAAATGAGGCAGATGTAATTCCCCATTTGTTGAGGAATTGTTTTCTACCATTATTTAATTTGATTCTTAAGACTGACTTGGAACCGAAATGGTATGTGCGGCTGGTATCAATACCTTTAAAGTACCGGACACCTGCTTCGTATAGTTTCATAGAAAAATCGGGGTCAGAATAAAGGCCAGGATAGTATTCAGTGCTATATCCACCAACCAGATCCCAAATATCTTTATGAACAATGTTCGGGGGCCAGGTTGCCCCGCTCCAATCCTTACCTTTTATTGATTTAAAGTTCTTCAGAAGATCATCTTCCCTGAATGTCTCAGGTGTGCTGCCATAATCAAATGATGCAAGGATCCCTGGATGAGGAGAGACCCTTGGCTCAATTGTAGTTGAGGAGAGGAAGAAAAAATTGTGATTTAGCCATTTAATTTCGTCCCATAAAGCCATATCCCATTCCGGAAGCATATACATATCGTCGTTCAGAAAAACAATATAATCGGTTCTGACCAGTGCCCTGCATGCATTCAATGGCCAACAAACGCCGATATTCTCAAGGCTGTGTGTGTAGTCGAATCCCCTTGTTCGAACCCATTCCAAAGTACCATCGGTTCCATCATTGACATGAATAATAATCTGATGCTTTAATGTAGAGTTCTTTTCGATACTGTTGATCAAAATTTTCAGGTACGACAAATTATTCCAGGTGGGGACAATAATAGAAAACTTACTGTCTTTGTCGTTATTAGTATTTGGATGCCAGCTAATCATTTTTTTACAAAGATTAATCATTTTTATGAAAAATTGAAATTATTCCGAATCCGATCGTTGAGGATTCTTTGTTCGTTAATCCCATTTATACAAAACGATTTTCCTATTATCTTCTTTTCAACCATTAATTTTTCAACATATTCAGTATCAGAGGCTTTATAATTAGGCTCATGATATAAATGGAATACAATTGCTTTTCCTTTCATGGACCTGACTTTTAAACCTGTTCTTTTTAATCTCCAGTCAATATCAAAGTCCTCTCCAACACCTGCACAATTGTAATCCTCATCGAAACCATTTACCTTTAAAATATTAGTTTTCAATACGCCCCAGTTGCATCCTAAAATTCTTCTGTGCTGTTTGTCAATATTTTTTTTAAATGGAAGATATATCCCTGCTCCGATACTTTTCCCTTTATAAAGAAAAGCCTGGATAGTATTCACTTTTTTTATGGACATTGTCTTCAATAAAATATCTGTGTGCTTCTTACTTAAAAAAACTCTTCTCCCAAAAAAGAAACAATTGTCCGTTATTGCGTTGTCATACTCTTTCAAAAAATGGCGGTGGAGAATACAATCTCCATCAATGAAGATAATCTTTTCTCCTTTTGCTGCTTTAACTGCCAGGTTCAGTATCCTTGTTTTTCTAAAGCCTTTATCTTCCTGAGACACATGTTGAATATTATATTTATACAACCCCCTGGCATTTGAAATAAATTCAACTGTAAGAGGGTCATTATTATCCTCAGCAATAATTATTTCAAAATTCTTATATGATTGTTTATCAAGCGACAGAAGTATAAGTTCTAAAAAGTCCAGACGCTTATAAAATGAAATAATCAATGAAATCATGTCTCTTTTATAATATTACTCCGAGTATATTTTGCAACAACAACGTAACTGAAGAAATGATTCTGAAATTTTTTGTATAATTTTTAATTACCGAAGCAATGAATTATAAAGTTTCATGTATGAATTGACAACAACTTCGTCAACAAAAATTTTAGCATAATCCGTTCCGATGGAGACCATTTTATCTCTTAGAGCCTTATCACTAATCACCATCTTTATAGCATCTCCTAATTTTTCAGAGTCGTGTGGATCAATATATAAACTGCCAGGTCCGGCTGCTTCTTCAAAACAGCTCACAATACTGGTTATTACAGGAGTTTTTGATACCAAAGCCTCCAGGATTGGAATCCCAAATCCCTCGAAAAATGATGGATAAATAAAACACTCTGCATTCTGATATATAACCGGCAATTCAAGATTCAGGACATTGTCAAGGAAAATGCAATTATTCAGATTATGTGTTGAAATATAATTTTGTACAATTCTGTAATAGAGATCAACCTTCCTGCCTATGATAACTAAAGGTAGTTTAATATTCTTTATATGAATTGCCTTAACTATTCCAAGTAGATTTTTACGTTCCTCTATGGTCCCTACATAGAGGAGATATTTATCTGGCAGGTTAAATTTTGTTCTGACATTCATATGGAACTCTTCACTGTAATTATCCCAAAAACAAGAATTACAGCCCTGATATATCACAGATATTTTATCGGGTCGTATGTTAAGAAATCTTACCAGGTCAGATTTGGTTTGTTTACTAATTGCAACTATACTATCTGATACTCTGCATGCATGTGCTAATTTCCAGTAATAAATCTTTTTATCGATCCATTTATAAAACTCAGGGTATCTCAAGAAGATCAGATCATGGACTGTTACTATTGATTTTACTCCCGATTTTCTAATGCCCGCCGGCAACTCCTGACTCAGTCCATGGTAAATATCAATATTCTGATGAAGAATGTCGTTTATCATATACTTGCTGCGCCAAATAGAGTTGATAAGTTTAAAAATTGCTGCTTTTGGTTCTATAAGTTTAAACCGCTCTTCATTTTCCATTACAATCCTGTTTTTAATTTTAGATGTAAACAGGTAATAGGAATTTTCAGGACGTTCTTTAGCAAGAGCCAAAAGAAGGTTACGGCTATAATTTCCTAATCCACTTAAGTTGTAAAAGGTCCGTTTAGCATCAAAGCCGATCGAAATTGGTCTTTTTAATTTTTCCCTATAGTCAGAATTGCCAGGTCCAGATATAATGAATCGATAATTCTTTTCTTCTCTTTTTTTCTTAACCTGGATGCCAAAATCCCTGAGTTTCAAGTATTTCAGAAAACAGGTGATTGCAAGAATCTTGCTTACTGTATATCCATCAAATCCATCTAGGAAACCAGCTTTTAAAATGAATGAATGGAAAAATCTCCAGGTGGGATGGATTATAAGCTTCCTTATACTATACTTAATATTCTGCTCGTAATATTCAGCTGCCAGCAAAGTTGTATAGCTGTTTATCTTTTCGATACTCTCTTCGTAGCTCTCATAAAGCCAATGGTATAAGTTACCTTTAATCATTTTAATACTTCTAGGATTATCAAGTATTATTATTTCATGGATGTTTAGTCCACCCCATTTCGCTTTCTTTCTGTTGAAAAGACGAATTTTGCAATCGGGAGATAAATTTGTATGATAAATCCATCTGCCGCAAAAATTATTTAACCTTTTGAATTTATAACCATCATATTTCAGATCCTGCTTAACTTTATGAATTGACTTTTCAAGTTCAGGGGAGAGGGCTTCGTCGGCATCAAGGGCCAGCACATAATCATTTGTGGCTAGTGATAATGCATAATTTTTCTGATCTCTGTATCCGGTAAAAGGATGTTCAATGAATTTGACTCCAAGTGAAAGGCAAATTTCCTTTGTCCTGTCTTTAGAAAATGAATCGACAACAACAATTTCATCAGCAACTCCTTTGGCCGATTTTATACATTGTTCAATATATTCTTCCTCGTTTAAAGTAATTATTACTGCCGATATCTTTGACATAAATAATATTTGTATGATATAAAGATATTCATTTTTTGTTGGTAAAATAATCCGGTATGTTGTCAGCAACTATCTGTTTTACTCTTGTCCCTGCTACTGTAAAAAGTCAGTGCTTCATGGTCTCCTATAAATTGTCTCGGCTCTCAGCTTCTCTATTTCTGTTTTACTCTGTTCCATCTCTTACTGTCTCTGTCTCTTCTTCATCCATCCACTCATAGACCGGTTTCTGAGGACCTTCTTTTCTGTACCATACTGAGAGTACAACACCGGAAAAGAATCCAAGCATATGCGACTCCCATGAAACATTTTTATATACTCCGGGAAATAAGCCCCATACCATTGATCCATAAAGAAATACTATCAGAAGCGAAAGAGCGATGAGTCTGAAGTACCTTCGAATTATTCCGCTGAAGAAGAGGAAAGAAGCCAGACCATAAACAAGTCCGCTGGCCCCTATATGCCAGGCTTCTCTTCCTGCAATCCACACCAATAAACCTGTAAGAAAAAATGTCAATAAGAAAACCCGCAGAGCAACTTCCGAATAAAAATAGAAAAGAGCAACCGAAAGAAGAAAAAGTGGCAATGAATTATTAAACAAATGTTCAAAGTTGGCATGTATAAATGGAGAAAAAATAATTCCTGTCAACCCTCTGGCTGTTATTGGATAAATTCCAAACCCTGATAAATCAATTTCAAAAAGTATTTCAACGATTTTTACAAGCCACATTAAAGAAACAAATATGCCTGGAATTATCATACTAAGAAGCAGCTTCTTCCTGTAAAAAGCACCTTCAGTAGTCATATCGGAATAGGTTTCAGGCATGGTTAAGTTCAAATACTATACCTGCTGCCTCTCTTATCCCGTCGAGTGTATTCATCAGGTCGCGGCTGAAGGTATGAGGCACAACATCACTTTCGAGCTTCCCTTCATCGAGGCATTTCATAACCTCCTCTGCTTCATACTGATAACCCATAGCATCGGGAAGGAGTGAATAGTCCATACTCTCTTTACCATTAAATTCAACTTTGAGCCGTTGCGACATATCGCGGGCACGGGAGAAAAATAGATTACCGTTTTCACAAAGCAAGTCACATCCGATCCCTGCTGCAGTGCGGAATGAGCTGTAAAGAGTGGCCATACGACCATCATTATACTGAAATATTATGCTTATTGAATCTTCTGATCCGGTTTCAGTGAAAGATGCCTTAGCAATTATCTCATCAGGAACTCCCATAAAATAGATAGTATCTATTACAGGATAAATTCCGATATCGAGAAGTGAACCACCTCCAAGTTTGAGATTAAATTTTCTGTCGGCGGGGTCAAAAGGTGGCTGGAATCCGAAACGCGAATTCATATGAATTAACTTACCTGGCTCTCCACCCTTAAGTATCTCCATTGTTTTCTTATAAATTGGCTGGAAAGGTGGCCAGAGGGCTTCCATAAGAAATACCTTTTGTACTGCAGCTTCAGCGATCATAAGATCTACCTCCTGGCTGTTCATTGCAAATGCTTTTTCACATAAGACAGCTTTTTTATTCTTCAGACAGAGTATAGTATGCTCATAATGATGTGAGTGCGGTGATGCTATGTATACAACCTCAAGATCAGGATCCGAAACCAGTTCTTCATAGCTGCCATAATACTTTTTAAATCCAAATTCATTTGCAAACTGTTCTGCTCTCTGTAGATCACGTGAACCAACTGCATATAATTCAACATTTTCCAGCAATTGAAGTCCTTTTGTAAACTTTGCTGACATTTTACCGGGGGCCAGAATTCCCCATTTGTATTTCTTCTTCATTTTAAGATAATATTTTGATAAATATAGGAATTTGATGTCGGATTGGAGGTATAAGCGCATGCGTATTTCCTCTCTTTTTGCCACCTATTATCTAAAGGGGGGTTAATACTCAACACATAATATGTCTAAATATCAGTGAAATAGCTCCTCTTTAGGGGATGCCGCACTTTGCTCATCGAAGCTTTCTTTGACCTCTTAAGCATTAGCGTAGGAGGTAGCGTAGGTGATTAGCGGCAGAAGGCTTAAACCACAAAAATATTTCACTCTTTACTATCATGATTATCAGACATTTAAAATATTTTTTGAAAAATAATTGAATTATTTTAGTACTAGGCATTGCATAGTATAATTATTTATATATATCTTTGCATTGTAATGATACATGTATTAAATGGTAGTAAATAATAAACAGAACTATGAAAATCACAGTTAGCATTAATCTCGGTGGTTATTCTTTCAATATCGATGAAGATGCATACGCCGAACTAAAAAGGTACCTCAAGAATCTTGATCTCCATTTTGCGGGAGAAGAGAGTTCAACTGAGATCCTTTCAGATATTGAGACTCGCATGGCGGAACTATTCCGTACCAAGATTACCAACTTCAAACAGGTAATAAACATTGAGGATGTCCGCCAGGTTATTTCAGTATTAGGAGCCCCTGAGGATATATCCGATAATGAAGGTCCATCAGCACGAGACAAGTTTTCAGCTCCCGGTTATCACCGTATGTACCGCGACCCCGATCATCGCGTTATTGGTGGTGTCTGTGCTGGAATGGGCGCATACTGGAATATAGACCCTATAATTGTAAGAATAATTTTTGTTGCTCTTGCCCTTGGTGGAGGACTTGGCGTTCTGGTATATCTTATTCTGTATATAGTGCTTCCTGAAGCAAAAACTACAGCTCAGAAAATTGAGATGAGAGGGAACCCTGTTAACATCCACAATATTAAAGATTCTGTAAAAAAAGAATTTGATTCTGTAAGGAAGAACATGAACATGTAGCAGGCAGATAATTTTAACAATTTAAAATGTAAATAATTAAACTTACATATCATGGATTTAGAAAATACAAAAGCACAGATGCGCAAAGGGATACTGGAATATTGCATCCTCTCGGTCTTATCCAGGAATTCCTGTTATGCCAGCGACATAATTAAAGAACTAAAAGAGGCAGAAGTAATTGTGGTTGAGGGCACTCTATACCCCCTTCTGACGAGACAAAAGAATGCAGGATTGCTCAGTTACCGATGGGAAGAATCACTACAGGGGCCACCCCGAAAGTACTATGAACTTACCGAAGATGGTCGCAAACACCTTGTAGAGCTTGATAAATCGTGGAAAGAACTTGTTGAATCGGTCAATCTAATCAGAACCAGGTAACTTAATATTAACTATTTAAAACTGAAAATGATGGATAAGACAATAAATATAAATATAGGAGGAAATCTGTTCCAGATTGATGAGGATGCCTTCCGGATACTTCGCGATTACCTGCAGGCTATCAATAATCGCTTCAGAAATGTTCAGGAGGGACTTGAAACAATTGAGGATATTGAATCGAGGATAGCTGAAATATTTCAGTCGCAAAAGGGTTTGGCCGGTGTTATATCAAAAGAGAATGTTGAGGCAATGATAACAATTATCGGTAAGCCGGAAGATTTTGACCTGGGGGATCAGGAAGCAGATCAACCGGTTTATGCAAGTCAGAAAAAAAGGATGTATCGAAATCCCGACGATTTAGTTATCAGTGGTGTTTGTGGAGGGATTGGTGCCTATCTGAATGTTGACCCCGTAGTGTTCAGGATACTGTTTGCGGTTTCTGCATTGGTTTTTGGTTTCGGATTTTTCATTTACCTGGTATTGTGGATCGCTCTTCCTATAGCTCATACCGATACACAAAAGAGAGAATTATTTGGCAGCTCATTCCATTCTTCAGGAGCGCTAAACAGATCAGGCAGCAGAACATATTCAGGTACGTCATCAAATAATACGGTGTATAATGGCACATCAAGGGCCGGTAATGCTATTAGTGAAATATTCAGTGCAATAGGGAAAGTGTGCTATATTATTTTACGAGTCTTCCTGATAATTATGGGAGTTGTGTTTGTTCTTACAGGATTCCTTTTTATTCTCAGCTTTATAATGATTTTTATATTCAAATACCCCGGGGCATTTTCTACCGATGTTTTTGATGTAAGCCTGGCTTACTTCCCAAGTTTTCTCAACTATATTGTAAGTCCTTCGGTTGCTCCATGGATAATTGCCCTAACAGCAATTGCAGTAACATTACCTTTGCTTGCCCTTATTTACTGGGGAGTAAAAATGATCTTCTGGTTTAAGGCAAGAGATGGTGTACTAAGCCTTATCTGCCTTGTAGTATGGGTTATGAGCATAACTGCTCTGTCTCTGATTCTTTTCAACGAGGGAATAAGTTTTGCTGAAACGGCTAAATCATCATCTGAAAAAATCCTTACCGACATACCTGATACACTATTCATATTAGCGGGCAGTAAGCTCTCTGATCTTAAGGTTGATAAGGAGTTATCAATAAAAGAAGAGGGGTATTCGGTTTTCATAAATGAGGAAGAGAGGGAACTTTATATTCGTCCTTACTTAAATATTAACAACTCCGATGGTGATGATGCAAGAATAGTTGTAAGAAAGCGCTCATCGGGTCGAAGTGAACTAGATGCATTAAGAAAAACCGAAGGGTTATCGTATAATTATAGTCTAAATGGAGATACCCTTCTTCTGGATGAATATTTCAAAATATCCCGAGACCGTAAATGGGCGGCAGATAATGTTGGCATAAACATTTATGTTCCTGAAGGAACTATTTTAAAATTTGACAGAGAGACAGTAAAACTTTTTCACCACAGACACTTTAACAGATATGGAAATGATTATTGGTCAGCCAGATGGGAATCAGGCAACAGGACTTTTGTCCTTACAGAAGATGGACTTAAAGCTGCAAGCCGCACCTCAAGATAAAAATAGAATTTGATTTTTCATTCCTGATATCTTCGATTACATCCGGTATCCGATTTTCGGATCCGGATGTTTTCTTTTAACTATGTTAATCATTTGTTAAACGTGATTATTTATGAGTCAAATAATAATTCTTTGATTATTTTCGTTTCTGTTTTGTTTAAACCAACTGACCCCTATGAAAAAACTAATTCTTTGTTCCTTATTACTTATTCTCATTCTTCCTGCATTTTCACAGGAAACAACTACAACATCTGACACCTTGCGAAAGGATGCTCTTAATGTTTTTATGCAAGCAAGTGACTATATCCGCAAAGAAATCCCTTATGTTAACTACGTAGGGCCTGCTGATTAAGTCAAGTACAGTTTTTTCATTTTTATTGCTCGCCACTAAAATTAATTTGATTATTAGTGACAACTCAAATAATCTCTTTGCTGAAAAAGAAACCATGTCAAATATTATGC
>Ga0307377_10000977_pt1 | contig 37849 bp, 28 predicted proteins | sample TR3MG_FD_202535 | JGI IMG/M metagenome (GOLD analysis project Ga0307377, IMG submission 202535) | Soil microbial communities from Risofladan, Vaasa, Finland - TR-3 | ecosystem: Environmental > Terrestrial > Soil > Coastal area > Acid sulfate soil | place: Finland: Risofladan, Vaasa | collected... | reverse complement strand
GGCGCAGACGAAGCCCACGCAGGCCGACGGTTTCATCCAGCAATTGCAGCCCATAGTGCAGGCATTGCTGGCGTGCTTCCTTCACGGCGAGTTCGCGCGACACGCTCAGCTTCAGCCACAACCCGACGATGGCGCCCAGCCCCAGCAGCAGCAACAGGTTGTAAAGATCGTTCATGCCTGCAGTGTGTGGGCATGGCCGGCCGCGTGCAAGATGTGCAGGGGGCGGAACCAGGCCGTCGCCTCGAATAACCCGATGCGTAGGAGCGCACCCTGTGCGCGAAAAGCCCGGACACATCCAAAAAGCATTCGCGCACAGGGTGCGCTCCTACTACAAGTGCCAGTGACCAGGTTATTCGAGATTTTCGATCAGGTCAGCTGCAATCGCAGCGACAGATCGACTGCCCGTACGTGCTTGGTCAGTGCGCCGACCGAGATGAAATCGATCCCGGTGCGGGCGAACTCGCCGATCGTCTGCAGATCGACATTGCCGGAGACTTCCAGCGGCACGCGGCCGGCCGTGTGGCGGACGGCCTCGAGCATGAGCGGCAGGCTGAAATTGTCCAGCATGATCCGATCCACGCCGGCTTCCAGCGCCTGGGCAAGCTCGTCGAGGTCTTCCACCTCCACTTCGAGCAACAGTTCCGGGTGCAGCCGGCGTGCCGCCTGTACGGCCGCCGCGATGCTGCCGGCGGCGATGATATGGTTTTCCTTGACCAGGATCGCGTCGTACAGACCCATGCGCTGGTTGTGCCCGCCGCCGCATCGCACCGCGTACTTTTGCGCGACGCGCAGGCCGGGCACGGTCTTGCGGGTGTCGAGCACACGAACCGTCGTGCCGGCGACTGCGGCAACGTACGCGGCCGTCACCGTGGCAGTGCCCGACAACAACTGCAGGAAGTTGAGCGCGGTGCGTTCGGCGCTGACCAGCGAACGGGCATGGCCGGACATGCGGCAGATCTCGGCGCCGGCCCGAACCCGCTGGCCATCCCGGGTATGCCAGTCGATCTGCACGGCCGGATCCATCCGGCGCAGGCAGGCGTCGAACCATGGCGTGCCGGCGATCACTGCATCTTCGCGGCAGGTCAGCACGGCATGACCACGGGCGTCGGCAGGCAGCAGTTCGGCGGTAGCGTCGCCTGCACCGATATCCTCGGCGAAGGCGTGCTCGATATCTGCGGCGATCCGTGCGGCGTCCGGTACCGCGAACGAGTCGGCTTGACTCATGCCGTGCCCGTGTCGGGCGGGGAGTCCGGCTGGCTCAGGCGGTCGACAATCGCGCTCATCGCACGGTCGAACAGGGCGTTGGAGGCGAGTATCGTGGCCTGTCCCTTGGCCAGCAGCACGGCCAGTTCCTGCGGTTCGTAATCGGCCACTTTCAGGCCGCGCCGGTTGACGAACAGGTAACGCCCGCTCATCGGGCTGATCCATGAGAGCTTGGCGCGCGCCATGGGCTCGTCGGCCAGGCAGAACTCCAGCCAGGTGCCGGGTTGCAGCGCCTGCACCTGGTGCCATTCCGGGGTGTCCATCGGTACCGCTGCGGGTTCGTCCATGTCCGTATCGCCATTCGCCCCGGTGTCGCGAGCCACGATCGGTTCGATGCTGTCCGGTATGGCCAGAATGGCGGCATCGCTGGTGACCGCGGCGATCTCGGCGAGTGCGGCGTCATCCACCTTTTCGCCGAGTTGCTGCCGGTAATAGGTCTGCAACTGGGCCAGCAGGCGCTCGATGTCCTGTTCCTGAAACGCCACGTTGGCCAGCCCCAGACGCAGCGAGCGTTCGATGCCCGGCAACATCTTACGCAGCAATTGCCGGCTTTCCGGATCCTTCGCCGGCCGGCTGCTGGCAATGAAGTCGTCGACAAAGTGCAGTGCGCCCCTGAATTCCGCCGACTCCTCGCCCTGGCGCAACAAGGTCAGCACCAGGTGGTTGGCCCAGGCACGCGCGAGCACGCCATGCAGCAACGGCGGAAGTTTCTGTCCGCCGATGCGATCGATGATTTCGCGGGCCGCGCGACGTCGCGCCTGCTCGAGTTTTTCACGGCCGCGCGAGGACTCGGCCACGCGTTGTTCGGCCAGTTCGGAGCGTCGCCGGTTGATCTCCTGGAATTGCTGCAGATCGGCCAGCAGGCGATCGAAGATTTCCATGTCGTCGTCGAAATCGTGCAGCAGTTGCTCGACGATCGTCTTGACCTTGTCGTGCAGGCGATGGTCGCGGTCGGATTCCTCCGACCAGCCCTTGGCCTGTTCGGCCAGTCCGTCCAGCAACCGGCGTGCCGGGTGCTGGCGATGGGCAAACATCTTGCGATCGATGATCGCCGCCTTGAGGTAGGGAATCTGCAGCCGGGCCAGCAACACCTGCATCTGTGCAGGCAGATTGCGGTCTTCGAGGATGAACTCGAACAACATGCCCACCAGATCGATGGTGTCCTCGTCGATCGTCGAGACATGACCGGAGCGCTCGCCGCGCAGCGCACCGATCTGGCTCAGCAGCTGCTCTTTGAGGTGCATCACTTCATTGCTGATATTGGCCGTGTCGCCAGCCCTGGCGTACAGCAATGGACCGGCGCTGACGATCTGGCTCTGCAGCACGCTGAGTGCGCCGAGCAACTCGTTGGCCGAAGGCATCGGACTGCTGGGCATGCCGCCGCCCGTGCCGCCCGTGCCCGCGTTGCCGTTGCCGACCACCGGGCCGCGGCGCGCACTGAACAATGCGTGCAGGGTCTGCAACAGGTCGCTGGGAATATCGCCGACCGCACCGGAGGCCGGGGTCGGCTGACCATCGGTGCCGGCCTTGGTGCCGTCGCTGCGCAGCGCCTCATGCCGCAGTTGCGGAAGCACGCCGGCACGCACCAGTTCGGTGTTGATTTCCCGGTACAGCTCTTCCAGGACAGAGAGCACATAGCGATCGAACAGCTTGTAGATGATCAGCTTGACCCGCATGTCGGCGCTGAGCTCATGCAGTGCCTGGCGGAATGCCCTGGTCAGGTTGGCTGGCGCCACCGGGTTGTTGGCGTCCTCGATCTTGTGGCCACCACAGATCACCGACAATCGCTGATTGACGGCAAACAGGTCGCGTCCCAGGCGCGATTCATTCTTGCCGATCATGCTGGTGATCGCGAGCGACTCCTCCAGCTCGCTTTCGGCTACCAGGGACAGTTCGACCGTGCCGGTCGGCACCTGCGCGCCGAGGGGCGGCTGCACCGGCGCGCGGGCCATCTCGCCGAGGTCGCGGCTGATGGTGGTCAGAAAGCCACGTTCCACCGCCGGGCGACGCTTGCGCACATCGCGCATGCCATCGAAGTAGTGCATCTGGGCGGCATTGTTTTCGGCTTTTTCGGCCAGATCGAACAATGCGTCGTCCACCTGCTCGAACATGTTGCCGATCGTCTGCTGCAGTCGGCGCGAGGCAATGGTGCGTACGGCATTGAGCAACTCGCCAACGCGCTCGCTGGCGGGGTCCAGGCGCTGGGTCAGGCTGACGACTCGGGAAGAATCACTGGCTTGGTTCATGCGATTGCCCATGAGTTGCATGCGTGGCCGGCACCAGGGGGCGCACGTAGTTGGTGACGATAAGCCAAACCGGCCGCCGTGTCATGCACGGGTGCCAACAAGGTGACGGACGTCACAGCCGCTTGTTCAGGGAGCTGCGGGGAAACTCTTGAGTTGTACCGTACCGATGCCTTCCTCGGGCAGCATCACCGGAATGCCGTTGTCGACCCGGTAAATCACTTTGCGATCGGTGGTGATCAATGCCTCGACAAGCCGCTCACGCACGGCGGTACCGGCGACAGTGTCGACCTCGCCGGCGGAAATGGCATTGTTCAACGCATCAAGCTCATGCCTGCTGAGCGGGCGTACCGGCGTTTTGCTGACCGGGCAACACAGGATGTCGAGTAGTCGCTTGTCCATGGCGGGCTGCAGGGTGTGCCGGTACTGGGAAAGCCCGTACAATAACCGTTTTTGGACGGCCCGGCCATGACAGGAACAACCAAACCGCCGTGCGTTGGCGTCGTGATGGGTTCGCGTTCGGACTGGGACACCATGCAGCACGCGGCCAGCGTGCTGACCGAACTGGGCGTGCCACACGAAGTCCAGGTGGTATCCGCGCACCGCACGCCGGATCTGCTGTTCCACTATGCCGAGCAGGCCGCGGCGCGGGGTATCCAGGTGATCATCGCCGGCGCCGGTGGCGCCGCGCATCTGCCGGGCATGCTGGCGGCCAAGACCCGTCTGCCGGTACTCGGGGTGCCGGTGCAGTCCAAGGTGCTGAACGGCGTGGATTCGTTGTTGTCGATTGCCCAGATGCCGGCCGGCGTCCCAGTCGGCACGCTGGCGATCGGCCGCGCCGGTGCGGTGAACGCGGGACTGCTGGCGGTTGCGGTGCTGGCGCTGCACGATCCGGCCCTGGCCAGTGCGCTGGACAACTGGCGGGCGCGGCAGACGCAGGCCGTGCTCGAACAGCCGGATCCACGCCAGTGAGTGAGCGGCGACAGCCCGTACTGGGCATCCTTGGTGGTGGTCAACTGGCGCGCATGCTGGCGCTGGCGGCCGCGCCGCTGGGCGTCAACACGCTGGTGGTGGACAGCGCGGCCGATGCCTGTGCCGGGCAGGTCGCGCCATTGGTGGTGGCGGACTGGGTCGATTACGCCGCGCTTGAAGCCTTTGCCGCACGGGTCGACGTGGTCACTTTCGATTTCGAGAACGTGCCGGCCGCGACAGCCCACTGGCTGGCTGAGCGGGTGGCGGTATTTCCCGCACCGCAGGCTCTGGCGGTGGCGCAGGATCGATTGGCCGAAAAGACCCTGTTTCGCGAATGCGGCTTGTCGACCCCCGATTTCAGGACGGTGGATACGCGAGAGGAACTGGATCAGGCGGTGGCCGCGATCGGCGTACCGGCCATTCTCAAGACCCGTCGGCTCGGTTACGACGGCAAGGGCCAGTTCCGGCTCACGCAACTTGCCGATGCCGATGCGGCATGGGCTGCGCTGGGCGCACAGGCATCCAGGCATGGCTTGATCCTGGAGGCGTTCGTGCCGTTCGAGCGCGAGCTGTCGGTGATTGCAGTGCGTGGTCGCGACGGCGAGTTCCGTACCTGGCCACTGACCCGCAACTGGCATGTGGACGGCGTGCTCGCGATGAGTCTGGCGCCGGCACCGGATCTTGGGCAACTGCAGCAGCGCGCCACGGCACTGGCGCGCACGCTGGCCGAGCGGCTGGATTACACCGGCGTGTTTGCGCTGGAGCTGTTCGTCAAGGACGGCGAATTGCTCGGCAACGAGATGGCGCCGCGGGTGCACAACTCCGGCCATTGGACCATCGAAGGCGCGCATACCAGCCAGTTCGAGAACCATGTGCGCGCGGTGCTCGGCCTGCCGCTGGGCGAAACCGGTGCGCGCGGGCTGTCGGCGATGTTCAACTGGATCGGCGGTCTGCCCGATGCGGCGCCGGTGCTGCGTGCCGTCGACGCGCACTGGCATGACTACGGCAAGCAGTCGCGGCCGGGTCGCAAGGTAGGGCACGCCACGATATGCGCGCCGGATGCCGGACAGCTGGCCGCGCGGCTGGGCGGGATTGCCGCGGCGCTCGGTCGTGCGGCACAGGCGGCACCGGTGTTGCAGGTGTTGAACCGCCCGTAGGAGCCCGCTCGCGGGCGATGCTTTTCAGGTGTGATGCGTAAGCATCGCCCGCGAGCGGGCTCCTACGGTTTTCGCATGGATACGGGGCTCAGGCCAGATTGCTGGCCGCGAAATCCCAGTTCACCAGATTCCAGAACGCCTCCAGATATTTCGGCCGGGCGTTACGGTAATCGATGTAGTAGGCGTGTTCCCATACATCGGCGGTGAACAGCGGCTTGTCGCTGCCGGTGATCGGTGTGGCCGCGTTGGAAGTGTTGACGATGCCCAGCGAACCGTCCGGGCGCTGCACCAGCCAGGTCCAGCCCGAACCGAAATTGCCGGCGGCGGACTTGCTGAATTCCTCCTTGAATTTCTCCACCGAACCGAACGCCTTGTTCAGCGCATCGGCCAGCTTGCCGGAGGGGGCGCCGCCGCCGTTCGGGCTCATCGAGTTCCAGTAGAACGTATGGTTCCAGACCTGTGCGGCGTTGTTGAAGATGCCGCCGGAGGACTTGCGGACGATCTCTTCGAGTGCGGCGTCGGCCAGTTCGGTACCTTCGATCAGCTTGTTGAGATTGGTCACGTAGGCCTGATGGTGCTTGCCGTAGTGGAACTCCAGCGTTTCGGCGGAGATGTGCGGTTCCAGTGCGTTTTTTTCATAGGGGAGTGGGGGAAGTTCGATCGCCATGAATGACTCCTGTGCGTTGGCTCGGGGGTGATGATCGGCGCAGCGGACGGCAGCCGATGAGTGACTGATACAATACCGGTCTGCCTGCATTGTAAAGATGAAACGCTTGTCATATGAACATCAATGAACGAATCAAGGGGCTGCTGGACGAGCATCCCATCGTGCTTTTCATGAAAGGCACGCCGGAATTTCCGATGTGCGGTTTTTCCAGTCGGGCGGTGCACGCGCTGTCGGGCGCCGGTGCGACATTCCACGCCGTGAACGTGCTCGAGCACCCACAGGTACGCGCCGCGTTGCCGCATTTTGCCAACTGGCCGACCTTCCCGCAGCTGTTCATCCAGGGCGAACTGATCGGTGGTTGCGACATCATCGAGGATCTGAAATCGTCCGGTGAACTGGCCCGCATGGCCAGCGATGTGGCCGGAGTGGCACATCAATGATGCTGCCTTCTTCCCGATTGCCGCAAGGCTGGATGCCGGCTACCGATACGCTGTCCGATCGTGTGGTGTTGCTCACCGGTGCCTATGGTGGCCTGGGCAGCGCGGTGGCGCGGGCCGCGGCACGCGCAGGTGCCACGGTGGTGATCACCGGCAAGCGCAAGCGTCAGCTGGAGCAGTTGTACGACGCGATGATGGCCGAGGGCCTGACCGAGCCGGTGATCCATCCGCTGGACATGGAACTGGCGACTCCGCGCGACTATGCCGCGCTGGCCGAAGGCCTGGAGCGGGATTTCGGACGGCTGGACGGCATCGTGCACGCGGCGGCCAGTTTTTCCGGGTTGACACCGATCGCCATGCACAAGCCGGACGAGTGGTTGCGCACGCTGCACGTGAACGTATCCGCCCCGTTCGCACTGACCCAGGCCTGCCTGCCGTTGCTGACCGCGGCCAGCGACAGCGCCGTGGTGTTCGTGCTGGACAACCCGGACCTGCTGCAGCGCGCGCACTGGGGCGGCTACGGGGTGTCGAAGGCCGCGCTGGAGCGTTTCGTGGCGATCCTGCATCAGGAGACCGACAGCAGCCCGATGCGCAGCCATGCCTTGCTGCCTGCGCCGATGCGCACGGCGCTGCGGCGTCAGGCGTACTTTGGCGAGGACACCATGCAGCGGCCGTTACCCGATGCCGCTGCCGCTGCGGCCGTCTATCTGCTGAGCGCGCAGGCCGGGCCGGCACGTGGCACGGTGCTGGATCTGCGTACCGATTGAATTTGGGTTGCGGGGGTTGGCTTGGCCTGCCGTAGGAGCGCACCCTGTGCGCGATGGCTCTTGCGGCGCATTCCCCGAAGCCATCGCGCACAGGGTGCGCTCCTACAGTGGATTGTCCGGCATCGCCGCCGGAACATGATGTTGCACCGGAAAATGGAGCTGAAATGGAAACACAGATGACCACGTTGTCCGCGGGAATCATGCTGTTTCTGATCATGGATCCGCTGGGCAATATCCCGTTCTTCCTGAGTCTGCTCAAGGATGTGCCGCCCCGGCGCCGGCGCCCGGTGATGGTGCGCGAGCTGTTGATCGCGCTGGGCGTGCTGCTGGTTTTCCTGTTCGGCGGTCAGTACATGCTCAAACTGCTGCAGCTGAAGCCGGACTCGATCAGCATCGCCGGCGGCATCGTGTTGTTCCTGATCGGCATCCGCATGGTGTTTCCGCCCGCCGATGGCGGCGGCATTTTCGGCAAGCCCGGCGCGGGCGAGCCGTTCATCGTGCCGATGGCCATCCCCGGGGTGGCCGGTCCGTCGGCGATGGCGGCCCTGTTGCTGCTGACCAACACCCAGCCCGGCCGGACCGCCGACTGGGTGACGGCCCTGCTGCTGGCCTGGCTGGCCACGTCGATCATCCTGCTCAGCGCCACCTATCTGTTCCGCTGGCTCGGCGAAAGCGTGCTGACGGCGCTGGAGCGCGTGATGGGCATGCTGCTCATTGCGCTGTCGGTGCAGATGTTCATGGCGGGCGTGGCGTCGTTCCTGCATCTGGCGGTCTGAGGAGCCTGTCGGACTTTGGTCGGCCGGGCTGCGAATCCGTCTGTGCGGTCCCCATTTCCGCCGCTTCTTGGCCCATGGAACCACTATGGGCCGGCGAACCGTCGTAGTCTGTCCTCGCACAGCCGCATTCTCGCCTCGACCACCAAAGTCCGACAGGCTCCTGGGAGCCCGCCGGGCGTGCAGCATTCCTTGCATCGTACGATCTTTCGGCTGTAACAATCGGGCGGCAGCATGGCCAAAACGTCGAGGACGTGGCCATGCTCCGAATCGAGAAGACGCTTGCCGAACGCCTGCCGTGGCTGGCGCAACATCCCGGAATCCGTCGCCCGATGGCGGGCATGCTGGGGCGCTTGGCCGACGAGGGCAGATTCACGCGCGTGCTGGAGCGGATCGGCGATGCCGAGGGGTTCGACTTCGTCGAACGCGCGCTGGACCTGCTGGGTACCAGCTACTGGATCGACCCCCGCGAACGCGAACATATTCCGGTGGACGGCCCGCTGCTGGTGGTGGCCAATCATCCGCTGGGCATGCTCGATGCACTGGCGCTGCTGCAACTGGTCGGCTCGGCACGCAGCGACGTACGCATTCTGGGCAACGACTGGCTGGCAACGTTCCCGCAGCTGGGGCGGTTGTTGTTGCCGGTGGATGTGTTCGGCAATGGTGCGGCCTCGCGTCTGCGCGGCGTCTACCGTGCGCTGGAGCGTGGCGAGGCGCTGATCGTGTTTCCGGCCGGCGAGGTCTCGCGCATGCGCTCGGACGGCGTGCGCGACGGGCGCTGGTCGGACGGCTTTGCGCGGCTGTCCTTGCGCAGCGGGGCGCCGGTGTTGCCGGTGCATGTCGCGGCACGCAATTCGGCCATGTTCTACGGCATGTCGATGCTGGCCCGTCCGCTGGGCACGGCAATGTTGCCGCGTGAAGCGGTGGCGCCCGGCAGGCGGCGGATCGGTTTCAGCATCGGCGCGCTGATCGGCGCCGGAGAGCTCGAACAGCGCAGCGGCGGTTCGACCGAACAGGCGGCCAGACTGATGCGGCGGCACGTGTACCGGGTCGGCCGGCAGCGTGGCCTGATCTTCGGCGGACAGGCGCCGCTGGCGCATCCGGAGCGGGCCGAACAGGTTTCCGCCGAGTTGGCGGCGGCCGAAAAGCTCGCCGATTTCAGCGACGGCAAGCAGGCATGGTTGTTCCCGGGGGCGCTCGACAGTGCGGTCATGCGCGAAATCGGACGCCTGCGCGAGCTGACCTTCCGCAAGGTCGGCGAGGGCACCGGCGCGCGTCGCGATCTGGATGTCTGCGATCCGCATTACGAACACCTGGTGTTGTGGGATCCGCAGGCTTTGCGCATCGTCGGCGCCTACCGCCTGGGCCACGGCAGCCGGGTGATCGCCAGGCGTGGCGTGGCCGGGCTGTACACGTCCACCCTGTTCGATTATTCGCCGGCGCTGGAATCCCGGCTGGCGCAGGGGCTGGAGCTGGGCCGCAGCTTCATCGCGCCGGCTTACTGGCGGTCGCGCGCGCTGGACCAGCTCTGGCAGGGCATCGGCCTGTACCTGCAGCGGCATCCCGAACTGGCTTATCTGTTCGGTCCGGTCAGCATGTCGACGCGCCTGCCGCGGGCGGCCCGCGAATGGATCGCCGCGGCACACCAGCATTATTTCGGTGCGCCGGGCCTGGCTTCGGCGCGGCAGCCGTTCGTGGTTTCGCCCGAGGTGCGGCAGTGCGTGCAGTCGGCACTGGCCGGCCTCGATGCCAGCGCGGGCATGGGCAAGCTCAGGCATCATCTGGATGCGCTGGGCGTCAGTGTGCCGGTGCTGTATCGCCAGTATGTCGATCTGGTCGAACCCGAAGGCGTGCAGTTTCTCGATTTCGGCGAGGATCCAGGTTTTTCCGGCTGTGTGGATGGTCTGGTGATGCTGGATCTGGCCAAGCTGAAACCCGCCAAGCGTGCGCGCTACCTGGGAGCCTGCCGGGCCGTTGGCCGGCCGAGCCGAGGCGCAAATACTTGCGTTCAGCACTGCAAAACTGTCACAAAATGCCGCTAAAATTCGTTCAATAATCGTTACGGAAGGCGGGACGGCCCCGCCAAAACCCCGTTGATTCATTGGTCAGGTGAAGCACGAGGGGAAATCGGATTGCATGGACAGGCGGCCTTGCCGGCGCCGGTGTTTCCATGCGCATTTTTTCATCAGCGCAACTATTTTCATTTCAGCTGCGAACCCAGGGGTCCTCAAGAATGAACAACCGAATTCGTGCCAAGGTTCTGCCGTTTGCCATTGCCGCGCTGTTGGCGACGGCGCCGGCGATGGCCCAGAACGTCATATCTTCCGCCGTCGGCGGTCGCGTGGTCGACGCCAGCGGTCAGCCGGTGGCCGGTGTCACGGTGCAGATCGTGCACGTGCCGTCGGGTACCACCAAGATCGTCACCACCGACCAGGACGGCCGCTACACGGCGCAGGGTCTGCGGGTGGGCGGTCCGTTCGACATCACCGCCTCGAAGGCCGGCCTGAGCCAGTCCGAACAGGACAACGTGTATCTCCAGCTGGGGCAGACGTCCGCCATCAACCTCACGATGGGCGCCAGCATGGCGCAGGCGAAGAATCTCGGCGGCGTGACCGTCTCCGCCTCGGCGCTGACGCAGATCTTCACGTCGGACAACAAGGGGCTGTCGACCAACGTCTCGCAGCGGCAGCTGGAGTCGACCCCGCTGGCCAATCGTTCGATCGACGACATCGCCCGGCTCGACCCGCGCATCAACGTGACCGACCAGGGCGACGGCTCCATTTCCGCCAATGGCCAGCCCAACCGCTACAACAACATCAGTGTCGATGGCATCACCCAGGGTGACCCGTTCGGACTCAATGCCAATGGCTTGCCGTACCAGGGTTCGCCGATCTCCTATGACACGATTGCCGAGTACAACATCTCCACCGCGAACTTCGACGTCACCTCCGACACGGTCGGTGCCGACATCAACGCGGTAACCAAGTCCGGCACCAACGAATTCCATGGTTCGGTGTATTACGTCTACCGCAATGCCAACAAGCTGGTCGGCGACGCGGGCTGGCTCAACAGCAGCGACCCGGGCTACCACTACAGCGGCTACAAGAAGGACTGGACCGGCGGGTTCACCCTGGGCGGCCCGATCATCAAGGACAAGCTGTTCTTCTTCGCGTCCGCCGAGCAGGAGAACACCGACGGCATCGGTGCGGATTCGGCCAATGGCCTGGATCCCTCGCTGGGCAGCGGCTCGTCCACATCCAACAAGATCTCCCCCGGAGACCTGCAGAAAATCGTCGACACCGCCAAGCAGCTGGGTCTGCAGCCGGGCAACCTGGGCGCCAGTGGCACAACGCTGAAGGACAAGCGCTATCTGGTCAAGCTGGACTGGAACATTTCCGACAAGCATCGTGCCAGCCTGACGTACCAGCGCACTACCGAAGTCCAGCCGATCGTGCAGGGCAACAGCTCCAACTCGATCGGCCTGAGCAGCTACTGGTATACCAAGCGCAGCCTGACCGAGAACATGGCGCTGCAGTTGTTCGACGACTGGACCGACAACTTCTCCACCGAGACCAAGGTCAGCTACCAGACCTTCGACCAGGCCGCCGCCGGTCCGGCCAAGCAGCCGCAGATCAATGTCTTCACCGACCCGTCGGGCCGCGGACCGCAGGTCCACCTCGGCGGGGACCAGTTCCGCCATTACAACCAGATCAACACCAAGGAGTGGCGCGTGTTCCTTGCCGGAACCCTGTATCTGGGCGACCACACCCTGAAGGGCGGCATCGACTACCAGCGCAACAACATTTACAACCTGTTCGGCCGCACCGAGTTCGGCAACTACACCTTCTGGGGCCTGAGCAATTTCGCCGCCGGCAACTACAACTCGTATTTCCTCTATCAGCCGGCCGCCGGCTTCAATCTCGGCGATGTCGCGGCCAAATGGGTCTACAGCCAGTACAGCCCGTTCCTGCAGGACACCTGGCAGGTCAACGACAATTTGTCGCTGACCTACGGCGTGCGCGCGGACATCCCGCACTCCGATTCCAGGCCGGTCAACAACCCGGCCTTCCAGCAGGCCTTCGGCTACCGCAACGACAATTCCCTGGGTTCGCGGAACGCGGTGTTCGAGCCGCGCTTCTCGTTCAACTACAACTTCAACACCGAGCGCATGACCCAGTTGCGCGGCGGCGTGGGCCTGTTCCAGACCTCTCCGCCGACGGTCTGGATGACCAACCCGTACCAGAACAACGGCGTCACCGTAGCCACGTTCCAGTCGTTCGACCCCGCCACGGCACCGTTCAGTTCGGATCCGTTCAACCAGAACGTGCCATCCGGCAACAGCACCATCGGCGACGTGGACACCATCTCGCACAACTTCAAGCTGCCCACGGTGTGGAAGTTCAGCCTGGCGCTGGATCGCGAACTGCCGTGGTGGGGGCTGATCGCCTCGATCGAGGCGGAGCACATCAAGGTCGACAACGGGATCTTCTACCAGGCGATCAATATCGGTGCGCCGACCGGCGTGCTGCCTGACGGCCGCCTGCAGTACTGGAAGACGCCGGGCGAGAAGGCCAAGAGCTCCGATGCCGCCTTCAACCGCAACCGCCAGTTCGACCAGTTCTCGACCCTGCTGAGCAATACCGGCAAGGGCCATTCCGACAGCCTGACGGTGTCGCTGGCCAAGCCCTTCTCCGAGAGCTGGTTCGGCAACCTCAGCTTCACCCTCAATCATGCGAACGAGGTCAACCCGGGCAACAGCTCGCAGGCTTCCTCCGGCTACAAGTACGTCGTGCGCACCAACCCGAACGAGGAGCGGGCGGGCATCGCCGACCGCAACATCGCCAAGACGGTCAAGGCCTCGCTGACCTGGCAGCATCGGTTCATCGGCGATTACAAGACCACCGTCTCGGCGTTCTATACCGGCCAGAGCGGCACGCCGTACAGCTGGATCTTCTCCGGTGACGTGAACGGCGACGGCATCTCGTTCCAGGATCCGGTCTACATCCCGGCCGTGAACGACCCGAAGGTCAGCTACGGCAACGCCAGCGCACAGCTGGTTCAGCAGTTCCAGGATTTCATTTCCAGCAACAGTTACCTGCGCGACCACCGCGGCCAGATCGCCGGCCGCAACACCGTGCGCTCGCCGTGGGTCAACCAGCTCGACATGAGTTTCTCGCAGGAGGTGCCCGGCATTTTCCCTGGCAACAAGGGCGAGATCCGGCTGGATGTCTACAACTTCCTCAACCTGATCGACAGCAACTGGGGGCAGACCCACTACACGGGTTTCAACACCCGGACGCTGGCCGGCTATGCCGGCGTCAATGCCCAGGGGCAGTACGTGTACTCCCTGCCGACCGACAAGAACGGCAACTACCAGGCACAGCCGCTGATTACCTATGACGCCGGCAGCAACCCGACCCGCGTGGTCTCGCGCTGGTCGGCGATGCTCACCTTGCGCTACACGTTCTGATCCGGGGGCCGCGCGCAAAGCTCAAGCCGGTGCCTGCAGGGGTGCCGGCTTTTTTGTTGATGCTTGACCGCGCGGCGACAAGCGCGGGAAGCTGCGGGACTGGTGCAACCTGTCCGAGCGAAAACGGAGATCGACCCGAATGAATGACACGGTTACCGGCGCGGCCGGCAAGGCTGCCACCGTCAGCGCGCGCATCTCGCCGATCGGCGGGCTGGATATCCTCTCGCGCAACGAAGTGGCGCGCCTGCGCGGTGCCAGCGATTCGGGCCTGCATGGACTGCTGCGCCGCTGCGCGCTGGCCGTGCTGACCTCCGGCAGCATCAGCGACGATCCGCGCGTGGTGATGGAGCAGTATCCGGATTTCGACATCCAGGTATTGCAGCAGGACCGCGGCATCAAGATCGAACTCAGCCACGCCCCGGCCCAGGCCTTCGTGGACGGCCAGATCATCCGCGGCATCAACGAGCTGCTGGTGGCGGTGGTGCGCGACATCGTCTACGTCGCGACCCAACTGGAAACGATGAAGGGCGATCTGGACGGTTCGGCCGCGCTGACCCAGGCCGTGTTCGAGATCCTGCGCAATGCGCGCATCCTGAAGCCGAACATCGACCCCAGCCTGGTGGTGTGCTGGGGTGGCCATTCGATCTCGCGCGAGGAGTACGACTACACCAAGCTGGTCGGTTACCAGCTGGGTCTGCGCGGAATGGATATCTGCACCGGCTGTGGTCCCGGCGCGATGAAGGGGCCGATGAAAGGCGCAACCATCGCCCATGCCAAGCAACGCCGCCGGCACAATCGCTATGTGGGCATCACCGAGCCGGGCATCATCGCCGCCGAGTCGCCGAACCCGATCGTCAACCATCTGGTGATCATGCCGGATATCGAGAAGCGGCTTGAGGCCTTCGTGCGCATGGGGCACGGCATCATCGTGTTCCCCGGTGGCGTCGGTACCGCCGAGGAGATCCTCTACCTGCTCGGCATCCTGCTGCACCCGGACAATGCCGGCACGCCGTTCCCGCTGATCTTCACCGGCCCGCGGCAATCGGCCGAGTATTTCGAACAGATCGACCGCTTCCTGCGGCTGGCCCTGGGCGACCAGGTGGCCCGGCATTACCGGATCATCGTGGATGACCCGGCGGTGGTGGCGCGAACGATGGTCAAGGGCCTCGACAAGGTGCGCCAGTACCGGCTGGACACCCGCGACGCGTTCTTCTTCAACTGGGCGCTGCAGGTTCCGCTAGCGTTCCAGTCGCCGTTCCGTCCCACCCATGAGGCGATGCATGCGCTGCAGATCCGCCGCGATCGTCCGCTGCACGAGCTGGCGGCGGATCTGCGCCGGGCCTTCTCCGGCATCGTGGCCGGCAACGTCAAGGAGGAGGGCGTGCTGGCGATCGAACAGCGTGGTCCGTTCGAGATCGATGGCGACGCGGACATCATGCGCGCGCTGGACGAACTGCTGCAGGCGTTCGTCGCGCAGCACCGGATGAAGTTGCCGGGCGGTACCGCGTACGTGCCGTGCTATCGGGTAGGCGGTTGACCAATAATCCGCCGGTGCCAGCTTGACAGCCCGATGCGGCACCGACAAACTACGCAGCTCACGCCCGAATAGCTCAGCTGGTTAGAGCACTTGACTGTTAATCAGGGGGTCGCTGGTTCGAGTCCAGCTTCGGGCGCCACTATCATAAAAAGCCGGCGCATGAGCCGGCTTTTTGCGTCATGGCATGCCAGCTCAATCCGTCTGCGCGCAGGTGGCGGCCTGACTGGCGCTGGCCGGGGCGCCGCGGACGCGGCCGGCGTTGGAGACCACCACGCTCAGCGCATGCTCGGCGTTGCCGACCTGGCAGAACAGCAGGGTGATATTGCTGCCGCGGGCGCTGCCGTCCGGGCGAAAGCGCACATAGTGCCGCCCGACGCTGCTCAGTATGGTCAATTTGCCGGCGTAGCCGCTGCCGACATACAGCGCTCCATGGTCCGGTTGACGATCGCCATCGGTATCGTGGCCCAGCAGCCAGCCGCTGTCCCAGCGCATCGCGTCGCTGCAGCTGTTGCCATCGTGGGTCGGACAAAAGAGCGTGCGCCTGCCGCTCATGATGGCGGTGCCGCGGGCGTGCTGCAGCGCTGCGATGAAATCCATCTGGGCGGCCTGCAGCCGATTGCGGGCGAGCAGACTGCGCATCGGCGGCACGGCCATGCTGGTCAGGACCGCGACGATCGCCAGCACCATGATCTGCTCGATCAAGGTCATGCCGACGTGTCGATGACGGGGCTCGGGATAGTGGCGCAAGGCCATGGCGTCGCTCCTGCGTTGCCGCGAACCCGCATCCTGCCGCCCCTGGCGCGCCGTGCCCAGCGGCCGGATGCCGGCAATCCTGTGGGTATCTGCTGACACGGGCTGTCAGCAGCGTCGATTTAAAATGCGGTGCCGCACCCACATATGTCATCGATGACCGACCGCTTCCAGCTCGTTTCCCCCTATCGGCCCGCCGGCGACCAGCCGCAGGCGATCGAACGCCTGGTCGCGGGTTTCGAGGCCGGCCTGGCCGCGCAGACGCTGCTCGGTGTCACCGGCTCGGGCAAGACCTACACCATCGCCAACGTGATCGAGCGGGTGCAGCGGCCGACCATCGTGATGGCGCCGAACAAGACGCTGGCCGCGCAGCTGTACGGCGAGTTCAAGGAGTTCTTCCCCGACAACGCGGTGGAGTACTTCGTCAGCTATTACGACTACTACCAGCCGGAAGCCTACGTGGTGGCGTCGGACACCTTCATCGAGAAGGACGCCTCGATCAACGAGCACATCGAGCAGATGCGACTGTCGGCGACCAAGGCGCTGCTGTCGCGGCGCGACGCGATCATCGTGGCCACCGTGTCGGCGATTTACGGCCTGGGCAATCCGGAGGACTACCTGTCGCTGCGGCTGATCCTGGCCCGCGGCGAGCGCATCGAACAGCGCAAGCTGATCCACCAGCTGACCGAGCTGCAGTACACCCGCAACGAGATGGAGCTGCGTCGCGGCACCTATCGTGTGCGCGGCGAGATCATCGACGTGTTCCCGGCCGAGTCGGAAACCGAGGCACTGCGCATCGAGCTGTTCGACGGCGAGGTGGAGAACCTGTCGCTGTTCGATCCGCTCACCGGCGAGACGGTGCGCAAGGTACCGCGCTACACGGTCTACCCGCGCACGCATTACGCCAGCACGCGCGAGAGCGTGCTCAACGCGATCGAGACGATCAAGGTCGAGCTGAAGGAGCGGCTGGAGCAGCTGTACAAGGACAACAAGCTGCTGGAGGCGCAGCGGCTCGACCAGCGCACGCGCTACGACATCGAGATGATGGCCGAGGTCGGCTACTGCCAGGGCATCGAGAACTATTCGCGGCATCTGAGCCGGCGTGCGCCCGGCGAGCCGCCGCCGACCCTGTTCGACTACCTGCCGGCCGACGGCCTGCTGGTGGTGGACGAGTCGCACGTCAGCGTGCCGCAGCTCGGTGCGATGTACAAGGGCGACCGTTCGCGCAAGGAGACCCTGGTCGAGTTCGGCTTCCGCCTGCCTTCGGCAATGGACAACCGGCCGCTGCGGTTCGAGGAGTGGGAGCAGCGCGTGCCGCGGGCGATCTACATCTCCGCCACGCCGCGCGCCTACGAGCTGGAGAAATCCGGCGATGCCGTGGTCGAGCTGCTGGTGCGTCCGACCGGCCTGGTCGATCCGGAAGTGGAAGTGCGTCCGGTGCGCACCCAGGTCGACGACCTGCTCGGCGAGGTGCACAAACGCGTGGCGATGGGCGATCGCGTGCTGGTCACCACGCTGACCAAGCGGATGGCCGAAAACCTCACCGAATACCTCAGCGAGAAAAATGTGCGGGTGCGTTATCTGCACTCGGACATCGAGACGGTCGAACGCAGCGAGATCATCCGCGACCTGCGCCTTGGTGCGTTCGACGTACTGGTCGGCATCAACCTGCTGCGCGAGGGGCTGGACATGCCCGAGGTGTCGCTGGTGGCGGTGCTGGACGCCGACAAGGAGGGCTTCCTGCGTTCCACCGGCTCGCTGATCCAGACCATGGGACGCGCCGCCCGCAACGTGCGCGGCAAGGCGATCCTGTATGCCGACCAGGTTACCCGCTCGATGCAGGCGGCGATGGACGAGACCGCGCGCCGCCGCGAGAAGCAGATGGCATGGAACCGGGCGCAGGGCATCACCCCGACCACGATCGTGCGACGCATCGCCGACATCATGGAGGGTGCGCGCAGCGAGGCCGGCAATCGGCGTGGCAGCAAGGCGCCGCGCGGCCGCGCGGTGGCCGAGCCGGCCGGCGATTACGGCGGGCTGAATGCGCAGCAGGCGGCCGGCATGCTGAAGAAGCTGGAAGCGCAGATGTACAAGCACGCGCAGAACCTGGAGTTCGAGGACGCCGCCCGGGTGCGCGACCAGATCCACCAGTTGCGCGAACAGGCGCTGCGCTGAGGCGCCCGGCTCATGGTGGGTCTCGGTGGTGGATATTGTCCCGCGCAGGCCGCTCCCGTATACTGCGCGGCTCGCGCGGCAGGATCGCCGCGAGACGGGCTGTTAGCTCAGCGGTAGAGCGCTGCCTCGACAAGGCAGATGTCGCAAGTTCGATCCTTGCACGGCCCACCAATCCCATCGACGACAAAGGCCACCTCGACGGTGGCCTTTGTCGTTGGCGAAGGCAAAGCGCATCTCCGCCAGGTGCGGAGCTTATCGCCCGCCTACGCCGGATAGCCGGTGATCGCGCGGATGTTCCGGTACAGCGGCTTAAGCTGCCGGTACATGCGCAGATAGACCTCGCGATAGAGGCGCTCGTAGGTGCGCTGCGCTTCGGGCCGGGGCATGAAGACCTTGCCGACCCGCGTCATCGTGGCGATCGCGGTGGGGAAATCCGGGTGCAGGCGCAACCCCACCGCGCAGTCGATCGCCGCGCCCAGGCCCGAGGTCTCGTAGGTGTGTGGGCGCTCGGCCGGCAAGCCGAAGATGTCCGCGGTCAGCTGCATCGCCGCATCGCTCTGCGAGCCGCCGCCGGAGACGAGCAGACGCGTGATCGGGATCCCCGAGCGCTTTTCAATGCGCTCCTTGCCTGCGCGCAGCGCATAGGCCAGGCCTTCGAGAATCGCCCGGTAGACATGCGCGCGGGTATGCACGTCGCCGAAGCCGATGATCGCACCCTTCGCTTCCAGCCCCGGTTCGCGGATGCCCGGCGACCAGTAGGGCTGCAGCAGCAGGCCCATCGAACCGGCCGGCACGCTATCGACCAGCTCATCGAACAGCGCTTCGGGTTCGACGCCCAGCCGCGCGGCCCGCTGCGTTTCGTCCAGGCCGAACTCGCGCTTGAACCAGCTGACCATCCAGAAGCCGCGATAGATCATCACCTCGTTGTTGTAATGATCGGGAACCGCCGAGGGGTAGGGCGGAATCAGCGGGGTGGTTTCCCGATACTTGCGGCGCGTGGTGTTGATGGTGGCGGTGGTGCCGTAGGACAGGCAGGCCGTGCCCGGCTGCACACCGCCGGCGCCGAGCACGTCGCAGGCCTTGTCGGCGCCGGCGGCGATCAGCGGCAGGCCCTCGGGGATGCCGGTCAGCCGGCTGGCCTCGGCGGTGATGCGCCCCAGCAGTTCGCCCGGCTTGCGCAGCTCGGGCAACTGCTCGCGCCGCACCGGCATCGCCTGCCATTTCCAGTCGTGCGGCGCGGCCCATTGCCGGCGCCGGTAGTCGAACGGCAGGTACGCCACGCAACAGGCCACCGAATCGACGAACTGGCCGGTCAGCCGATGCGTGAGGAACCCCGACAGCAACAGCAGCTTGTGGGTGCGCGCCCAGATCTGCGGCTGCTGCTGGGCGATCCAGTTGACCTCGGCCTGGGCGCGAAAATAATCCACCGTGGCCGTCGCGCCGGCCAGCTTGAACAGCCAGCCCCACGGTCCCTTGATCGGGCCGCCGACCGCGGCCCGGCGCTGATCGAGCCAGACGATGGCCGGGCGCAGCGGCTGGCCCTGCGCATCCACGTTGATCACCGTGCCGCGTTGGGTGGTCAGCGCCACGCCCTTGATCAGGCTTTTGTCGATCGCCACCTGCGTCCACAGCCGCCGGCAGGCCTCGGCCAGGTTCTGCCAGTAATACTCCGGCTCCTGCTCGGCCCAGCCGGGCTGCGGCGACACATACGCCTGCAGCTCCACCTTGCCTTTGCCCAGCAGATTGCCGTGCAGATCGAACAGCAACGCACGCACGCTCTGGGTGCCGTTGTCGATGGCCAGCAGATAACTCTCTTCGCTCACGTGCCCGTCCTTTCTTGAGGGAATCTCGAATAGCCGGGTTCTTTGGAACTCGTGTAGGAGCGCACCCTGTGCGCGAATGCTTTTTGGATGTGTCCGGGCATTCGCGCACAGGGTGCGCTCCTACGGATCCGGGTTGTTTCGAGGCGCCTTTTACTTGATCAGTGTCGCATTCCCGTGCAGGGCGAAATGCATCTTTTCACCCGTTCGGTTCACGCGGCAGCCGGCGCGGGCAGGCTGTAGCAGCGCCGCCACAGTGCCAGGTAGCGGGTTTCCTCCTGTTGCCAGCGTTCGTCGCTCCAGCCCAGGCGCGGCTGGCACAGCTGGCGGATGCGCGGCAGTTCGGCGGCGGCGCCGTCGGCCAGCAGCAGTCCCAGCCGGGTCCGGCGCAGCAGCAGATCGTCCAGGTGCAGCACCAGTTCCTGCTCGGCAGCCAGCGCCAGTTCGGCCCACAGCGTTTCGCTGGTGCCCACTTTCTCGCTGCCCAGTTGCGCCAGGAGGGCGGCCAGTGCCGGCAATTCGCGGCCATGCCGGCCGCACAGGCGACGTCGCTGGTACGGCGCCAGTTGCGGCAGCGGCACCGGCGGCAGCGGGCCGAACGTCGGGCCGTCGTCATCGGCGAAGGGCTTGCCGATCATCGGCGCGCAGGCGCGCAGCACATCCAGCGCCTGCGGACGAAAGGTGGTCAGTTTGCCGCCGGCCATCGCGACGCAGCCCGGCTCGGTCCACAGCGCATGTTCGCGCGTTTCGTCCGAGGGGCGGGTTCCGGCTGCGCCGCTGCTGACCACCGGCCGCACCCCGGCCCAGGTCGACAGCACATCGGCCGGGCCGATCCGTGCCGCCGGAAATTGCTGGGCGCAGGCGGCCAGCAGATAGTCGACTTCGGCGGCGCTGATGCGCGGCTCCAGGTCGAGATCCTCGCGATGATCCAGATCCGTGGTGCCGATCACCGTGGCGCCTTCCCACGGAAAGATGAAGATCGGACGGCCATCGGCGGCGTGCAGGAAGCTCAAGGCATGGGCCAGCGGCAGGCGCCACGACGGCAACAACAGGTGGCTGCCGCGCAACGGCCGGATGTGCCCGGGGCCGCTGACCCGTCGCAGCCGATCGGACCAGGCGCCGGTGGCCAGCGCGGTCGCCCGGCTGCGAAAGCGGAAGTGCTGGCCGCTCTCGCTGTCTTCGGCCAGCAGCCCGACGACCCGGTCGCCGTCGCGGCACAGCTCGACCACGCGCAGACCGTTGAGCGCTTCGCCGCCCGCCGCCCGCGCCTCGCTCAACACGCGCATCACCAGCCGCGCGTCGTCGGTCAGCGCGTCGGTGAAGAGCGAGCCGCCGAGCAGGTCCTTCTCCCTCAAGCCAGGTACCAGGTAATGCAGTTGCGGCAGGGCGGCATAGCGGTGGTCGCGCCGGCCGGCCAGCACGTCGTACAGCGTCAGCAGGCCGCCCATGACCCTGGGGCCGGGGAAGGCACCGCGGTAATGCGGAAAGACGTAGCCCAGCGGAACGACCAGGCCCGGCACCTCGCCGAGCAACCGCTGCCGTTCGCGCACCGATTCATGGGTCAGCCGGAGATGGCCCTTGGCGACATAACGCAGTCCGCCGTGAACCATCTTCGACGAACGGCTGGAGGTGCCCCAGGCAAAATCGCGCTGCTCGATCAGCAGGCATTTCCAGCCGCGCCGCGCGGCCTCGCGCAGGATGCCGGCACCGCTGATGCCGCCGCCCACCACGATCAGATCCCACGCCTCGGCGGCCAGGCCGGGCAGGGCCTGTTCGCGCCAGCGGGCGTTCCAGGCGGTCATCGTCAGTCCTCCAGCAGCACGCCGGGATTCAGCCGGCGCTCGGGGTCGAAATGCACGGCCAGCGCCTGCAGCGCGGCGATGCCCAGCGCCCCTTTCTCCACCCGCAGATACGGTGCATGGTCGCGGCCCACGCCGTGCTGGTGGCTGATCGTGCCGCGGTGCGCGACGATGGTGCGGCTCGCCGCCTGCTTGAGGGTCTGCCAGCGTGCCAGCGTCTGCGCATAGCTGTCGGCCGCGCGAAACACATACGTGGTGTAGAGGCTCGACCCCTCGCCGTAGGCATGCGAGAGGTGGGTGAACACATGCACCGGCTCGTCCGTCAGGCCTTCGCGCAGGCTGGCCTCGACCCGGTTCAGCAGGTTGTCGACATTGCTCCAGTCGGTCGCGGTCTCCAGCGTGTCCACCGCGTAGCCGGCCTGCCACAGGTTCTCGCGCAGGTAGGGAAAGCGGAAGCGGTTCTGCGCCCATTTCCTGCCGAGCAGGGTGCCGGTGAAGATGCCGCCGAAACCCTTCAGCCGCCGCTTTGCCTGCCGCAGCGACGCGGCATTCTGCAGGCGCTCGCCGGTGATGCCGAAGGTCAGCATGCACTTGCCGCGAGCGGCACCGCGCAGGGCCAGGTATTTTTCCAGCCACGCGATCTGCCCTGGATGACCGGCCAGGGCCAGTTGGGTTTCGGTTTCGATCGCGTTGGACAGACGCAGCATCGACAGCGGCACCCGCGCCTGCGCCAGCGCGCGAACCGCTTCGAGCGCCTGCGGCCAGGACGGCAGGAATACCGCGTGGAAATGTTCCTGCGCGGGCAGACGGCTCACCCGCACCTTGACCTCGGAGATGACGCCGAAACGGCCTTCCGAGCCCAGCACGATTTCGCGCAGATCCGGCCCGGCCGACGAGGCCGGGAACGTGGGGATCTGCAGCGGCCCGGCGAAGGTTTCCAGCGTGCCGCCGGCGAACAGCTGCTCGATCCGCCCGTAGCGCAGCGACTGCTGGCCGCTGGAACGGCTGGCCACCCAGCCGCCGAGGGTGGACAGTTCCCACGACTGCGGAAAATGGCCGAGGGTGTAGCCCCGCGCGCGCAACTGGCTTTCCACCTGCGGGCCATTGGCGCCGGGGCCGAAGGTGGCGATGCGGCTTTGCTCGTCCAGTTCGATCAGCCGGTTCATGCGCTCCAGCGACAGGGTCAGCAGCGCTCGGGTGCCAGCCTGCGGGGTGATGTGCCCGGCCACCGAGGTGCCGCCACCGTACACGATGACGCTGGCGTCCTGCGCACACGCCCACGCCAGCAGCTCGCGGATCTGCGCGGCGGTTTCCGGATAGGCCACGGCATCGGGAAACACGCCGAAATCGCCGGAACGCATGGCCAGCCAATCCGGCAGGCTTTGCCCGCGGGCATGCCGCACGCGGTCTTCGGCCGCGGTGACCAGCAGCGGATGGGGCGGCAGGCGCGAGGGCGGCACCCGTGCCAGCACGCTGTCCAAGCTGGCATCGGGCAGCGGCGTGCCGACACCGATGCGCGCCGCCAGGAAGGCCGCCCCCTGTTCCGGCAGTTCCACCGTGGTGGACTCCTCGCCCCAGCCGTTCCAACGCCGCATGCCGCCGTCCTCAGGTTGACCGAGCCAGTTTGCGCTGTCGCCGAGCGTGAAGCAGCACACGATCGATTCGGCCCGCAAATACTTTTACCCCCGCTGTTCGCTGAGCTATTCGACGTGCTCGGGACAGGCGGGGCTCCCTCCCCTGCTCGCAGGGGAGGGTTGGGGAGGGGGGCTCTTCGCCTCAGATCAAGAGCCCCCCTCCCAGCCTCCCCCTGCCTGCAGGGGGAGGAGCGCAAGCCGACACGACGCATCCATCGCGACGCATCCATCGCAATGATGCACTCACCAGGCGATCGGCTTCTGCCCGGCACCCTTGAGTGCGTGATCGAGCGCGGCCAGATCGCCTTGCTTGAGTTGTTTCCATGCGTCGAGCGTGGCGGTGAGGGTATGCGACAGGCTGGCATACGAGGCCAGCGCGTCGGTGCTGGGGTCGGCATCGGCGCCGTCGACCGCCTGTCCGAGTTTTGCCAGATCCATCGATAGCGCGCGCAGGCTGTCGGTGCGGCGGGGCGGACTGCCCATGGTGTTGCGCGGATCGGGATGCAACTGTACGCCGGACAGATCGGTTGCCTTGGCCAGCAAGGTCTCGATCTGCGCGCGCAGGCTGCCGTCGGCATGCGTCCGTCGCGCGTCCAGCGCCTTCAGCAGCCGGGTTGCCTCGGCACTCGCCGCGGCGCTGCGTGCCGTGGCATCTTGCACCTTCTGCGCCAGCACGAATTCGCGCTGCAGGGCGGCCTCGGAAACATGCACGCGCGGATCGGGCAATACGCGCAACGGTTGCCGAAAATGCCGGCCATTCACGCCGAGTTCGATGCGGTACTGGCCGGGCGGCGCCCATACGCCGCTGGCCGGCCGTTCGTTGGACGCGGGCACGGCGGGCGGCGGATAGCGCAGATCCCACACGAAGCGATGCATGCCCGCGGTCGTGGACAGCCGCATCGGCGGCGGCACCCATTCCGGCGCATAGGCGAGCTTGGCCGGATCCGGGGCGGTCACCTTGTCGGCGCTGCTGAAGCTGCGCACGGTGTGGCCTTGTGCATCGAGCACGGTCAGCGTCACCGGCCCCTTGACCGCCCTGGGCAGCACGTAGTCGATGCTGGCACCGTCGGGCGGATTGGCGGCGGTCGGTTCGTCCTTCGGCAGCGGGGTGCCGGTGAAGCTGGGCAGGCGCACGCGGATCGCGTCGGCCGGCTTGAACAGGGTGGCGGTGTCCGCGTGCACGCCATCCATCTGCCGCAACGCGCTGACGTCGTCCATGATCCAGAAGCCGCGACCGTGGGTGGCGATCACCAGGTCGTTGCCGTGCACGTCAATGTCGCGCACCGAGGTCGTCGGCAGGTTTTGCTGGAGGCTCTGCCAGTGCGCGCCGTCGTCGAACGACACATAGATGCCGCGTTCGGTGCCGGCGTACAGCAGGCCCTTGTGCGCGGGATCCTCGCGGACCACGTTGACGAAGCTGTTGGATGGAATGCCGGTGGTGATCGGCGTCCAGCTGGCGCCGCCGTCGCCGGTGCGATAGATGTACGGGGTGTCGTCGTCCAGGCGATGCCGGTCGATCGCCAGATAGGCAACGTTGGCATCGAAGCGGGACAACGCGATCCCGGCGACCTTCGACCATGGCGTGAGCGCCTTCGGCGTGACATTGCGCCAGTGCGCGCCGCCGTCGTCGCTGCGCCAGACCAGGCCGTCGTCGGTGCCCACCCACAGCGCCTGCGCGCTCAGCGGCGAGGGCGCGATGGTATAGATCACGCCGCGGCGCTGGCTGACGTGGTTGTCGTCGCTCGCCGTGGCGGGGTCGAGGTTGGCCGGCGTGCCGGCATTCTCGCGGGTCAGGTCGGGACTGATCGGGGCCCAGTGATCGCCGCCGTCGGTGGTGCGGAACAGCCGCTGGTTGGCGAAGTACAGCGTACGGGTGCCGCGTTTGGAGAACGTCAGCGGCAGCGTCCAGGCGCCGCGGTAATGCGCGGCCGGGTAGGCCAGGGTGGGATCGACGTTGCGGGTCTGGCCGGTGCGGGTATCCAGCTTGTCGACCTTGTTGCCGTAGACGATGGCCGGATCGTCCGGATCGGGCGCGATCATGCCGCTCTCGCCGCCGGCGGTGATCTCGTGGAACTGCTCCATGCTGATGCCGTCATGGCTGTCGGTGCGGCTGGGCAGCGCTACCGCGCCGGAATCCTGCTGCGCGCCGTAGACCCAGTACGGGAAGCGGTTGTCGGTGCTGACGTGGTAGATCTGCGCGGTCGGCTGGTTCTGCCAGCTGCTCCATGTCTGGCCGCCGTTGAGGGTGATCAGGGTGCCCTGGTCCACGCCCAGGATTTGCCGCTGCGGGTCGGTCGGGTCGATCCACATCTGGTGGAAATCGTCGCCGGTGGGGTCGCCCTTCAGCGCGATGAAATGCCTGCCGCCGTCGTCCGAGCGCAGCACGATGGTGTTCATCACGTACACGCGATCGGCGTTCTTCGGGTCCACCGTGAGCCGGCAGAAATACCAGCCGCGCTGCCAGATGCGCTGGTCCGCGGTGACATGCTGCCAGTGCGCGCCGCCGTCGTCGGAGCGGTACAGACCGCCTTCGCCACCGGCGGCATCGACCAGGGCGAACACCCGGTTCGGCTGGCTCGGCGCCACCGCGATGCCGATGCGGCCGGGATGCGCGGGAAAGCCGTTGCCCTGCACCGGGCGCCAGTGACTGCCGCCGTCATGCGAGACATACAGGCCGCTGCCCGGCCCGTTCGACGGCGGGTACACGCTCCACGGCGGGCGTCGGGTCTGCCACAGCGCGGCGTAGATGGTGTCTGGGTCGCCGGGCTTGAACGCCAGGTCGATCGCGCCGGTGTCGGCGTCCTTGAACAGCACCTTGCTCCAGTGCGCGCCGCCATCGGTAGTGCGGAACACGCCGCGCTCGGCATTCGGCCCGTAGGCATGGCCCAGCGCTGCCACGAACGCCACGTTCGGGTTGCGCGGATCGACCAGCACGCCGGCGATCTGGCGCGTGTCCTGAAGGCCGATGTGCGACCAATGTTTGCCGCCATCGACCGACTTGTACATGCCGTTGCCGTGCGCGATGTCCGAGCGCATGTCGGCTTCGCCGGTGCCCACGTAGATCGTCTTCGGATCGGACGGCGCCAGCGCCAGCGCGCCGATCGATCCGACCTTCTCGCTGTCGAAGATCGGCTGCCAGGTGCGTCCGGCATCCGCCGTGGCCCATACGCCGCCGTCCACCGCGCCGAAATAGAAATGCCGGCTGTCGCCGGGGATGCCCGCGACGGTCAGCACGCGGCCGCCGCGGAACGGGCCGATCAGTCGCCAGCTCAATCCCTGGTACAGCGACGGATCGACCGTGGCATGCGCGGCTAAGGTGGTGGCAAGACCAAGGACAAACACGGTGAGGCAGCGACGCAGGCGCATGGACAATCCCCCGGGGCGGGTAAGATCAAGGCCCGTGAGTGTAGGACGCTTTACCCTGTGGCGCTTATGGGTCGAAAGTCACGGGTGCTCAAGCGGACGTCCCGTTCGCGGGCACTTTTGGCTGAGACTTCAATTCCATATGGCGCAAGGGCCGCCGCTTGGCTCCGGGTTGAGCGGAGAGATACGGGAGACGTGCATGCCTGATGAAAAGCGAGTGCTGGATCCCGCAGCGGCGCGGGCCTACTACGACCGATTCGGGAAGAAGCAAGACAGCCAGGGCTTCTACGAAGACCCCGCGCTCGACGACATGGTTGCCCATGCGAGTTTCCAGGATACCCGGCACGTCTTCGAGTTTGGCTGTGGCACCGGAAAGTTCGCCGCTCGTCTTCTGGAGAGGTATTTACCTTGCTCGGCGACTTATCTCGGTTGCGATGTCAGCCCTGTCATGATCGGACTCGCGAAGCACCGGCTGGAGGCGTACGGCGAGCGGGCGCAGGCGGTCTTGTCCGATGGCGCCGTTCGTTTTCCCCTCCCCGATCATTCGGTCGATCGTGTTGTCTCCAGCTACGTTCTGGACCTGCTGTCGGAGGCAGATATCGGGCATTTCTTCGCCGAGGCACGTCGCGTGATGATGCCCGGCGGCAAGGTCTGCATCGCAAGCCTGACAAGCGGCGTCAACGTTCCATCGCGCATCGTGTCGTCGCTATGGATGTCACTATTCCACCTCGGTCCCGCCCTGGTGGGCGGCTGCCGTCCGATTCACGTCGATGCCTTTGTGAATCCACAGGAATGGCAAATTGTGCACCGAAGGGTTGCGACTCCTTTTGGCGTGCCGTCGGAAGTACTGATCCTGAAGATGAAAAGTGTGACCAACAACGGGCCGGAGCCGATGGCGCCACGTGCCGGGGCCTAGCAGCCCGGCCGAGCAAAGTCCGACAGGCTGCTAGCCCGTGGAGGTCTTGGGGAAATGCAGGCGCCCCATGTCTGCCCGCGCCGAGGGTTCCGACCTGGCGCACATCGAGGCCGATCTTCCGAAACTCACAAGGAACCCCAACCGATGACTCTGACTACGATTGTTCTTCTGGTGCTGGCGCTTTACGTGGTGCAGCTCTTTCTGCAGGAAATATCGCGCTTCGGTTTCGACCTGTGGGGCATCGTGGGCAACCGCGACAAATTGCCGGAGATGTCGGTTGTAGCGGGTCGGCTGGACCGCGCGAAGGACAACATGCTGGAGGCTTTGCCGCTGTTCCTCGGCCTGGCGCTATTGGTGCTGGTCGAGGGCCGCGACACGAGCGAGGTGACCCATGCCGCATGTGTCTTCCTTGTCGCACGTGTCCTCTACGTGCCGGCGTACGTGAGCGGCATCCGCATGCTGCGCTCGCTCGTGTGGCTGGTGGGGGTTGCCAGCCTCGTCATGATGGCGCTGCCCCTGATCCAGGGATGCGGTTCGCGCTGGTGAGCTTCCCCCCCCAGCTCAAGGCTTCACGAAGCGCAACGTCATCCGGTCCGATTCGCCCACCGCTTCGAGTTTCGCGTGCTCGCTTTCGGGGCCGGCCAGATCGGGAGGCAGGCGGTGCACGTTGATGTCTTCGGGATCCTTCGGGTTGGCATTGATCTCGGACACGCCGTCGAGGCGAAAGCCGGTCTTCAGCGCCAGGGCGATCAGGTAATCCTCGGGAATGCGGTGCAGTGCCTTCGCACTTTCCACGGCATCGGCGAACGGTTTGGCGCGGTGCTCGACCACGCCGAACACGCCGCCGGGCTTGAGCACGTCGTAGACCGACTTGAACGCGGCGGCCAGGGTTTCGGGGCTGCGGTTGAGCCAGTCGTGGGTGTTGCGGAAGGTGAGCACCATGTCGGCGGAATTCGGTGCGCCCAGGTTCACCTTGAACGGCGGGGTGAACGGGACGACCTTCTCGATATGGCCGAACACGGCGGGTTCGGCCTTGATCCGGTCGGCGAACTTGGGCGAGCCGGCCTCGATCAGGTGGCCGTGGTCGTACAGGAACGGCGCCAGGATCTCGCTGTACCAGCCGCCGCCGGGATCCAGTTCGATCACCGTCATATCGGGTTTGATGCCGAAGAACTGCAGGGTCTCGACCGGGTGGCGGTAGCGGTCGCGGGCCTTGTGCGCAGCGGAGCGCCAGCGACCGTCGACGGCGTGTTGCATCAGCGCAGTCGCCGTGGAGGTCCGGGTGGTGTCGGCGTGGGCCAGACAGGGCAGCAGCACGGCGCCGGCCAGAAGAAGCAGGAGCGTGCGGGTTCGGTGCGACATGGTTCGAGCCTCCCGGGTGGGCGGCCAAGCTTACTCCAGTGGCGGATGGCCGGGACGGTTCGTCGCCGGCGCATGCCGGGCAGGGTGTGCAGCGGGGTGCATGCAGTTCCGGACGGTCAGTCGCGATCGACGAGACCGCGCAACAACGCTGCCATGCCTTCCTTGCCACCGCCGGCTTCGCCGTCCCGTTCGGGAATGTCGCACGAACGGCGATCGGCTTGAGCCGGTGTGCCTTCGGCAGGGCATTGGCTTTTCCGGCTCACCGTGCCGGAAGTCGGCGAACCGACCGCCAGTCGAGACGATTGATAAGGCGATGGATCGACCGAGGCATGCGCGGCCACCGCGGTGGAGATGCCCAGAGCAAGCATCGCAAGGCGGTGGCGCGGATGCGTAAAAGACCCCCGATCGCAGCGGTCGAGGAAGCACTATGTCGCGCATCGCCGACTTGTTCTCAAGGCCCGAAAGTCATTCCGGAGCGCACAGGGTGCGCTCCAACACAAGCGTGTGCCGGACCGTGGCTATTCGAGGCGCCCTTGGGCGATGCGTGCGCGGGCTCGCCTGACGCCGGTCTTCGCCAATGCCCGCAGCGCCTTGCGATCGGGTTCGGCGAATGGCGAGCCGTCAGCGCAGTGATCGAGCAGCAGCGCATAGTCCTGCGCCTCGCCCAGCAGCGCGGTCAGGGCCTTGTCGCGATCGCTGCCGGCCTTTTGCGTGGCAGACAGTTTGTCGAGCGCGCGCCGTTGCTGCAGCACGCGCCGCGCGCGGCGCCGCCAGCGGTGCCAGTCGTCGTCGTGCATGCTGCGGCGTGCCCGTTTGGCCGCGGCCTCGGCCTTCGACTCGCTGCGTTGCAGGGATCGCAGTGCATCCTTCTCCCGCAAGTCCTGCCACGGCAGTGCCTGCAGTTCCGCTGCCAGGGCGGCCAGTGCAGCGCGCCGGTTCGCAAAACCGGCATCGTCGTGCAAGGCGAACCGCGTCTGTGCGCTGCGTCGTCGCATCGCGGCTCGGCGCGCACGACCGAGCAACGGACCCGTCGCAGCGGCGGCGTGTTTTTTCGTCAGACGATCCAGCGTTTCGACCAGCGCCTGGGCGTCGCGCAGACTCGACAGGCTGCGGTTGATGCGACGCAGTTGACGGTCGATCAGGATGCCGTCCGGCCCCAGCGTGGATGCGCACAGGGCCAGCACGGCGCGGGTAAGGCGCAACGCCTTGCGTGCCCGATGCACGCCTGCGTGCAATCGCGCACCGCGCCAGCCCAGAAAGTGAATCGCCTGTGCCAAGGTGTTCGTTGCGCGCGTGCGCAACGATTCGCCCACCGTCGCCGTTGCGGGATTCAAGCGCTCGTGCCGATCGCCCACGTGCATCTCCAGCAGGGTTCGGGGTGCATGCCGTCAACCGGGCAGGTGGCTGCAGCCAGCTGCGCATGTTGCACCATGTTCCTGTGACGGCGAGGTGGTTGGCGGCCGCTCATCCTCCTTCGACGAGCTCCGGAAAGGCCAACCCCTCTCCCCGAGGGAAGAGGGGTTATCTATGCGCCGAACCTCAGTCGCGCTCCAGCCCGCGCATCGACGCTTCCATGCCTTGCTTGCCGCCGCCGGCCTCGCCGTCCCGTTCGGGCATCGTCGCGGGAACGGCGATCGGCTTGAGCTGGTGTGCCTTCAGCAGGGCATTGGTTTTTTCCAGCTCGCCGTGCTGGAAGTCGGCGAAGGACTTCTGCACGTCGCCCAGTTCGCGTTCGAGCGTGTCGATGTAGGCCATCTGGTAATCCGAAGGGCGGCCTTCGTAGGACATGATCGCGCCGTACAGCTGGTCGGCATGTTCGCGCAGGCGTTCCTCGCCGGTGATCGCGCCGCCTTCGGTGGTCGCCACGATCTTCTTGCGGATGTCGTTGGCCTTGCTGTCGAGGTTGCGCAGTGGTTTGCGCAAGGCATCTCCGGCGGGCAATGCGGAAATCCGGGCGCCGGCTTCAGCGCGCACGGTGTTGATCCGTGCGACCAGATCGCTCATGTTCCCGAACAGTTTCTTGACCCGCGTGGCCGCATCGAATTGCACCTGACGGTCGGCGACCGAGAAGGTGTCGCGTCGGTCGAGTACGACCTTCAGCCTGGTTTCGAACACGTCCTTGCCCTTGGTCATGCGGATCGTGTAGACGCCCGGAACCACGCGCGGACCCACGATCGAGTTGAAGGCGATCTGTGCCGCCGGCGGCACCCGCGGCGGCTTGGCGCGCATCGACCACTGCACCCGATTGATGCCGCGGCGCACGCTGGCCGGCAAGGTGTCGAGCAGCTTGCCCTGGCTGTCCAGCACGTCGATCTTCAACTTGCCGAACAGGTGGCGGCTGCGCTGGTAGTAGGTGATGACCGCGCCGTCGGCCGGGTTGGGACCGACGAAGGCGGCATCGCCGCCGGGCCAGCCGCCCCAGGCCTCGATCCGCTGCTGCGCAGGCAACGAAGGCAGGAAGCTTGCCTCGCTGTTCAGCACCTTGGCGTCCAGCGCCCGCAGCGGGGTGATGTCGTCGATGATCCAGATGCCGCGGCCGTGGGTGGCCAGCACCAGGTCCGCATCGCGCTGCTGGAACGCGATGTCGCGCACCGCGACCGCCGGAAAATCACCGCCCTTGAATTGCGCCCAGTGCGCGCCACCGTCGATCGAGATCCACAGGCCGAACTCGGTGCCGGCATACAGCAGGCCGGGCTTGACCGGATCCTGCTTGATCACGTGCACGTAGCCGCGCAGGCCCTTGGTGTGCTTCGGCGTCACCAGCGCGGTCCACGACTTGCCGTAGTCGGTGGTCTTGTAGATGTACGGCGCCATGTCGCCGAAGCTGTGCCGGTCGAACGCGACGTAGGCGCTGCCGGCGTCGACATTGTCGGCCTGCACCCACGACACCCACTCGCCCTTGGGCAGGCCGCGGATATTGCGCACCACGTTGGTCCAGTGCTTGCCGCCGTCGCGGGTCAGCTGCAGGTTGCCGTCGTCGGTGCCGACCCAGATCAGTCCGGCCTGCCTGGGCGACTCGCTGATCGAATAGATCGTGGTGTAGGCCTCGGCGGCGGAATTGTCCACGGTGACGCCGCCGGACTTCTCCTGCTGCTGCTTCCGTGGATCGTTGGTCGTCAGGTCGGGCGAGATGCGATCCCAGCTCTGGCCGTGATCGCGCGAGCGGAACAGGAACTGCGCGCCGATGTAGATCGTGCCCTTCTCGTTCGGACTCAGCGCGATCGGGGTGTTCCAGTTCCAGCGCAGCTTCTCGTTGTAGCCGGGCCTGGGCTGGATGTCGCGTGCCTCGTGCGTATGGCGGTTGACGCGGGTGATGCTGCCGCCCTGCGTCTCCGCGTAGATGTAGTTGCCGTCGGCGGGATCGTCGAACATCCAGAAGCCGTCGCCGCCGCAGAAGTTCTCCCACTGCGCGTTGGCGATGCCGCCGGGGTAGGCCGAGTCGCCGACCCAGCAGGCATTGTCCTGCAGGCCGCCGTAGACCCGGTACGGGTCGGCGTTGTCCACGCTCACGTGATAGAACTGCGACACCGGCAGGTTGTTCGCCTTCCACCACTTGTTGCCGCCGTCCTGCGAATACCACAGGCCGCCGTCGTCACCCACGATGATCCGTTTCGTGTTGCGTGGGTCGATCCACACCACATGCGAATCGCCGTGGGTGCCGCCGCCGACATTGGCAAAGCTCTTGCCGCCGTCGAGGCTCTGGATCAGGTTGAGGTCGGGCTTGAACAGGCGCTGCGGGTTGGTCGGATCGACAATGAGATTGGCGAAGTAGAACGGCCGCCACACCATCAGCTGGCTCTTGTCGCGCGCCTGCCAGGTCCTGCCGCCGTCGTCGGAGCGGTACAGCGCCGAGTTCGGCGATTCGACCAGGCTGTAGACGATCGATGGATTGGACGGCGCCACCGCCACTGCGATGCGGCCGTAGGGTTTCAGCGGGAAACCCTTGTTGGCAGCGTTGGTGATCTCGGTCCACGACTTGCCGCCGTCGGCCGAGCGGAACAGGCCGCTGGCCGACGGTGCGGTCGGCGATACGCCACCGGAGCGGAAGGTCCAGCCCTTGCGGCGGAAGTCCCACATGCCGGCGAACAGCACGTTCGGATTCTTCGGATCCATCGCCAGCGAGGCGCAGCCGGTGGACAGGTTGCGGCCCTTCAGCACCAGTTTCCACGACTTGCCGCCGTCGGTGGTCTTGTACAGGCCGCGGTCGGCCGAGTCGCTCCACAGCTTGCCCGGCACGCAGGCGTAGACGGTGTTGTCGTCGTGCGGATCGATCGCGATTTTCGCGATGCGCTCGGAACTCTTCAGGCCCATGTTCGACCAGCTCTCGCCGCCGTCGGTGGACTTGTAGATGCCGTCGCCGATCGACACGGTGTTGCGCATCCACGATTCGCCGGTGCCGACCCACACCGTATCGTGATGCGTGGGGTCGATCGCGATGTCGCCGATCGACTGCACCGGCTGCTTGTCGAACACCGGGGTGAAGGTGGTGCCGCCGTCGGTGGACTTCCACACGCCGCCGCTGGCGGCGCCCACGTAGAGCAGCAGCTTGCCGTCTTTTTCGGGCATCGCCGCGAGCGCGGCGATGCGCCCGCTCATCGTGGCCGAGCCGATGTTGCGCGCGCCAAGGCCGGAGATCGCACCGGCGTCAAAGCGGGCCATGCCGTCGGCCGGGGTGGCGGCAGGCGCGGCGGTGACGGCGCCGGCCATGCAGGACAGGGCGACCAGCAGAGCCGGGATCGCGAGATGCTGGTGATGGCGGGATTTCATCGTTTCGCTCCTTCCGTTCCGTGGCCGGTTCCGGCACTGGCCGGGAACGCGAACAGGCTGTTGTCCATCGGCACGTTCGCCGAGGCCTTCTCCACCGTGAACTGCTGGGTGCCGCCATCGCCGCTGCCCTTGGATTCGATCGTCGTGGAGAACGGGAAATACACGCCGTTCACCCGCTCGTAATCGCTGTAATCGGCCACTACTTTCACGTGCGTGCCGCGCACCGTCAGCTGGCTGATCCGGCGGATCTCGAGAAAATAATCCGGGTCCAGATACACATAGTCGATGTCGCCATTCTTCAGCGTGACCTTGAGCTTGTGCGCCCGGGTGCCGTCGATGTCCTCGGTGCCGAGGTAGGCCAGCGTGCTGCCGTTCGCTTTCCAGTCGACCAGCGGCCCGCCGATCGCGGCGTCGTCGGCCAGCGACCGTGCATCGTCGTCGGACATCTTCTCCGGCTCGCGGCGCCCCTGGAACGGCGAAATCTGCCAAGCCTCCTTGCCGTCCCAGGCCTGGATCTGGGTCAGGCTCTGGATCGTCGCCTCGTTGCGCACCAGGTCGGGCGCCTTCTGGTATTCGGTGAAACCGAGTTCAAACTGGCCGCCGAGGCGCAGCTTGCCTTCGAGCTTCAGGCTGGTGATCGCGTGGATCTTGTCGAGGCCGCCGCGGGCTTCCAGATTCTTCGCCACCAGCTCGTCGGCGGTCAGCGCGTGGGCGGACGTGGCGACGAGCAGCACGGCAACGCAAAGCAGAAACGGGATACGCATGGAACCAGTCCTCCCTCTGGTGATGCCCGCCGGAGCGGGCCTGATCGGCCGCGTGGCGGCCATCCCCTGGACAACGACGCATTGGCCCGGCAATACCGGGCGCAGCACGACAGGGCCAGAGCGTACGCGCCTCATCCGCCTGAGGCGATAGGCACGAGGGCAAACCTTTGGCCTATGGCGGTTTGCGGCCCGGCGGGCGATAACGGCGGGCGTGGGATTCGAAACCGGGGGTGCAGTCCGGTGCCCGCGAACTCGAATCAGCCTGAAGCTCTGCGCCACAGGTCATGGGCGTGGCAAATCGGAGCCGGGTCGGGGGGTGCATAGCGGCATGTGCAGGGTGGCTCGGTTGGCGAAGTGCGGCTTGCCGGGACGCCAGCTTCAACAGGGGTGAAACCGGGCGCCAGCCGGCACCACGGATCGAAATGCACCCGTCGACGCCGGTCATCGTGTGTCGGAATTCGGGAGATTCCGGCGAACGGCCAGGGCGCCGGCAGTTCAGCCGGCGCAGGGTGACCGCAAGGCTTGCCCCCCGCCCAGCCCGCGTGGCAGCATGCTTTATGCGGGATTTGCGCAAGACAATGCATTACAGGTTTGTCAGATGCCTGGCGCTGGTCGCCGTGTGGCTGACGGTGCTGATGCCCGTGATTTCGCGCAGCATGCCCAACGGCATGGGTTCGATGGGCTTTGGCTCCCGGGGCACCTCGCACGGACTCAGCCAACAGCATCCGTCCACGCCGCCCGATCCCTCATCCATTCTCGACAGATGCGGCTACTGCTGCCTGTTTTGCCACAGTCCCCTGGTAGCCGGCGGCGCCCTGCCGGCACTGCCGCCGCTGGCGCTTTCGGCGCCGATTCTGCCTGTCCCCACGGTTCCCGTCGGTCCGCCGCCGCAACGGCTGAGTGCGGCGCCACGCGGGCCACCGTCGCAGGCTTGAGCGTGCGGGCGCCTGACGCACCGGCCCATTGTGCCGGTGCGGTGGCTGTCGCCGCATATCCATCCCCTGCCTGACTCCTTCGCCTCACCTCACAGTCGCCACCCGCCGCCATCGCGCGCAGGGCGCTGCCGGTATGCGGGCGTTGGCATCACCTCTTTGCGCCGCATGGCGGCGGCATCATATTCAGGATTTCAGCATGACGTTTTTGACTCGTTCCAAAGCCATTGCGGCGCTTCCATCGGGCGCGCTGCTGCTCGCCCTGGTCCTGCCGGGCAATGCGATCGCCTGCGCCTGCGGCTGCGGTCTGTTCGAGGTGGGCACCGGCGGTCAGCTGCCGACCACCACGCAAAGTGGCACCACGCTGTTCGCGCAGTTCGCCTACCTCGACCAGAACCAGAACTGGTCGGGCAGCTCGAGTGCACCGGCGGCAGCCAACAACGACAAGGACATCCGCACCCTGTTCCAGACCGTGGGCCTGGAGACCCAGTTCAACCGGAGCTGGGGCATGCGCATCGAGGTGCCGTACTGGCAGCGCCATTTCAGCACGCTGGACGAAGACACCGGCAAGCCGGCGACGTTCAACCACGGCGCGCTGGGCGACATCCGGGTGATGGCCACCTACACCGGCTTTTCGGGCGATCGCTCCACCGGCCTGCAGTTCGGCATCAAGCTGCCCACCGGCGACTGGACTTACCGCGGCTTCGACCGCGACACCGAGATCGGCACCGGTACCACCGACCTGATCATCGGCGGCTTTCACCGCTGGAACTTCGGCGCAAACCTGGGCTGGAGCGGCTTCGTGCAGGGGACCGCGCTGCTGCCCGGCAACACCCGTGCCGGCTATCGCCCGGGCGATGAGCTGGATGCCTCTGTGGGCGTCTATCCCGCGGGCTGGAAGATCGGCGCACGAACGCACTTGACGCCGATTCTGCAGGCCCTGCTGGCGTGGCGTTCCCCCGACTCCGGCGTCAACGCCGACCCGGCCAATACCGGATTGGCGCGTGTCCTGCTGGCACCGGGCCTGGAGCTGCAATGGCAACGGCTGCGCCTGGATGCCAGCGTGGCCAAGCCGGTCTACCAGCGCGTGCACGGCAACCAGCTGATCGGACAATGGCAGGCGTCGATGTCGGTCAGCTATGCGCTTTGAGCGGATGCGGCGACCCCTTGTTCTGGTCCCGATGCTCGCGGCTGCCGCACCCACGATCAGAATTCGTCGACGAACTCGATGCCCGCATCGCGCTCGTTGGCCATCACTTCGGCGCAGCCGCGGGCGGTGTCGGCGATCTGGTCAGTGGGTACCTCCACCTCGACGCAGTAAACCTGTCCTTCGCTGTCGCTCACCGACTCGCTGGAGCTGGAATCGTCGCGCATGCGGGGGTTCAGGTCGTCGATTTCCTCGACGTGCTCGATGCCACTGATGCCGTGAAGTCCGGTGATGACGGCGTCGGCGTCGTAGCGGCTGCCGATCAGGCGAAAGCGGACCATGGACATGGCATTGCTCCTCGGGACAGGTGGCGGGGATCTCATGCTCTCAGGTCCGGCGCATGCGCCAGGTGATGCCGTCGGCGTGCGGACGGACATCGCGGCGGGCTACCATCGCGCTTCATGGGTATCACCCACAGCCGACCGGGCAACGTCCGCCAGGCTGTCAACAGGAGCGCGGCGATGCGCAAGACCTACGACCGCGATTATTTCGACAAGTGGTACCGCGACCCGCGGCATGCCGTGGGTTCGCCGGCAGAGTTGCGGCGCAAGGTGGCGCTGGCGGTGGCGCAGGCCGAATATTACCTGGGCCGGCCGATTCGCAACGTCCTCGATGTCGGTTGCGGCGAGGCGCCGTGGCGCGCGCCGCTGCTGGCCCTGCGCCCGGGCATCGGCTATCGCGGGCTGGATGCCAGTCCCTACGTGGTGCAGCGCTACGGGCGCAGCCGCCATGTCGGCCTGGCCCGTTTCGGCCAGTTGGAACAGCTGCGCTTCGACACCCGCTTCGACCTGATCGTGTGCACCGACGTGCTGCACTATCTGCGGCCGGCCGAGATCCGCGCCGGCCTGGGCGGGATCGTCGACATGCTCGAAGGCGTGGCCTTTCTCGAGGTGTTCACCAGCCGCGACGACGTCGTCGGCGACCGCGACGGTTTCGTGTCGCGCACGCCCGAGTGGTACCTGCGCGAGTTCGGCCAGGCCGGTCTGCTGCCATGCGGCTCGCACTGTTATCTGGGGCCGCGGCTGGAGCGGCACATTGCCGCGCTGGAGCGGGCGCGGTTGCCGGTGTGACCGT
>Ga0307377_10000976_pt1 | contig 37913 bp, 30 predicted proteins | sample TR3MG_FD_202535 | JGI IMG/M metagenome (GOLD analysis project Ga0307377, IMG submission 202535) | Soil microbial communities from Risofladan, Vaasa, Finland - TR-3 | ecosystem: Environmental > Terrestrial > Soil > Coastal area > Acid sulfate soil | place: Finland: Risofladan, Vaasa | collected... | reverse complement strand
GAAGGCAGGAGGCAAGCTCCTGCCGGATAGGTGAACGGAAGGCAGGAGGCAAGCTCCTGCCGGATAGGTGAACGGAAGGCAGGAGGCAAGCTCCTGCCGAACAGGTGAACGGAAGGCAGGAGGCAAGCTCCTGCCGAACAGGTGAACGGAAGGCAGGAGGCAAGCTCCTGCCGAACAGGTGAACGGAAGGCAGGAGCGAAGGCTCCTGCCTCTCGCTCTTTTGGGGGGCTTCAGGATGTTTGTTCCGGGATGCCGAAACCGGCCTCGCGTTCGCCCCGGCCGGCATGGAGGCAGGCGCGGGATTCCGGAATCGCCGCTCAGGCGCAGAGGGTCTCAGTTGCCTTCCGCCGAAAGCGGAGCGTGGACGGGTTCCGGCGCCCCACCGGGCGAGGGAGGTGAAGACAGATGTTGAAGGTTGGATTCGTGGGGGCGGGCTTCGTTGCGAAGTTCCATGCGACGGCGCTGCGCTCGGTTCGCGGCGTCGAGGTGGCGGGGGTGACGGCTCTGGCGGGGGCCGAAGAGCTTTCGAAGCAGATCCAGGGAACGGGAGTGGGCGGCGGCACGGTCTACCCGACGGTGGGCGAGCTATGCAAGAACGTCGACGCGGTGGCTATCTTCGCTCCGAACTTCGCTCGATTGGAAGTCATGCAGATGATCTCGGATGCGCGCAAGGCCGGCGCCGAGCTGAAGGGGATCATATGCGAGAAGCCTCTGGCGCGGAACATGAAGGAAGCCGAAGCCTTGGTAACAATGGCTCGAGAGGCGAACCTTCTCACAGCCTACTTCGAGAATCAGATTCACATGCCCGCCGTTCGGAACGCGAGGGACCAACTGGCCAGCGTCGAGGGGGCAATGGGCCCGGTGCATCTGACTCGGTCCGCCGAGGAGCACGGCGGGCCGCACGAGCCCTGGTTTTGGGACCCCACACGGCAGGGCGGGGGCGTCCTCTGCGATATGGGCTGCCACTCGATCGCCGTGGGATGGTACATGCTCACGCCCTCTGAAAGGGAACCAACATTCCTGTCGCCGCGCCGAGTCACGGCCCAGACGATGCTTCTGAAATGGGGTCTGGAGGCGTGGCGCAGCAAGCTGATGGAGCGCGGGGTCGATTACACGAAGACGCCGGCGGAGGACTATGCTACGGGTGCGGTCTCGTTCCAGAACCCGGAAACGAAGCAGGAGGTGGTGGCGCAGTTCACCGATTCCTGGATGTATGATGCTCCGGGGCTGAGGCTGCTGATGGAGGCTCTGGGGCCGGGCTATTCGTACACCGTCAACAGCCTCGAATCTCCGGCGGGGATGTTCATCAGCGATGAGGCCGCCTCCTCCGTTGCAGACGCGGAGTTGGCCTTGGAGAAGTCGCAGGCAAGCCGCGGCGCGCTCATTTTGCAGCCGAACGAGGCCGACTTGTACGGCTACGTGGACGAATGGCGAGATGCGGCCGCCGCCTTCTCACGTCAGCAAGATGCCATGTTGGACTGGGAATACGGCCGGGACATCATGCGCCTCGTGATGGCGTCTTACCTCTCGGCAGAGAGAGGGGCGACCATCGATCTCGCCGATCCCAAAGTCATGAAAGAGCTGGCCGGCTACATCCCTGCTATCCAAGCCGGGGAGGGCTGGAAGGTGCTCGGCCGATAGCGACGCGGGACGGAGCCGGGCGTCGAAGCCCCCCGGACATTCGTACGGGGGGCTGGGATTTCGCCGGGCGAGTCCTTATCCCGTGATGGCAAGCCACAATGTGGCGCCTTCGGGCGCTGCATTGTCTTTGGGGGCGCAACGAGGGGTGTCGAGGTCCCTCGGTTTCGCCTCGGATGCCACAAGGGGCGAGGGTAAAGGGTACGATGCAGGGAATAGGAGTGGCGCTCGGTCGTCATGAAATGTAGTGCTCAGGATAGGCAGGAGTTGACTCAGTGAAGCGCTCAACAGTAGCGGTTGGGTTGGCCGTTGTCGTCGTCGTAGTTCTGGTAGCGATCGGGCTGCGGTCGCGGTCGCGCCGGGGAGGGAACCCCGGGGCATTGCAGGTGGTCGCGGTGGAGCGCGGGACGGTACGGCAAGTGGTCTCCGCGGATGGGACTATCCAGCCGCTCACGACGGTGGGGGTGAAGTCGTATGCGGGAGGTCAGGTGGAAGTGCTGGCGGTGGAGGTGGGGGATGTGGTAAAGCCCGGGGACCTGATTGCGAAGATCGACCCGACGGATTCGCTGACGGCCTACAATCAGGCGGAGGCGGATCTGACGGCGGCGCAGGCGCGGCTGCGACAGGCGACGGCGCAGTCGAAGGTGCAGCCGACGCTGACTCGGGCCTCGATCGCGCAGGCGGAGGCGGGCCACGACTCTGCCGTCAAGGATCTGGAACGCCTGACGGAGGCGACGCATCCGCAGGCGCGGGTGGAGGCGCGATCGGCGCTCGACAAGGCCCGGGCGAACTTGGAGATAGCGGAGAAGGAGCTGGTGCGAGCCCAGGGGCTGAAGGCGAAAGGATTCGTGCCGCAGGGCGAGGTGGACACGGCGATCAACCGACGGGATCTGGCGAAGGCGGAGCTGTCGTCGGCACAGCAGCAGTGGGATACGCTGGAGCAGCAGTTGGGGGCGGAACTGGCGTCGTCGGAGGCGCGGGTGGCGCAGGCGAAGGCCTCGCTGGACCGGGCGAGGGCGGAGGCGGTGCAGGACCAGCTTCGAGAGGCGGATGTGGCGAGCGCCCAGGCGCAGGTGGCGCGGGCTGAGGCGCAAGTCGTGAATGCCAGCACGATGCTGGACTACACGACGATCACGGCGCCGCGGGAGGGCGTGATCCTTCAGAAGCTCGTGGAGGAAGGGTCGATGGTGACCTCGGGGCGGTCGTCTGTGACGCAGGGGACCGACATCGTGCTGCTCGGGGACCTGACGGAGATGTTCGTGGAGGTGAGCCTGGACGAGGCGGACGTGGGGAGGGTGAGAGCGGGGCATTCGGCCGAGATCATGATCGATGCTTTCCCCAACGAGCGGTTCCAGGGCGAGATCACGCGAATCGACCCGCAGGCGGCGACTACGCAGAACGTGACGACGGTGCTGGTGAAGGTTCGGATCGAGGGCGCCGACCCGCGGGTGAAGCCGGGGATGACGGCGAGCTGCGATTTCGTCGTCATGGAGGCGAAGGACGTGCTCTGTCTGCCCAATCGGGCGGTGCAGCGGGAACGGGGCGAGGCCGGGGTCCTGGTGCAGCGGGGGGCCGAACTCACGCGGATTCCGGTCGAGGTCGGGGTCGTCGGGGACGAGTATACGGAGATCCGGGAAGGCCTGAAGGAAGGGGACGAGGTCGTCGTGCCGGCGCCGACAGGCGGCTCGAACGACTGGTCGGAGCGTGCGCGGGAACGAGGACGGCGGATGGGTGGGGCCGGCGGCTTTGTGCGAGAGAGCCGGTAGGAGGCGGAGGCAGAGGCCATGGGGATCTGGGAATCGGTACGCGTTGCCTTCGAGGGGCTGGTGTCGAACCGGCTGCGGTCGGGGCTGACGATGCTGGGGATCATCTTCGGGGTGGGGGCGGTGATCGCGGCGGTGTCGATGACGCAGGGGGCGAAGGCGGCGACGCTGGCGGAGTTCGAACGGTTCGGCACGAACACGCTCACGGTTCGCTCGGGGCAGTCCCGGCACGGGCCGGTGCGCGGCGGGATGGATTCGGCAGTCTCCCTGACGGAGTCGGACGCGGAGGCTATCCTCAGAGAGTGCCCCACGGTGATGGCGACGGTGCCGGAGGTGAGCGGCCGAGCGCAGGTCAAGGCGGGAAACGAGAACACGAATACGAGCATCGTGGGGACGACAGCGCTCTACCCGGAGGTTCAGAACTACACGCTGACGGAGGGCTCCTTCTTCACGGATGAAGAGGTGAAGAACCGCCGCACGGTGGCCGTGCTGGGGTCGGAGGTCGTGGGGAACCTGTTCGGCGCGGGGGCGTCGGTCGTGGGTGAACGGATCAAGATCGGGGGGGTGACGTTCCACGTGGTCGGGCAGTTTGCGGAGAAGGGGCACATGGGGCCGTGGAGCCGGGACGACCAGATCGTGGTGCCGATCACATCGGCGCGGTATCGCCTGGGGGTTGGGGCCGGGGGACCGGGGACGCCGCGAGACAGCGTGAGATCGATAGGCGTGGAGTTCGCGGACATATCGGAGGCCGAGCAGGCGAGGATCGAAGTGGAGTCGCTGCTGCGCTATCGACACGGCACCGCTCCCGGCGCCGAGGACGATTTTCGCGTGATGTCGGCGGCGGACATGATACAGGGGGCGGAGGAGGCGAATCGGATCATGACGCTGCTGTTCGGGTCGATCGCGGCGGTGTCGCTGCTGGTGGGTGGGATCGGGATCATGAACATCATGCTGGTGTCGGTGACGGAGCGGACGCGGGAGATCGGGCTGCGGAAGGCGATCGGGGCGACGCCGCGCGACATTTTACTCCAGTTCCTCATCGAAGCGATGACGCTGAGCCTGACGGGAGGCGCGATCGGCGTGGGTCTCGGCGTCGGGGTCGCGTACGGCCTGCGGACGGTGGGGCTGAACACGGCGGTGTCGGTTCCGTGGGTGGTTGTAGCGTTTTCGTTTGCGGCCTTCGTCGGCATCTTCTTCGGCCTGCTGCCTTCGCGGAAGGCGGCGCTGCTGAACCCCATCGAGGCGCTTCGATATGAATGAAGGAGCGATCATGCGAAGAGTGGACCGGGCGATATCGCGTGCGGCGCTGTTGGTTGCGTTGCTCGCGGCTTCTGTGCCAGGGCGGTGCGCGTCAGAGGAGATCGCGGGCGGGCAGCCGTTGACCCTGGAGAAATGCATTGTCACCGCGCTGCAGAACAACCCCCAGATCACGATATCGGAGCAGGGGGTCATCACGGCACAGACGGGATTGACGAGGGCGCGGAGCAGCTACTACCCGCAGCTCTCGTTGAGCGCCAGCGAGACCGTGGGCGACGGGCGGTTCGACGCCGCCGGCGACGATGGGGCGGAGAGGCAGGAGGAGGTGGACGTCGTGCTGCGCCAGACCCTGTGGGAGCGGGGGCGGGCGGACAGCGTGGCGGAGAGCCGGGCATCGTCTCAGGCGACGCAATGGGAGCACGCGGCGACGATACAGGGGTTGGTGGACCAGGTGGCAGCGGACTACTATGCGCTGCTCGCGGCGCGGCAACTGGTGGGCGTGGCGGAGGGCGGGATGGAGTCGGCGCAGAGCCACCTGGAGCAGGTGAAGGCGAGGATCGAGGTGGGGGCGGCGGCGGAGGTGGATGTCTTTCCGGCGGAGGACGATCTCGCCCGGGCGGAGCTGGACCTGATCGACGCCCGGAGCGGCGTCCGGCTGGCCGCAGCCGCCTTGAGGAACAGCATGGGGGTCTCGCAGGAGACGCAGTTCGAGCTGGCGGAGGCGCCGCCGCTGGAGGGGGCGAAGATTCCGTCTCTCCGGGAGGCGCTGGCGGTGGCGCAGGAGAGGCGGCCGGAGGTGCTGTCGTCGCAGGCCTCGCTGCGGGCAAGCGGGAGGGCGCTGAATCTGGCGAAGATCCGCCGAGGTCCGCTGGCCGACGTGAGCGGGGAGTACGACTGGGGGTACACGGATTGGGAGGCGCGGGATGGGGCGTGGGATCTTCGGCTGAGCCTGGGGTGGCCGCTGTTCGACGGCTATTCGACGGAGGCGGACGTGGTGGCGGGGCGGGCGGGCCTCAGGCGGTCGGAAGCGGACCTTCAGCGGACGATGAACCAGGTCGGGCTGGAGGTGGAGACGGCGCTCGTGAGCGTCGAGCGGGCCTGGGAACGGGTGTCGGCGAGCCAGAAGTCGGTTGCGGCGGCCGATGCTCGCATGAGAGCGGCCGAGGGGCAGTACCAACAGGGGGTCGGGATCTTCATCGAGGTCATCGACGCCAGGACGGCGCTGACCGAGGCGCAGGCGAGCGAGGTGCGGGCGCGGTATGACTACCGCACGGCGCTGGTGGCGCTGGAGCGAGCGCTGGGGACGCTGCGTGTTCCAGCGGTCGAAGAGGACTGAGGCGGAACGTGATCGAGGCGGTAGACCTGCTAAAAGAATACCGGATGGGGGAAGTCACGGTGGAGGCGCTGCGGGGGGTCACGCTGCGCGTGGAGCCGGGGGAGTTCGTGGCCGTGATGGGGCCGTCGGGGTCTGGCAAATCGACGTTCATGCACCTGGTGGGGTGTCTCGACCGGCCGACGTCGGGGGTGTGCCGGCTGGACGGGGCGGAGACATCGCGGCTGGATGAGTACGAGCTGGCGCGGATTCGGAACCAGAAGATCGGCTTCGTCTTCCAGAGCTACAACCTGCTATCGCGGGCGACGGCGGTGAGAAATGTGGAGCTTCCGCTGCTGTATGCCCGCGCAACGGACCGCCGGGCGCGGGCGGAGAGGGCGCTGGAGGCGGTTGGATTGGGCGACCGCGTGGAGCACCGGCCGAGCGAGCTTTCGGGGGGCGAGCAGCAGCGGGTGGCGATCGCGCGGGCGCTGGTGAACGACCCGGCCATCATCCTCGGGGACGAGCCCACGGGGAATCTGGCGACGGAGCAGGGCCAGGAGATCATGGCGATCCTGGCGCGGCTCAACGGGGAGGGGAAGACGATCCTGATCGTGACGCACGAGCCGGACGTCGCGCGGTATGCGCGGCGCATCGTACATTTCCGGGACGGTTTGATCGAGGGGGAGGAGTCGGTCCACTAGCCGCAAGAAGGCGCACGGGGGATAGGCCGAACGGAAAGCGGAGAGAGGACTGCCGCAGACGACGTTGCCGGCACGGCAAAGGACTGGCGCCGCTAGAGGCGAAGGGAGAGTAGACGCGGCCGCCCGCGGGGGCGGGCGCGATTTCTGTGAGTGGAAGCTGCTGAGTGACTCGGAACGTCAAGATCGTGCTGGCGGTGTCGGTGCTATTCGGGGCATCGACCGGCATTTACGAGTTCGTCCTCCCCTACTACCTGTCCGAGCAGGGGCTCTCGTTTCAGAGCATGGGGACGATCTTTGCGGTGGCGGCGGCCGGGATGCTGCTGGTGCGGGTGATGATGGGGCGGCTCGCCGACGTGTGGGGGCGGAAGCCGTTCTACGGTCTGTCGCTTGGGGGGAGCGCGCTGGCCATGTGGTTCACGCCGACCAGCGCGTCGGTGCTGGGGCAGAGCCTGTTGAAGACGATGCGAGAGGCAATGTTCCTGACGCGGGATACGCTGCATCCCGTGATTCTGTATGAGGAGCACCGGGGCCGATTCCGCGACTTCCTGGGGAAGACGAGGGGATGGGAGTTCCTGTTCCAGGGGACGGGGACGCTGATCGCGGGCGCGACGTTTGCGGCGATCGGAACGGGCGGCAACCTGCGGCTGGCGGGCGGGATGCTAGCGGTGGCGTTCGTGATGTTCCTCAGTGTTTTCCGGGAGCGGCCGCGGGAAGTAGAGGAGCAGGCGAGGCCGGCCCGACTGTGGGATCTTTTCTCTTTGGAGATGCACCGCAATCTGAAGGTGATCACGCTGTCGGTGTTCATCTTCAACGTGGGGCTGACGACGAGCCACTCGTTCATCATGCCGTTGTTCTTTTCGGAGAAGTTCGGGGTGAGCGCGTACGCGGTTTCGTGGGTGATGGTGGCGCACCGGGTGACGATCGCGCTGCCGCTGCTGCTGGCCGGGTCGCTGCCCTTGCAGAATCTGAAGGGCGTCTACATCTGGGCGCTGGTCCTCGAGGGGGCGATCCTGTCTGCGTCGGCCCTTATTCCGAACTTCTACGGGGCGTCGGCGGTATGGCTGCTGCACGATCTGCTTGGGGCCGGGGTGTGGATTCCCATACAGAACCTCATCATACAGGACTATACGAGGCCGGAGAATCGCGCGTTGGAGGTGGGGAAAATCCTGGCATATGGCGGGATCGGTACGATCATCGGGCCGTGGCTGGCGGGGGTGCTGTCGCAGTACGTCGGCATCAGCGCGCCGTTCTTCGCCAGCGGACTGCTGATGATCGTGGCGGCGGGAGCGCTGATGCCGTTGAGGTTGGGGCGGGAGGGATCGGCGTGACGGCTCCCGCCGGCTCCATGCCGGGCGAGGGCCCGCCGGAGACAGGGTCATTGCGTTATCGTGAAGCGACGGAGGAAGCACTCGTAGGAGCGGCATTCTTGCCGCGATCAGCCGCGGTAGGTGTCTCACATGACAGATTTCGGCACAAGAATGTGCCTCCTACGGATGACGACCATCCGCCCATTGCGAAGGGAGCAGTCACAGCCGGATAATGCAATGACCCTGCCGCCGGAGAGCCCATGAGTTGCGCGAGGTGTGAGGGTGTGGTAGAATCCGGCATCAGTCAATGGCGGGCATAGGTCCCTAAGCCCCTCGGGCCGGGATGTCCCTAAGTCAGCGTTCTGCTGACCGGGATGGCGGCCCTGTGGGCCTAGCCAGCGGTCGACAGAGCCGACCTAGTCACATGTCCGCCCTATAGGATGACAGGCTGAGAAAGGGAGGAGTACCTGCGAGCCGGGTTGCAGAGAGGTGGTCTCTGGGCAGGGGCTGAAGCGCCCGCCCAGGCTGGAAGGGCCGCCACCGCAGGCGCAGGGAAGGTCGCCCTGGAGCTGGGACGCCGAAAGGCGTTTTGTTGGCAGGAGACACGCTCCTGCCCTACTGAGTAAGCGTCCCCGGGTGAGCCCGTTATAGCGGAGAGCCCGCCGAAGCAGCGGCGAAGGCGGGGAAGCAAGGTGGCACCACGGGAGGCCCTCTCGTCCTTGGACGGGAGGGCGTTTGTGTTAGCGGATCAGCGGAGGAGCTCGATGGCAAAGGCGGAGATGGCGAAGGCATACGACCCGAAGCAGGTGGAGGGGAAGTGGTACGCGTTCTGGCAGGAGCAAGGATTCTTCCGGCTGCCGTCCAAGGCGGACCGGCCCGACGATCCCGCCTACTGCATCACGATTCCGCCGCCGAATGTAACGGGCGCTCTCCATATGGGGCACGCCCTCCAGCACAGCATCCACGACTGTATCGCGCGGTGGCGGCGGCTGCAGGGGCATCGGGTGCTGGTGGTGCCGGGGACGGACCATGCTGCGATCTCGACCAATAAGCAGGTCGAGCAGATGCTGGCCGAGCAGGGGGTGTCGCGTCACGATCTGGGGAGAGAGAAGTTCGTGGAGCGATGCTGGGAGTGGACGCGGAAGTACGGGGGGCAGATCATCGAGCAGCTCAAGGCGCTCGGCTGCTCCTACGACTGGGAGCGGACGCGGTTCACGCTGGATGAGGGATACTACCGGGCGGTGTATCAAGCCTTCGTGCGGTTCTACGAGCGGGGGTGGCTCTACCGTGGACTTCGGGTGGTGAACTGGTGCCCGGAGTGTGATTCGACGGTCTCCGATCTGGAGGTGCAGCACGCCGATCACCAGGGGAAGCTGTGGCATATCATGTACCCGCTGGTGGGCGAAGAAGGCGGGATCGTGGTGGCGACGACGCGGCCGGAGACGATGCTGGGCGACACGGCGGTGGCGGTGAACTCGCAGGACCCGCGCTATCAGGCCTTGCACGGGAAGAAGGTGATGCTGCCGCTGATGGAGCGGGAGATTCCGGTGATCTGCGACGACGTGCTGGTGGACCCCCAGTTCGGGACGGGGGCGGTCAAGGTGACGCCGGCGCATGACGTAAACGACTTCGAGGCGGGCGAGCGGAACGGGCTGTCGTCCGTGGTGGTGATCGGGACGGACGCCCGCATGACCGAGGAGGCGAAGCAGTACGCGGGGCTGGATCGGTACGAGGCGCGGGAGCGAATCGTGGCCGATCTGGAGGCCCAGGGGTTGCTGGTGAAGGTGGAGGAGTACGCCTATACGATCGGGCGGCACGACCGCTGCCACCAGGTGCTGGAGCCTTTGCTCTCGGAGCAGTGGTTTCTGGGGATGTCGGAGCTGGCGAAGATGGCACTGGGCGTGATCGAGGGGGATGCCCCTGAGGTCGCCTACGTGCCGGATCGGTTCCGGGGATACACGATCGAGTGGCTGCGGAACCTGCGGGACTGGAACGTGTCGCGGCAGATCTGGTGGGGACATCGGATTCCGGCCTACCGGTGTGGGTCGTGTGAGCATTGGATGGTGCAGGTGGAGGCGCCGGAGAGGTGTGGGAAGTGCGGGGGGGAGGTGAAGCAGGACGAGGACACGCTGGACACGTGGTTCTCGTCGGCCCTGTGGCCGTTCGCGGTGCTGGGGTGGCCGGACGAGGAAAAGCTGGCGATGGCGTATGCGCAGGAGGTGTACCCGACGCATCTGATGATCACCGGTCGGGATATTCTCTACCTGTGGATCGTGCGAATGATCATGACGAGCTTGGAGTTCACGGGAAAGATCCCGTTTCAGGAGGTGCTCGTTCACGCGACCGTGTTAGACATTGAGGGTCGGCGCATGAGCAAGTCGCTGGGAACGGGCGTGGACCCGCTGGAGTTGATTGCGGACTACGGCTCGGATGCAACGCGGTTCAGCCTGCTCTATCAGTGTGCGTCGGATCAGGACTTCCGGTTCCGCGAAGAGCGAACCGAGATGGCGCGCAACTTCTGCAACAAGATCTGGAACGCGAGCCGATTCGTGCTTATGAACTTGGGGGAGGACTTCGCACCGGCCGGGGATGTGCCGGGGCTCGTCCGGGAGAGGGGTTCGCTGCCGGAGCGGTGGATACTCAGCCGGTACGGGGAGATGCTGGAAACCGTCGCCGGATCGCTGAAACATTACGAGATGGCGGAGGCGTCGAGGGCGCTCTACACCTTCTTCTGGTCGGAGTTCTGCGACTGGTTTGTGGAGATGTGCAAGCCGGCGCTGAGGGCGGGCGGGGAGGCGGCGGACCGCGCGAAGCAGCCGCTGTGCTTCGTGCTGGAGGGGACGCTGCGGGCGCTGCATCCGTTCATGCCGTTCATCACAGAGGAGATCTGGCAGCAGCTTCCGGGGACGGGGGAGGCGCTCATCGCGGCCCAGTGGCCGGGGGCGGAGGCGGAATGGCGAGAGGAGACGGCGGAGAGGGAGTGTGAGGCGCTGATGCAGGTCGTGGTGGCGGCGCGCAAGCTGCGGGCGGAACAGAATGTCGCCTCGGGACAGCGGGTGAGCATTCACGTGGCGGCCGAATCGGAGGCGGCTCGGCGAGTGCTGGCGGCGAATGAGGATTCGCTGCTGCTGCTGGCGCGGGGAAGCGCGCTGGTCCTTTCGGAGGAGGCCGATTCGCGACCGGCCATGGCGGAGCTGGTGCAGTGCCTCGGCGGGGCCGCGGTCGTGTCCATCGAACGGGAAGTGTCGAGCGACGAGTTGGAGGAGCAGCGGAGGCGGGTGGAGCGAGAGCTGGGGCGGCTGCGCGATGAGGAGGCGAAGCTCGCGAAGAAGCTGGAGAACGAGCAGTTCATGAGCAAGGCGCCGGAGACGGTGAAGTCGCAGGCGAAAGAGCGGCGTGCTGCAGCGGCAGGGCGCGTGCGAGCATTGGAGGGACAACTTGATGATCTCGCGAAGTCTCTGGAAGGATGACGGAGAGCAAGACACGTGGTAGTTTGGGGGGAGCGGGAGCGGGGAAAGAATCTTGTAGCGCAATGGCAAGGTAGCGACGGGAAGAGGTCTTGGCGGATCTAGGCTTCGATCGCTATATGATTTATCTCACCGCGATCATCTACTGGGCGCTCGTGCTGTGCTGGCTCGCCATCATCGTCTTCTACCTTAGGCAGTACGTTCGCTTCAAGCGGATCTACCCCCTGGTGACGACGCTGCTTATCGTGCTGTTCATCGACGGAACGCGGACGCTGATCGAGAGCATCTACTTTGGGGCGAGGTACACGGCGCACACGGGACTCATCAACCCCGAGCTGTACACGATCCTGGATCAGCCCTACTACGTAGCGATCCCGAAGAGCATCAACCTGCTTGCGGCGTTCGTCATCATTCTGGTCATCGTGAGGAACTGGTTCCGAAACCTGGAAGAGGAGCAGCGGCGACGGGCAAGTGTGGAGCAGTTTCGGGCGGAGTTGCTGTCGCTGGCCTCGCACGAGCTGCGGGCGCCGCTGACGTCGATTCGCGGATACGCCAACACGCTGGTGAGGGAACACGGGCATCTGGGGGAGGCGACTCAGAAGGAGTTCCTGGAGGGCATCGCCTCGGAGGCGGAGCGGCTGAGCCATCTGGTTTCGGATCTGCTCGACATGACCCAAATCGAGGAGGGACGGCTTCGGATCGAGCGACGGGCGATGCCGCCGGAGCGATTGTGCGAGGAAGCCACTCGGACTGCGAGCCATCCGGATCTGAAGCATAGGCTGAGGGTGGAGGTGGGGCCGGGGTTGCCGGATGTCTTGGCGGACCCAAATCGGATCCATCAGGCGATATCGAACTTCATCAGCAATGCGGTGAAGTTTTCGGCGGAGGGGAGCGAGATCGTCGTCGGGGCGCGGCGGAAGAACGACCACGTGGAGTTCTATGTGACCGACCCCGGCATCGGAATTCCGCGAGGCGAGCAGGGCGAGCTCTTCACCAGATTCCACCGTGCGGCGAACGCACATAGCCAGGACACGCCGGGGGCCGGGCTGGGGCTGTATATCACGAAGGGGATCGTGGAGGCGCATGGAGGGAGGGTCGGGGTGGCGAGTGAGTTGGGGAGGGGAAGCACGTTCTCGTTCACATTGCCTACCGTCGAGGGGCGCGTCCGAGCGGAGGATGTGGCGTCGACGCCCTTGGCGCCAGCGGGCTGAGTCGCAGAGGGAGTGTAGTCGTTGCGCGGGCACGGATTCGCAAGCCGTGCCCTTTGCCTTTCAGACCCGGCGTCAGTCTCGGGTTACGGGGGGCTCGCCGGAGATCGACTCGGCGATCTCAAGGGCTTGCCGTACGGACGACTGAGGCCCTTCGAGCGCGAGCGTGACGGCGCCCTCGGAACCATCGATGCCGCCGGAGGCGACGTGCCAGGCATACACTCCGGCAAGGATCTCGAAGGCCTCGATTTCGGTGACGACCTCGGCGTCGGTGAGCACGGCCATTCCGACGGGCAGTCCGTCGGCACTATCGAGGCGGTCGATGCCGCAGTGTCGGGCGGCCTCGATCACGTCGGGTATAAGCTTCTCCAGCCCTATGGGGATGACGACGCGGGCGCCGCGGGCGGCCGTAATACCGAGCATCTGGCCGACGGTGCCGCCGACGTTGCTTGCGAGGAGGACACCGACATTGCCGTCGGCGTCCACTGCGTTGCCTCCCTTGATAAAGACATCGCCGCGCTCGAACTCCTGGAGGAGCGCGACCCACCCGCCGTCGAAGGGCTCTCCTTGCTTCAGCGCAAAAGGAGCGAAACGCGTGTCGTTGTCAGTTACGTCGAGACGGCCCCCAGCGATGACCCCGGCGGCGTAGCGCCATTTGGGGACGGTGTTGCCCAGGAGCGCCTCGGCCACGAAAGCATTCGTCGTGCCGTTCCCGATGATGAGGCGACCTGATGCCAGCGCATGCTGGACTTCGGGGATCTGAGCGACGGCGAGCGCGATGAGCCGTTTCGATTCGGTCGAGGTCAAGACGACGATGGCCGTCATCGTATCTTTCACAGCGCCCGTCCTTTCCCGGGAGGCGCGACTGCAGTCATAGAAGCTGTTTCATAGCCTCAGAGTCATGGCTTTGTCCGGCTCTTGAGAACCGTCATCAAAACCGCCGGCCCCGGCCTCCGGTGGTACATGAGCGGTTCTGATTGCGAAGCGCAAGCGGTTTTGATAGACGCTCTAAGGCATTCTGAGCGGCGCCGGGCGAGGTGCACGGCTGAGAGTGGGTTATGAAACAGCCTGTAAGCGAGGAGCGGCCGGGATAACGCCGGCCGCTCCTCGAAATCTCCCGCCCGAGCGTATTGGAGCGATATCCACTACGGCCTCGCCTCCCGCCCACCGCTGCACCGGCCAACGGCGCGGCCCGGAGACCGTCATGGCCTGCTCTTTGGAGTCGTGTGTAACCGAACTGCTACTCCTCACCGGCGCCTGCAGCGCCGCGCCGGCCACCGCCGCCGCCGCGTCGCCGACCGGCGCCTTCCCCGCGGAGCGGCTTGCCGGTCTCCGGATCGATGATCCCGACGCCGGGGATGAACTGCTGTTTCTTGGTCGTAGCAGCCCGGGCGAACAAGAATACGGCGATGATCACGACCACGACGATCAACGCGATTGCTACTGCCGGACTCACTGATTTCTTCACGCGATGTCACCTCCTTCAAGCAGGCAGCAGTTACAGCACCGCCGCACCGCAAACGCTCTGTTCTCAGTTTGACGCGGACTGCGGCCCTTCCTCCTGCGTCTCGTATCTGCTTGCTTTCTCATTTGCAGGCCAGCAGTCGGTCAGTGCCGCTCCGGCCCTGCATCTCCTCAGCGGCCGCCGGCGTTCGCCTCGTGATGCCCCGGATCATCTCCGGGCGCACACGCATGCTCCGCCACCGTCCGCGCGGCGGAATATAGCACGAGAGGAAATGGGTGTCAACCCCTCGGCTCCCGTGTTGGCGCCGGTGGCATGAAAGCGGCTTGGCGGGCGTATGAGATCTCTGCTGACTCCTCCTCAATTCCAGCGTACTGATCCTCCTCGGTCGGCGGCATGCCCAACGCGCGGCGGGAGATACGGTGGCGGGCATCGAGAACCGAGAGCTGAGACAGCAGGAGACAGATTGTGGACTCGGCGCCGCGATTCTGGTTCACGCCGTGTTCGGTGAGGCCGTCAAAGCAGCCACCGGTTTGAGCGTCGTAGAGGGAAGCGCCCTGGCGGTTGCGCCCGAAGAACCACTCGAGGGCGATCCAGGCGCGACGAAGGTCGGTGGGGTCGGAGGTGGCGTCGAAGCCGGCGAGGGCGGCCTCGACCATGGCCGAGGCGTCGATGGGCTGCTGATCGTAGAGGGGGGGCTCCTCGGATCCGTGGCGATACCAGCCATGGTTGCCGACGAGACAGAGAGCGTCGTCGACGAAGGTCTTCTCGCACAGGAAACGCATGGTGCGCCGCGCGACGTCGAGGTATTGCTCCTGCTGCGTGATTTGGTAGGCGCGGAAGAGGGCCTCGGGGAGCTTGGCGTTGGCGTAGGTCATTTCGGGCAGCAGCCAGTCCCAGTCGGGCCGGCTGTGCTCTCGATAGCGGCCGACGAGGTAGTCGGCGAGGGGGCGAGTCAATTCCTGGACTTGCGCCAATTGCTCCGGTCTGGCCAGGGCCCAGCGGTGGAGGGCGGTGATGCAGAAGGCCCTTCCCCTGGGGTGTTCGAGCCGAGGTATCCAGGGGAGTCCTTCGTACAGCATCTGCTGCGCGGGGCCGATGAGCCCCGGCTCCGAAGGGGCGAGCAGGACCCAAGCGAGAGCCCACATGGCGCGGCCGAAGCAGTCCTCGGAGCCGACGTCGTCGAGCGGCTTTCTCTCGAAGCCAATGAAGTTGTGGAACCGGCCCTCGGGCCTACGGGCGAACAGGAGGAAGGCGAGGTAGCGAGCGGCGAGCTTGCGGCTGAGATCGTCGCCGTGGGCGCGATAGTGCTTGACCGCCACCACCAACGCGCGGGCGTTGTCGTCGGTGGTGTATCCGGTCCTGTAGTCTGGGATAGAATGGCTAGCGTGCTGTACGATGCCGAAGGAATCTGTCAGACGCTGCAGGTGTTCCAGCGACAGGGGCTGGTCGGCTCGGTTCGATGGCATGACGGACATTTCGCTCCAAAGGATTCGTGAGAGTGAGCTGAAGCTGGGCGCGCACCGGTCGAGCCCGGCGGTCGCTGTCGCGGGCGACCGTTTCGAATAGGTTCAAGTAGTGGGCGCCCACGGCGGGCCAGGACATCTGCCGGCCGTAGAGGCGGCCCCTGCGTTCGAGCGAGCGCTGAATTTCAGGGTGATCGAGAAGATGGCTGACCGCCTGAGCAATGTCGCTCTCCGATCGGAAATCCACGAGGACGTCGCGGTCGTCGCCGAGAAGGAATCGAGCGTAGAGATAGGGCGTCGAGATGATGGCGGTGCCGGCGGCGAGGGCGTAGGCGAGCGTGCCGCTGGTGATCTGCTGGGGGTTGAGGTAAGGCGTGATGTAGATGTCCGTGGCGGCGAGGTAGCGGACGATTTCTGACTTGCTAACATAGCGATTGACGAACCGTACCGAGTCGTGAAGTCCATGATCGTCCACGAGCCGCAGCAGCTCTTCGCGGTAGCTTTCCTTCTCCACCAGCTGCACGCCGGGATGAGTCTGCCCGACGATGACATAGCAGGTATCGGGGTGGCGCCGGAGGATCTGGGGCAAGGCGCCGATGGCGTATTGGAGGCCTTTGCCGCGGGCCACGAGGCCGAAGGTGGAGATGACCTTGCGGCCCGAGAGCCCGAGGCGCTCCTTCGCCTGCTCTTTGCTTTCGAGGGAAGGCGGGAGGGTGCCGTGGTGGATGAGTGCGATCTTGCGTTTGTCGATGGCGTAGTCGCGATGGAGAATGTCGATGGCGAGTCCGTTCATGACGACGAGCCGCTGGGAGTGGCGTGCGAGCGCCTGGACGTTTGCCCGCAGGCGCTCCTCCGGCTCGGGCAGCACCGTGTGGAGGGTGGTCACGACGGGCGTGCGCAGCCTCTCGAGGAAGCGGAATAGCCCACGCGCCTCGATGCCCCCGAAGATGCCGAATTCGTGCTGGATGCTGACGACGTCGACGCATGAGTCGTTGATGAAGTCGGCCGCAACCCCGTATTGCTCTTCCCAGTCGTCGTCCACCCGAAGGGCGACGGGCCAAGGGTAGTCGCGGCCGTGGTCACCGCTCTCCATGGCGACGACGATGGGCTCGCCCCCGTCTTGGTCGCCATGGAGCGTCGCTGTTATCAGATCTTCGCAGAAGGTCGCTATGCCGCATTCGCGCGGCGGATACGTGCTCAGATAGGCGACGCGGAATGGCCGTGTCCCCCCGGGCCAGGCGTTTCGGCGATTGGTGGTGTGTCTATGGGGAAGCATGTTCATGTTCTGTCTCTCCGCGATTTCCGACGGTTTCGCCTGCCTGACCGCACGTCCGGCGCCCGCAAACGCGTCTGACCGTGCGCGACAGAGCAGGAAGCTACAGTCTGTCACACCCCCCTTCGCGGTCCTGTCGGGACCACTATTTGTTCTTCGCCCCTGGGAGCGGCTTGCTTTAGGCCCTCGGGCGGTTGGGACGGCCCCGCCGCTTGCATACTAAGCTATAGCTTGCTATGGGGCGAGTGTGGCCGCGTCGCTGCAGGCCGTGGCGAAAAGCTCAGGAGAGAGGAACGACAACGCACCGTCAAAGGGCATTATAGCGGATCGCAGGCCCTCTGTCTATGCAGAAAGCGAACATTCGGGCTGAATCGTGGTAACACGCGCTACGCAGGCATGTCGTTGCGGGAGCGCTGGGCCGAGGCCGGCGCTCATGGACAGCTATGGAGCTTCGCCGAAAGAAGCAACTCGGCGAAGCTCTCAGAACGCACACGACGCCGGCTACTGGGGTTCGCACATTACTTCAATGTCCGAACCCCGATGATTCCGTGTGACACTCGAGATGACGTGTGATTCGCCGATAACGGAAAATGGAAGTGGCGTGTAGACTCCATCCTATCGTGGAAGAAACGTGGTGTGTGCGATCCGACGGTTGTCGGGCGCTGGATGGAAATGAGGTCTGACGGGCGCGGGGGCTCAGCGGTGTTGGCCGCGGCGCGGCACAGCGAGATAACCGGCTATGTGTATGAGCGCTTGAGTTGCGGTGGCTCAACGCTGGGTAGAATGAGCATGGGATGTTCGTCCGGTTGCGCCTGGGCAGGCCGGAGGTGTCTGCGCCAGCGAAGTCGAAAGCAGTGCGGACGGGGAAGTCCTTCTACGGAAGTTGGAGAGGAGCGGGATGTCGGAAGCGCCGATCGTCATGATTAGTAGCTATCCGCCGAGGCTGTGCGGCATCGGCACGTTCGCGGAGGAGGCGCGGGAGTTCATCCAGGAGCGGCACCCCGAGCGGGAAGTGTTGGTGATCTCCCATTCCGACGGGGCGGGAGACGGGGTCCGGCCTCTCATCGATATGTCGCGAAGGGACTGGTGGAAGCCGGTGGCGGAGGAGGTGGCGCGACTGAAGCCGTACGCCGTGCATATCGAGCATGAATACGGGCTGTATGAGTATCGGGACGGTGAGGGGAATGGGGATTGGAACCGTGGTTTCCATGAGCTACTGGCTGGGCTCCAGCCATATCCCGTGGTGGTGGAGCCGCACACGATACACGGGAGATTGTGCGATCACGAAGTGGAGTTCGTGAAGGGCACGACGGAGTTGGCGGATGTGGTGCTGTTCAAGTGTCACTACCAGAAGTGGCGTCTCGAGTGGAACTTCAGCGCGCGGGGGCTGCCGACTCCCAGAAACGTGATGGTGGTGCCGCACGGGGCGCGGCCGGACCGACGGTGGCCGCCGGAAGACGTGTTGGGCCTGAAGGAAGAGTTAGGGCTGACGAAGCTTCCGTACCTGTCGGGCAGGATGGTTGGGCTGGTGGGGTGGATCCAGCGGAACAAGCGGTGGGATATTCTGACGTCGATGTGGGCGGAGATCGCGGAGGAGATCGAGAAGCACAGCGGGGAGTCGTGGGACCTGCTGGCTGCGGGAGAGATGCGCGATCCGGCGGATCGGGAAGCGTTTCTGAGGTGGCGCGGGGAGGTGGAGCTGCTGGAGGGGCAGGGGCTGGCCCACTTCTACGAGTTCATTCCGAGAGGCGACCTCTACTACAAAGTGATGGCCTGCTGCGATTTCGTGGTGCTGCCGACCATCGATGAGACGCAGTCGGGGACGTTGGCGCGGATCATAGCGCTGAACAAACCCTTCGTCACGACGGCTCCGATGGAGGGCCTGACGGCGCAGGCGCTGGAGAGCGGGGGCGGGCTGCTGTTCAGCACGAAGGAGATGCTGCGGGAGAATGTGATTCGGCTCGCCTGCGATGAGGAGGTGCGGATGGAGCTGGGAGACAACCTGAAGCAGTACCTGGAGAGGGTCGTTTCCTGGAGGGTGGTGGCGGGGCAGTACGACGAGGCGTACGAGCTGGCGCGCCACGCCACGCGCACGGGCGAGAAGGTGGTGCTGCCCCCGGAGTTCTAGAAGCTGTTTCATAGCCTCCACCTGAGGCTATGAAACAGTAGCACAAGCCCCCAGTCTCCAGCAGGCGCATTTCATGCCAGCGTCTCTGGCGGACGGCCAGGCCAGTGAGAGCTATGAAATGCGCTCTAGAGGGAGCCTGTGCTCGGAGATGCGCCCCGCCGAGAGGTGGGGCGCTTTTGTGTGGCCGGGGAGGAAAGAACCGGCCCATGTGTAGCGAGTGACGTGAGGGGGGAAACGAGGGCATGTCCCGCCCCGGAGACAAGGTGGCTGTCCCCGAACAAGGCGGGAAGGGAATTCCACAGGATGGCTCCAACGACGCCGGAAGGGGTTCACAGTCAAGGGATGTCAGAGCAATGAGGAGGTGATTAGGCTATGTGTGCGACATGCGGCTGTCTCACGACGGCCAAGGCGGCGCCGGAGGAAGGCACCTACAAATGCGTGGAATGCGATAAGAGCGGCAAGATCCACCAGGTGACCGTCAAGAAGGGCGAGAGCATGCCCGCCTGCAGCGCTTGCGGCGCCGAAAAGGGTCACTGGGTCAAAGCTTAAGGGCTATTTCATAACCTCCATCTGAGGTTATGAAACAGGAGCACGGGCCGCCAGGCTCCAGCAGGCGCATTTCATGCCGGCGTCTGCAGCGGACAGCCAGGCGAGTGAGCGTTATGAAATGCGCTCTAGGAGCAGGATCGCAGGCAGAAGGCGCCTCCGCTCGCGCGGGGGCGCTTTCTTCATAACCGGCCTGGAACGCCGGCATACTTGGGTCCACCGTCATAGGTTCATGCGCCAGATTGCGAAATTCAGGGCGGCGGCGAATGTTACCCAGGCCTGGTACGGCATTAGCAGGTAACCTGCGGCCGGGGTGACGCGCAGGAAGGCGACGAGGGTGGCGAGTATCAGCACCCAGAGGGCGAGGATTTCGGCGAAGGCGGTGCCGGGCGACCGGAGGCCGAAGAAGAGGGCGGACCAGGCGACGTTCAGGGCGAGCTGCACGCCAAAGAGGGCGAGCGCCAGCGCGGAGCCGGGCCCGGCCTTCCGCCAGACCAGCCACGCGGCGACCCCCATCATCAGATAGAGCAGGGACCAGACCGGGCCGAAGATCCCGCTCGGCGGGGTCCACGCCGGCTTGGCGAGGTCTCTGTACCAGTCCCCTACGGACCGGGCGGTGAACACGGAGCCCAGAGCGGCGGCGGCAAAGCACACGCCTACCCATACGAGAAGAGAGATGCCTGACACCGTCTTGCTCATGGTCGCTCCGTTGTGAGCCACAGTGGGCGGCTCGGACGCTCTCGGCCCCCGTCTCTGCGAAGGAAACTCCAGACGTGCCTCCGGATTGGCCGGAGTCGCCCGGAATCCTGTGTCAATCGCTTACACAGAGAGCGGGACGGAAACGCCTGTGCGCGGTTGGCTGCCCCATTTGGGTCGAAAAGGGACGCAAGTGTGCGATGGGGGTACAAGCCGCCATAGGTCGCGATAGGAGACGAAGTGGGGGCGGGGCAGTAGTGAGGGCGAGGCCGCAGCGAGAGGAATCGGACCAGCTAACGAAGTTCTCCATGTGACCGTCGCGGCTATGTCGCGGCGACAGATTCCCCCGTGTGCGGCACTGCATCGGCGCGTGCCCGCTTGCCAATGTGACCAAGGGGACAGGAGGCGCATATGCCTAACATCGTGCAAACCGCCGTGAGGGCGGGTTCTTTCCAGATGCTGGTGAAGGCGGTCCAGAGCGCTGGACTGGCGGAGGCGTTGTCGGGGACCGGGCCGTTTACGCTCTTCGCCCCGAACGACGCGGCCTTTGCGAAGCTGCCGGCCGGAACCGTGGATGGCCTGCTGAAGGACATTCCGAAGCTGAAGGACGTGCTGACCTACCATGTAGTGGCGGGCAAGCACATGGCGGCGGACATCGCAAAGCAGTCGTCGCTGAAGACCCTGCAGGGCCAGAGCCTGACGATCGAAACGACGGGCGGGGTCGAAGTCGGCGGCGCGACAGTGGTGCAGCCGGACATTCAAGCGGACAATGGGGTGATTCACGTCATCGACAGGGTGATGATCCCGAAGTGACGGGCCGAACATCTCAGGTGGCGAGCGGGCATGTGGGCGGAGGGGACGGGGCCAAGTATCGGTTCTGCTCCTCCGCCCGTCGATGTCTGCCATGGGGGAAGGCTCGATGAGCGACACCCCGGCGATTCGCACCAGGAGCGCGAATGAGGCGCCGATCAGGCCGGGCGGCGACTACCTTCTCTACTGGATGGCCGCTGCCCGCCGGCCGCGTTGGAACTTCGCCCTACAGCGAGCGGTCGAGAGGGCACAGGAACTCGGGAAGCCGCTCATCGTGCTGGAGACGCTGGCCTGCAGCCGGCGCTGGGACAGCGACCGGCTGCACCGGTTCGTGTTGGAGGGAATGGCGGACAACTCCAGGAGTCTCGAGGGGAGGCCGGTCCTCTACTACCCGCATGTGGCGCGAAAGGCCGAAGATACAGCGGCCCTCGGGAGGGCACTGGGAGAGAGCGCCTGCGTTATCGTAAGCGACGACTTCCCCGCACACGAAGTCCCGGGGGTGGTTGCGAAGGTGGCGGGCGAGGTGGAGGCCATGGTGGAGCTCGTGGACTCAAATGGACTGCTGCCGATGCGGGCGGCGGAGAAGGTGTTCCCAACGGCCTACTCATTCCGGCGCTTCCTCCAGAGCGAGCTTCGCCAGCACCTTGAGTCCCGACCGAAGCGCGATCCCTTGGCGAGGATCAGCCTGCCCCAGCCACGCCCTCTCCCCAAGCGGATCGCTGAGCGCTGGCCGAGGGCCGACGATGCCCTTCTGCGCGGAGACGCAGGGGCACTGGCCAAGCTTCCGATCGACCATTCAGTTCCCCCGGTGGAAACCCGAGGAGGGGCGCGGGCGGCGACGACGGCCCTGCGGACGTTCCTGCGCCAGCGGCTAAGCCGGTATACAGACGAGCGAAACGAGCCCGAGCAGGAGGTGACGAGCGGCTTGTCGCCCTACCTGCACTACGGACACATTTCCGCGCATCAGGTGTTGGCGGAGCTGATGAAGGCGGAGGGCTGGTCGGAGAACGATCTGTCGCATAAGGCGACCGGCAGTCGGAGCGGCTGGTGGGGTGTGAGCGAGCCGGCGGAGGCCTTCCTGGATCAGCTCGTGACGTGGCGGGAGCTGGGATTCAATATGGCTTGGCAGCAGGAGAACCACGGCAGATACGAGTCCCTACCGCGCTGGGCAAAGGAAACGCTGGCGGACCATGCGGGTGACATGAGGCCGCGCGTCTACTCGTTCGCACAGCTGGAGGCGGGTGAGACATACGACGCCTTGTGGAACGCGGCGCAGATGCAGCTCGTGCGCGAGGGGAGGCTGCACAACTACCTTCGAATGCTCTGGGGGAAGAAGATCCTGGAGTGGACCCCGACGCCGGAGGAGGCGGCGGAGGTGATGGTGGCGCTGAACGACAGGTACGCGCTCGACGGGCAGGACCCGAACTCGTACAGCGGGATCTTCTGGGTGCTGGGGCGGTACGACCGGCCGTGGGGCCCGGAACGGCCGATCTTCGGGAAGGTTCGGTACATGAGTTCGGAGAACACCGCTCGGAAAATCCGCGTGAGGAACTTTATCAGGAACTACGAGGCTCGCCAGGATGGCGGCTGAGAGAATGAGTTGAGAAGGGGAGAGAAGGATGCAGTCCTCGACGGTAGACAAACAGCGGTACGGCGAGTACGACGTTCTGGTGGCGGGCGGGGGGATGGCGGGCATCTCGGCGGCGATAGCGGCCGCGCGGAGTGGGGCGAAAACGCTGCTCGTGGAGAAGGCGGGATGGCTCGGGGGCATGGGGATTACGGGGGCGACGGCGCTCCACAACTTCTTCAACATCTATGGGGCGCACCCGGGGGCGGAGCGAATGCGGGTGGTCGGCGGGATCGGGCAGGAGCTTGTGGACCGGGTCCAGGCGCTCGGCGGCGGCATGGGGCATATCGAGCTGGAGCGGGGAGGGGAGTTCGTCAGCATGGCGACGATCGTCGAGCCGGAGGCCTTCAAGCTGGCCGCCTTCCGGCTGTGCGGTGAGGCGGGGGCGAATTTGCTGCTGCACACCGTCGTGGACGAGGTGCAGGCGAGGGGGGGGCACACCGACGGCGTCGTCGTCTGGAACAAGGCGGGGCGGAGCCTGATCCGCGCCAAGCAGTACGTAGACTGCACGGGGGACGGAGATCTGGCCGCCTACGCGGGGGCGGAGTGCGTGCAGTTTGCCGCGGACGACCCGGGAGCCTATCACGCGGGCTTCACGTTCCGGCTCTGCAACATCGATCTTCAGGCGATGGAGGCGGATCTGGAGCGGCGCGGGCTCGTCTGGCATGTTGCCCATGCGGTGAAACCCGGGATGAGTGAGCCGGATCTCGTGCGCATCGGGCTCGACTCGGAGAAGATGGGAGAGCTGTTCGGGGAGCCCGTGCTCTGGTACTTCTTTGCGACGTCGGTGAGGCCGCGGGAGCTGACCTATGTGAACTGCATCAACTACGGCCCGAATGATGGCCTCGACGCAGACGCGCTCACTCAGGCGGAGGTGTATCTCAGGGATCAGATGTTCGAGGTCGCGGGGCTCTTTCGCAGGAAGGTGGCCGGGTGCGAGCAGTGCTATGTTGCGGGGCCGGCGCCGTCGGCGGGGCAGCGACGCGGGCGCGCGGTGAGGTGCGAGCACGACATCACGCAAGAGGACTGCACGGAGGGGCGAGAGTTCGATGACAGAGTGGGGTGCTTCGGCTTCATCGACAACAATCGCTACCTCGTGAAGGACGCCGGAGCGTATGACATTCCGTATCGAGCGCTCGTTCCGAGCAGGCTCGACAACGTGCTGATCGCGGGCCGGATGATGTCGGTCGACTTCGTGGCCCACAACAGCACGCGGAACACGGCCTGCTGCCTGGTATGCGGCCAGGCGGCGGGGACGGCGGCGGCGATGGCGGCGGAGGCCGGCGTCGCGCCGAGTGCTGTCGACGTCGGCGCGCTCCAGGAGCGATTGCGCCAGGGTGGCGCGCTGTTGGAGCCGAGACCGGATCCGGTTGGAAGCGGTTAGCAGCCGTTTACGCTGGACAACAGCCTGCCTAGAAGCGATTTCGAAACTCCGCCTCGGGGCGCGCGAGCAGCGATCGCAGTGGAATGCAGTGCCGAAAGCAGTTTCAGTCACTGCGAAATGGCTCCCCGAGCCGGGATCAGCAGCCCGAACAGCTCATCTGCAATCGGGCCCCTGAGTTCTGAAACTGCTTCTATGCCGGCATCCTGATCCGGAGCGTCTCGACGCGGCCGGTGTCCAGATCGGCGGCGCGAATGGCGTGGTTGTTGGTGTCGGCGATGTAGAGCGTGGCCTTCGCAACGGAGAGGCCGGCCGGCCCGTAGAACTCGGGGCGATCTCCGTCTGCGATCCCGGCCTCGCCGGTTCCCAAGAACGTTTCGGCGCTCCCCTCCTGGAGGTGGACCCGTTTGATCTTGTTGTTGTAGGTGTCCGCGACATACAGATCGCCGTTATCGCAGGCGATCCCGAGGGGATGCTGGAGGCGCACGTCGAGGCCCGTTCCGTCGCGGTCGCCGAAGTCGAACAGGTCCCCGCCGACGATGGTCTCGACCCGCCCGTCGGGGTGGATGTCGGCGGCTCGGACGGCGTTGACCTCGCTGTCGGCTATGTACAGCTTCTCGCCGTCGGTGGTGAGGCCGGAGGGCTGGGCAAGAGCGGCGGAGAGGAGAGGGCCGTCCACGCGCCCTTCGCGCCCGGAGCCCGCGTGCGGCCGCACGAATTGCGTGGCGAGATCCATTCGCCAAATCTGGTGGGAGCCGGCCATGGCAATGTAGAGCGCGCCGTCGTACACCACCAGAGCCCAAGGGGAGTTGAGGGAGGTGGCGGGGCCGGGCCCGCCGCGGCTGCAGATAGTCGCCTGTCCACCGGTGCCGGCGATGGTCTCTACTCGTTTTCGCGCCAGGTCGAGGCGGCGGATGGCGTGGTTCCCCGTGTCGGCCACATAGAGACTCTCCCCGTGGAGGGCGAGGCCCTGCGGATGGTCGAAGGCTGCCCGGCTGAAGTCGCCGTCTGCGAGGCCGGCGTCACCGCTGCCGATGGTGTCGATGAGGTCGCTCTCGGCGAGAGAGACGATGAGAATCCTGTTGTGGTTCGAGTCGGCGATGAAGAGGCGGCCGGAGGCTGCGTCCGCGAGGACTTTGCCGGGGAAGGAGAGCACGGAGGGTGGGAGGTGGTTCCGCTCGCGGGCGAATTTGGGCGGCCGGCGGTCCAGCTCCCCTCGTTCGTCGAACTCGGCTATCAGCTCCGAGATGGCGCCGTCGAAGGTCTCGAAGGCGCCCTCGCCCGACTTCTGGGAGACCACTCTCCCGGCCGGGTCGATGAGGACGAGAGTCGGCCAGGCGCGCACCCCGTACAGCTCCCAGAGGCGCATGCCGCTGTCGTTGACGACTGGATGCTCGATTTCATATCGCAGGATCGCGGTGCGGATGGTGTCGGTCTCGCGCTCGGCGAGGAACTTGGCGGAATGCACGCCGATGACCACGAGTTCGCCCGGGTACTTCTGTTTGAGTCGCTTCAGATCGGAGATGACGTGGAGGCAGTTGATGCAGCAGGAGGCCCAGAAGTCGAGCAGCACGACCTTGCCGCGCAGCTCGTCGAGCCGCAGCGGCGCGTCGGTGTTCAGCCAGTCGAGCCCCGCAGGGAACTCAGGCGCATGTGGCGTTCCTCGCAGAACAGCCATCTGCTTCGCCTCACTGTCGGTCGTTCCCAGCGGCAGCGCGAGTCCCAGGGGGGAGCGCGGACGACACTACTGTCGTGACGGTTTGCCACTCTATTCGTTCCACTCTTGATAAGGAGCTTCCGGGCACTTTACGCGACAATGACGCTACACGCGAGATGACGGCGCGCGAGGCACAGAAAGCGCCTTGTTCCTCCCCTACCTTCTGCCGGCTGGAGTACACCGGTCGGCAAGCCGGTCCTATATGCCTTCTCAGACAGGGCTTATCCGGCATGGAGGGGAATGCCATGCCACATGGAATCTGATCCGAAACAGGCCGAGGAGGTACGCGGTGAAGTGGACCCTCAACACGTATGAGGTGGGCCAAGAGTGGGATCTGGACCACCTGATCGAGATGTGCGCGAAGACGGGCTACCCGTACATCGAGTTTCTCATGGACTTCAAGCAACCGCACGGGCTGGAGTGGGACACCCCCCGCGAGCGGTACGCCGAGGTGAAGGGGAAGCTGGACGCAGCGGGGTTGAAGTTCGGATCGTTCACGAGCTGCCAGACCTTTCACGCGCCCGACGCCAGCGAACGAGCGGAATCGGTCACGCGCGTCAAGCGAGTCATCGACATGGCGCGGGAGTTCGGGTGCGACCACGTGAGGGTGCTGGGCGATCAGCTTCCGGAGGACGAGAGCGCGCGCAGCGCGGTCGTGGCGAACGCAGCGACCTGCATCCGCCAGCTGGGCGAGCACGCGGGCGACGGCATCGCGGTCTCGATGGAGATGCACGGCAGCTTCACCGATCCGCACTATTCGATGGAGATGGTTCGCCAGGTCGACCTCCCGAATGTCGGGTTGGTCTTCAATGGGGTATGGCCCGTAGGTCGGGAGTGGAAGTATACGCTGCCCGCCGGCGCGCCGTCGATCGAGCCGTTCTACAAGATGGTGCGCCCGCATCTGACTTCCATCCATGTCCACTCGATGGAGCGGCCGACGGAGCTCGGCTACTGGCAGGAATGGTTCGGGCTGCTGAAGCGGGATGGGTACGACGGATACGTGGCGAACGAGAGCGCCTACACAGGGCCGGATCCGGAGAAGGTGCTGCGGCTGTACACGGCCCTCTTCGAGACGCTGATCAGCGGATGAACCAAGAGGAGAGAGAGGAGAGAGATGGCTGACAAGGTGAAGATCGGGATCATCGGGGTCGGGCAGATTGGGAACATGCATCTCGAGCGGTATCAGAAGCTGCCCGTCGACATCGTCGCCGCGGCCGACATAGACGAGGCCGCTCTGGGCGAAGCGGCGGAGAAATACGGCATCGGACGGACGTTCACGGATTTCCGAGAGCTTCTCAAGAGCGACGAGATCGTGGCGGTGGACGTATGCCTGCACAACAACCTTCATGCCCCCGTGACCATCGCCGCGCTGGAGGCGGGCAAACACGTTTACTGCGAGAAGCCGATTGCCGGCTCCTACGCCGATGGCAAGGCGATGGTTGCGGCCGCAAAGAGAACCGGAAAGATGCTGGCCATGCAGCTCTTCAGCCTGTTCTCTCCAGATACGAAGGCGGCGCAGCGACTGATTAGGGAAGGGTATCTGGGCAAGCTCTACTACGCCAAGTCCATTGGGTACCGACGGCGGAACCGGCCGTATGCGGACGGGTACGGAACGAGCTCGTTCGTGCAGAAGAGCATCGCCGCGGGCGGGGCGCTGTTCGACATGGGCGTCTATCACATCGCCCAGGTCCTGTATCTGCTCGGAAATCCGGGTATCCAGACGATCACCGGAGCGGCCCACCAGGAGATCCCGATGTACGAGGACCGGAGGAGGAGCTCCAAATACGATGTGGAGGAACTCGGTCTCGGGTTCGTGCGGCTGGAGGGAGGAGTCAGTTTCTTCATCGAGGAGAGCTGGGCGGTCAACATGGCGGAGCCTCACGGGAGCGAGCTGCACGGCTCGAAGGGAGGCGTCAGGCTCAGCCCATTCACCTATCACTCGACGGTGGCGGATATGGAGATGGACGCCACCTTCGATCTGGAGTCCGCCGACGTGCGGTGGCATCGGTGCATTCCCGATACCGACGCCTACGACAGCGCCCAGGCGCACTGGGCGGCCGCGGTCCAGGGCCGGGTGCCGCTCGTCGACTCGGCGAGCCTCGGCCTGGCGACGATGAAGATCAGCGAGGGGATCTACCTCTCGTCGAAGCTGGGCCGGGAGGTCACGGCGGACGAGGTCGAGAAGGAGTCGAAGTCGACGGCGGTCGAGGTCTGAGCACGACTCAGGCTTGAGAAGCACTCGATGAGCCGGCTGTCTCACCAGCAGCCGGCTATTTGCTTTCGTAGGGAAATGATGAGAGCCGGTGGAAGTGAAGCTTCACAGCACTTTGTTCGGCGGACCTGCCGAGATGCGCGCGCTCCGGGGGTTCGCCGGCTCATCGGAAATGAGGTCAGGAGGTCGAAATCGTGAAGGTCCAGGTTGGCGTCATGGGGTCGGCGGGGGGGCGAATGCGGAAGGACCTGCGCGAGAGGGCGCGCGAAGTCGGGCGCGCTATCGCGGAGCACGACTGCGTCCTCGTGACGGGGGCCTGTCCGGGCCTGCCGTACGAGGCGGTCTGCGGCTGCAAAGAGGTGGGCGGATTGACTGCGGGGATCTCGCCGGCGCTCGACCTGTACGAGCACAAGAACCGGTATGAGTCGCCGTTCGAGGAGTTCGACGTGATGATCTACACCGGCGACGGGTTGATGGGCCGCGAGGTGACGGGCATCCGCTCGTGTGACATCGTCGTGCTGATCGGGGGGCGGTCGGGAACGTTGGGCGAGTTCGCCATCGCCTACGACGAGGCGAAGGTCATCGGCGTCCTTTCGGGAAGCGGCGGCGTGGCGGATCACGTCGACGAGCTTCTCGCTATCATCAACAAGAAGACCGGCGCGCAGCTCGTGTTCGACGAAGACCCGCGGCGGCTCATGGACAGGCTCATGAAGGTCTACGAGAAGGGCCGGGGGAAGCTGCCGGCGCGGTTGACGCGGCGGGAGGTGTAGGCGGCACTCCGGCATCCGCCGCCTGTCGCGGGACGGGTCCATTCTATGAGGGCTTGGCAGAGAGGTGCCGCGGCCTTTCCGCGACAACAAGGCAGGGGCGCACTTGGAGGGTGTGATATGACGCGCGAATTCGCCTCAGACCGTTACGACACGATGCAATACCGTCGCTCCGGGCGCAGCGGATTGCTCCTGCCTGCGATCTCGCTCGGCGCATGGGAGACCTTCGGAGGGTACCGCGACGCGGAGGTCGCCAAGGAGTGCCTCTTCCGCGCCTTCGACCTGGGCATAACCCATTTCGACCTGGCCAACAACTATGGGACGCCGCCCGGGAATGCGGAGATCGTTTTGGGGAAGATCATCAAGGAGATGCCCCGCGACGAGCTCATCATCTCCAGCAAGGCGGGCTGGGAAATGTGGCCCGGGCCCTACGGCGACTGGGGCTCCAGGAAGTACCTCATCGCGAGCTGCGACCAGTCGCTCGAGCGGATGGGGTTGGAGTACTTCGACATCTTCTACCATCACCGGCCGGACCCGGACACGCCGATGGAGGAGACCCTTGGCGCCCTCGACCACTTGGTGAGGCAGGGCAAGGCTCTGTACGCGGGAGTGAGCAGCTACAGCGGCGCCCAGTTGGCGGAGGCCGTGCGAGTGTGCCAGCGGATGGGGCTCTCTCCCATCACCATACACCAGCCCTACTACAACATGCTGGGGCGGGGCATCGAATGGGACCTGCTGCCCCAGACGGAGGCCGCCGGAACGGGCGTCATCGTCTTCTGCCCGCTGGCTTCCGGGCTGCTGACGGACAAGTACCTCGGCGGCGACATCCCGGCCGAGAGCCGAGCGGCACAGAAGTGGGGTCCGGAATGGGTGGAGAAGAACCTGTCTCCGGCAAGACGCCAGATGCTGCAAGAGCTGAACGAGATGGCGAAGCAGCGCGGGCAGACGCTGGCCCAGATGGCCCTCGCCTGGATCCTCCGGCTCCCCGGAATAACGAGCGCGCTCACCGGCGCCTCCAGCGTGCGACAGATCGAAGACAACGTCGGCGCGCTGAAGAACCTGGAGTTCAGCGCCGAGGAGCTCAGCAGGATCGACCTGCTGACGAAGCCGGACCACGAAGCGGGTTGAGGGGAGGCGCGAGCTACGTCCCCAACCCAAACGCCATTGCTATGTAGGCCGCCATCTGATCCCGTGTGACGTCCCAGTCGGGGTGGTAATACCCGTCGTCGTAGCCGTTGACGACCCCGTGCTCGACACAGTACTCGATGTGCCTGTAGGCCCAGAAGGGCTCGGTGCCGTCCGGCCCATACCCGGTGTCCGGCACGTCCGGGAAGTCGCGGGGGTCGGCGGGGACATAGCCGGCGAGCCCGTCTTCGCCAACGGGGTCGGCCATCGAGCGGGCCATGTAGACGGCCATCTGGTCGCGGCTGACGATTCTGGCCGGCTGGTAGAGACGGATCGTGGCGCCGGGGCTGCTCCACCGCCAGGATCGAGTCGAGGTTCGCCGGTGCGCCGGTGCGGCTAGGCCGATAGTGCTGAGCGGGAGTGCCCTGGGCCAGGCTGGCATGGGGGCGACGCTGGTTGTACCAGTCCACCCACGGCTCCAGTTCGGCATTGAGCTGCTCCAGCGAGCGCACCGAGTCTCTCACCTCCGCCAGGAAGTCCCGCTGCAGGAAGGAGAAGTGTCGTGTCCCGGCAATAGGTTCATTTAGTGCGATCGTCTAGACGACTGAATAGGCAGTCGCCGCCCAGATAGAGGGCCGCTGACTTATGAAAGTGATTCGCGGGACACGATAAAGAACTTCTCCACCTTGCCCTTGGTGCGGGGCTTGTAGGGGGCGGCGAAGGCGGCCCGGATACCCAGGGCACCCAAGCCCAGTTGGTAGGTGGTTATGCCCGAGGGCACTTCCTGGGTGCCAAAGAAGCTCACCGCCCGGTCCGTCAGGATCGCCGCCGGCAAACCCCAGCGTCCCAGGAAGCTCGCCAGCGCCCCCAGGATGTCAGTCTCGCCCTTGCGTCGCACAAACCGAGCTCCCACACAGAAGCGGCTGTGGTCATCGATGGCGGCCACCAGGTGCACCTTGCCACAGGCGGTCTTCTCCTCTTCCATCAGGTCCAGCTGCCACAGGTCATTGGGCTGGCTGTGCACGAAGCGGCGCAGCGGCTCCGGCTCCTGTCTCCTGGCCAGCCCTCGCTCCGACAGCACCCGCCACACCGTCTGCCGAGACACCGGCTGACCCAGCTCCTCCATCAGCCGCCGGATCTTCTCGCTGGAGCGCTTCGGCAGCGCCACCTTCAGGTCCACAATCAGCTCCCGCACTTCCCGGGCGATCGCCGGCCGCGCTCCCCGGGGCTTGGTGCACAACGCCTCGATGCCGCCCAGCCGGTAGCGCCGTACCAGCCGCTGCACCGTGCTGCGGGCCACGCCGTGCCGGTGCGCCGCCCCACTCACCCCTTCTTCCTCTGCCGTCTGCACCACATGCCATCGCGCCAATGCTGCTGCTTCTCGTCTCCGATTCCTCACGGTCACTCCTCTCAAGTGCGGTCCCACACTGTAGCATTTTGGAGTTACAGAATTGGAGCATCTTGAGAGTCACACCACATACCTCTCAGCGCAGGGGTATGCACGAGGGAGGAGAATACCACGAGAGGGGCTCCAAGATCATCTGGGGAGCCAGATGAGTTTCCGGACAGCATGGGTACCTCGACCACCGGGTGGAGGTCGAGGCGGAGGCGACCGCCATCACCCATCGGGCGGCCTGGAAGCAGGGGAACCTGAGGCCCTTCAACCCTATCATGTGAGCGCGTCTTCCGGAGGGAGATCCTATGGCTCGACGATTTCGCGAGCATGACTTGAGAGGGGTAACCGACCTACGAGGTATGTGGGACTTCGCGTTTCTGGGCGAGGTGGAGCCGGACGATGTGGATGTCTCAGCCATCCGGTTCAACGACGTCATGGCCGTGCCCGGGTGTTTCGATGCGACTCCGGCCTATGCGGGTAAGCGCGGGCTGGCGGCCTATCGGACACGGGTGCTCCTGCCGAAGGGCGGTCGTCAGTGGCTCGTTCTGGACGGCGTCCACCACTGGTGTCGCGTTTGCGCGGACAGGCGGGCGATCGGGGATCACGCCGGTGGGTTCACGCGGTTCCCGATGGACTTCGAGGCGCGGGCCGGTGAGGTCGAGATCGTGGTGCTCGTCGACAACCGGTTCAACTACGAGCGATGCCCGCTGCACGTCGGCTACTTCGATTGGTACCAGTATGGCGGCATCGCCCGCGGTGCAGAGCTGCACTCCCCTCAGGACCCGTTCATCGAATCACTGAGTGTTGCGACGAGCGATTGGTCTTCGCGGGAGATCACGCTCACGGTTCGATGCCGCGCCTCCGCGCAGAGGCGGGGTCTGCCGCTGACAGCGACGTTCGGTGATGCCGTCGTGGTCGACGAGCCAGTGGACGTCGCCGCTGGTGTCTGCGAGTTCGAGCGGTCGTTCCGAGTGCCGGGCGCTCCGCTCTGGTCGCCGGACGCGCCCAATCTTCATCTGCTGCACCTCCGATTGGGAGATGATGACGTCCGGGAGCGGGTGGGCATCAGGCAGGTCTGGACGGAAGGTCGGAAGATCCTTCTCAATGGTGAGCCTGTCCGCCTGCTGGGCGTGAACCGCCACGAATCACACCCGCAGTTCGGTCACGGCCTGCCGGATTCGGTGTTGCTCTGGGACGCGCAGCTCATCCGCGATCTGGGCGGCAACTTCGTCCGGGGGTCGCACTATCCGCAGGATGGAAGATGGCTGGACCTATGCGATGAGCTAGGGCTAATGGTCTGGTGCGAGAGCACCGGCTGGCAGCACGGAGCGGAGCACCTGAACGATTCGCGGTTCATGCAGGCCCAGCTCACGAATGTCGAGGAGATGGTGGCAGTTGCGCAGACCCATCCCTCGGTTATCATGTACGGCGTGCTGAATGAGGGCAGAAGCGGTGACCCGGCCTGCCGCCGTGGCTATGAGACGCTGTTGAGCCGGCTGAGACAGCTGGACCCGACGCGCCCCTTGACATATGCGAGCTGCTGGCTGGAAGAGGATGTGTGCTTCGATCTGGTGGATCTGATCGCGATGAACGACTACCCCGGCTGGTACCACCACACGGTGAGCGAGATTCCGGCTGTGCTGGACGAAGACGCGGCGACAGTCGACGGCAAGGGGTTCGCAGGCAAGCCGCTCATGGTGAGTGAGATCGGAGCGGAGGCGCTCTGGGGGTGGCGCGACTGGAACGCCGAGCGGTGGAGCGAACAGCACCAGGCCGCGGTGGTCGACGCGGGGTGTAAGCACGTCCTCTTCGAGCGGGATCGCTGGTGTGGGATAGCGATCTGGCAGTTCTGTGATGTGCGGTCATCGGAGGAGGTCGGCCGGGCGCTCAGCCGGGCGCGCGGGTTCAACAACAAAGGCATTGTGGACGAGTATCGGCGGCCGAAGATGGCGTATGACGTCGTGCGCCGCCACTTCCGCGCTGCGCGCGGGAAGAGCTAGGGGTCCGGCAGGGGAGGCAATGGCTTGGAATGCTTCGGCCACTTCGACTACGAGACGGACGAGTACGTCGTCACCACTCCCACCGCGACCAAGTCACAGGAGAACTTCCTCTTCAACGACCGCTACTTCGCGGTCGTCAACCAGTGTGGCAACGGGTTCTCTAGATACACAGCCCGGAGTGCGTCTACACGGACATCGTCGCGGGCGCCTACGAGCCCTCCTTCCAGCACAACACCCGCGTCATCTACCTTCGCGACGATGAGACGGGCGGGTTCTGGAATGCCGGCTACTTCCCCGTCTGCCGCGATTACAACGAGTATGAGGCGAGACACGGCGCGGGCTATACCATCGTCCGCAACCTGACGGATGGAGTAGAGGCGATCTGGCGGCTATTCGTGCCCGCCGCGCCGCACCCGGTCGAGATCTGGACCCTGACCCTGTGCAACCTCGGCCGCAGGCCCCGCCGCCTTTCCGTCTTCGCTCTGGCCGAGCTTTCCTTGCTGACGGATGTCTCTCTCTACGGCCACGCCTCCTATCTTCACGGCATCAAGCTGGCGAGGTCTCACGGCGTCGCCGCCCGAAAGGTGGGGATGAACCTACCCAACCCCTACTACAGCGCGATCTTCCTGAGCTCGCGCAGGCCCACCTCCTGGGAGGCGAACCTCAACGCCTTCAAGGGGCAGTTCCGCACTCTCGCCAATCCGATTGCCCTTGCGCGCGGGCGCTGCTGCGGCGGCATCTCCAGCCGCGACCCGGTCGGCGCGGTCCTTCATTTCCAACTGAGGCTGGCGCCGGGCGCCTCCCCCCGCACCGACTTCCTCGTGGGCGCGGCCGACGTCTTCAAGGTCGAAGCCGAGGCCTCCCGCTATGTGCGCAACTATCTCCAGAGCGGTTCCCTGGCCGACGATCACTTCGCCCGGATGCGGGGGACGGACGAAGTAGACGTGCTGAGGCGAGGTCGTTGGGAGAGACAGTAATCCGCTGGTTGTTGATGAGTGGATTAGGGTTCGGAAGGGCACGCCGGTGAGGACGCCAGCCAGAGCGGACAGCAGGAACATGATCGGCAGGATAGTGTCGGCGCGCTTGAAGCCACGCCTGCGTTTGGCCCTGATCTTACCGCCGCGGCCGATGGCGTTTTCGGTGGCGTTGTTGGTGGAGGGGACGTGATAGCTGCGCCGGACCTGGCGGCCTAGCTTATCCCGGAAACGTTCATGCCTCTGCTGGTAGCAAACCAGCCGGTTCCAGTTCTCCAGGACGTCCAAGGTGAGCATGCGCAAGGCGTATTGGGGAGACTGGCGCTGGTCTTTGCGGGGAGGGCGAGCCCCTCGGAATTGCTGGTGCAGCCAGCGGATCGCCGCCAGGCCCTTGTCGTCGAGTTGGCGACCCCTCGCCAAATCCCTCCCGCTAGGTGTTACCAGTTACATTTCAGAATCGGCGTTTACAGGAGTCAGCGCCGATGATAGACTCCCTGAAAACGCCGATGAAAACTCCCCATCTGATGCGAGCCTGTTGAGGTTCTGGTAGGATGCCTGCCAGTCTTGGGCTGGGAGGCAAGATCTATCAGAGTGGGAGAGTGGCACATGATGAGAGCGATGCACCATGAGGGGATGTCGACCACGGAGATCGCACGGGGCGGGACCTCAAGACGGCACGGAAGGCGTTGGCGGCGACCGGCTGGCCCGCCGATGAGGTCAAACCGAGGGTGAAGCGGCGCTCCAAGTTGAATCTGTTCCGGGATTACATCCGGGCTCGGCTGGAGCGGGCGCCGATCACCGCGGTGCGGATGCTGCGGGAGATCCAAGGGCTGGGGTATGAGGGGAAGCTGTCGGTGCTGAAGGGCTTCGTGCACGAGATCAAGGAGAGCCAGCGGCTGCGGGCGGTGGTGCGGTTTGAGACCATGCCGGGCCAGCAGGGGCAGGTAGATTGGGGGAAGGCGGAGGCTGGGGTGGTGCTGGGGCCGTGCCTGCCGTCTCATTGGGATGAGGCCTCGCTTCACCGGTTGTATCGCGGCTGCGTCTACGACATCGGCTATCGGCGAGATGGAGGACGCGGCAACAGGATCGCGTCTCTGCAGGTAGAGGGCAGCGAGCACGCTCTCGGAACGCCGCTTCCGATCGTGCGTGGTGAGAAGGTGGAGGTGCAAGTTGTACTGGAATAGCTGGAAGCCGAAGATACCCGGCCGGAGGTCTGGCGCGGCTGTCGCGCTCTGCGTGGCGCTGTGCGCTCTTGCGCTGACGGCTATATCCTGCCGCGAGAGCGCGGACGAAACATTTGAGAAGGCCGAGAGAGGAGAGATAGTGGTGGAGTATGTGAGACCTTATGGCCCTCGGGCTCCATGGAACGTGCTGGTGGCTCGTCTTCCCCGGCACCCCCAATCGGATTTGTATCGGGATCGCCTGTGGTATGACGCCCCGAGAGGCCATCCCGGCAATTTCCTGCTGAGCTTCCACGAGTACACTTATCCGGTTTACTACGTGGAGGACGCGACTGGCGAATACCTGGTCGAGGCGAGGTACCGGACGGCGAACCTGGACGGTAAGCGGGTCCCGTGGAACCCCGAGTGGCGGCCGGCGCCGGGCACGGATGCCCAGATCATCCTGCTGGACCCGGCGACCGGTCGCGAGTGGAACTTCTGGCAGGTCGAGTTTCGGGATGGGGTGGTACACGCCTCGAACGCGAATCTGGTCGAGGGGGACTACCGGACGAAGGAGGACGGCTTTGCGTTTTCCCGGGGGGTGGGAATCCAGTACCTGGCGATGCTGGTGCGGCCCGAGGAGGTGGCTCAGGGGAGAATCCGGCACGCCCTGGCGATGCCTATCAGGAACACCGATGGAACCGAGTATGTGGCCCCTGCGACGAAGCTGGAGCACCCGGGGCGGCCGCCGGGGATTCCCGAGGGGATGCGGTTCGCGCTCGATGTGACGGACGAGGAGATTGAGGAGTGGATTGCGGCGCTGCCGCCGGAGATCAGGCAGATGAAGAGCTACGCGCGCATTCTGGCGCGTGCGCTTCGAGAGTACGGATGGTTCATCACGGACACGAGCGGGGGTGCGAGTTTGCAGCATGAGGCGTGGGTGAGTGCAGGCGAGAAATGGTCGGCGCTGGGGCTGGACGAGGTTCCGCGCGATCTCCTCAAGGGGCTGGTGCAAAGGGAGCGTATCTACGCGCTCGTGCCGAGCGACCAGTATCCGGTTCAGCCGAGCGGCACTGAAGGCGAGTAGGCAAACAGAGCCGGAGCGCTCGCAGGCGCTCCGGAGTGATGGCTCCCAGCCCTGCCGCGAGATGGCGGCCCGCCCGCCACTTCGCACTCAGTACTTCCCGTACGTCCGTGCCGTCTCGACCATCGCCCGGATGTTCTCGTCAGGCGTGTCCCGGCTGCACTGGTCCCCGGTTGACAGTATGAACCGGCCCCCCTGTGCCGCATCGTCGATCGCCTGCTTACTCGCTCTTGCCACATCATCCGCACTCCCCTTGAGCATGACCTCGGTGGTGTGCAGATTGCCCTTCAGCACGATGCTCTGTCCGTAGAGCCGCTTCAGTTCGGCGAGATCGCAGTCCCCCATCGGCGGCCTCTCCAGCGGATCGATCACTGTGAGATCGGTCTCCTCCGCGAAGATCCTCACAAGCTCCTTCTCGGGCCCGCAGGAATGCACGTGCGTCGGAATCCCCGCCTCCGTGGCCAGCTCGATCGCGCGCTTCACCGCCGGAAATGCGATTCTCCGGAACATCTCCACACTCTGGTAGACCAGCGTCCCGGAGCCACCGACCGACACGAAGTCTGGCTCCACGCGGTGCTCCATGAGCTTGGCGAAGTAGCGCTCAGTGCGCTCCACCCGCTCCGCCGCCCACTGCTCGTGCTTGTTCGGGTTATCGTAGTAGCGGTAGATGTCATCCGGCCTCCTCAGTGCTGCAGACGACGCTATGCTCAGCCCGACCAGCCCCTGCTCGCCCATCAGCGCCTTCGCCTTCGCGAACCCTTCCGGCGTGGTGTCCACCGGCTTTACCCCCTCCAATGGCTCCCAGCGTTGGGGCACGGGCGACAGGCCGATCTTCTCCGGAGCCACTCCGCTCGTCGGCGAATCAGCCACGTAATACACAACAACCGTCCTACTCCACCGACGCTTACCATTCTCCACCCAGCACGACTGCGTCACGATCCGCTCGGCGCTCTTGAACACGATCTGCCGTTCGCACTTCGGCCCCTCTCTCTCCGCGTCCCCGAAGTCCAACTGCGCGTAGTAGGCGAAGAGCCCATCCATAAAGCCGTCAATGTTGAAGTGCTTGGCGCATGCGATGTGCGCCTCCCAGATCGGTGGATCATTGTACAAGTAGATGTCCCAGAACGGCTTCCCCGTCAGCCGGCAGGGGATCATGTTCGACATGTCCGGCGTCGCCGGGACGCAGTCCGGGATCTCGCCCCTGAGAACCGTCAAGAGGCGCTCGCGCGGTGTCACGTGCTACCCTTCCTCGATGCGGGACTACAGACTTATAGCAGGGGGGCTGGGGAAAGTACATGCGAAGTATTGACAGGAACTTGTTATTCCGTGCTACCGGCCCGGACGCCACCGGCGCCTTGCCCCCATTGGCATTGGCGGGGCGCAGGGCAGACCACTGCTGCCCTCCTGCCAGCAACTGCTCCTGTCCCGCCTCC